>Ga0190273_10000120_pt1 | contig 41636 bp, 41 predicted proteins | sample Popmic504IS_FD_134513 | JGI IMG/M metagenome (GOLD analysis project Ga0190273, IMG submission 134513) | Populus adjacent soil microbial communities from riparian zone of Shoshone River, Wyoming, USA - 504 IS | ecosystem: Environmental > Terrestrial > Soil > Riparian zone > Trees stand | place... | reverse complement strand
CGGCCTCGATCGCGGCTTCGACCTGCTTGACGAAGGTGCGGATTCGGCTGACGCGGGTCCGGTTGATCTCGGTCCGGCGCTCGTTGCGGCGGATTCGCTTCTTTGCCTGCGGCGTGTTCGCCACCGTCCCCGCAGTCTCGGCCCCTCCGCGCCTCCGCGCCTCCGCGTGAACCCATTCCGGCGCCGGCCGCGGCTGCGGCGAAGCGCCTTCGATGCCGGCAGGAAGGTGGATGCCGGATCAAGTCCGGCATGACGCCGAGCTTTACGTGCAGATCCTCGCCGGCCGCAGGCCAATCATTTTTGAAAACGCGACGACGCAACGATGCCGAGTCTTCGAAACGCTCCGCGGCAAACGAGCGGCACGGCCTCGTTGCGTCGTTGCGTCGTTGCGTTGAAATCTGAAGGGCGAGGCGAGAGAATGCAGGAAGGAAAATCGGTGCCTGGCACCGAATAAAAAAATGGTGCCTGGCACCGATTCCACGAAAGGATCACGGCATGGCGAGGCTCGTCTTCGGAATGAACCAGTCGCTGGACGGCTATGTCGACCATCTGGCGTTCGGGCCGAGCCCGGCGCTCTTCCGCCACTTCATCGCGGAGGCCCGGGGGCAGGCGGGCAGCGTCTACGGCCGCAAGATGTACGAGATCATGCGCTACTGGGACGACGATCGTCCCGAATGGGGTGCCGACGAGCAGGCCTTCGCGGCGGCGTGGCGGAGCCAGCCGAAATGGGTCGTCTCGCGCTCGCCGGAGCCGGTCGGCCCCAACGCCAGCCTCGTCGGCGAGGATCTCGAGGGCGCGATCCGCGCGCTGAAGGCCGGGCCCGGCGGCGAGATCGAGATCGCCGGCCCGGACCTGGCGCGAAGCCTCACCGCGCTCGGCCTGATCGACGAATATCGAATCTACCTCCACCCCGTCGTGCTCGGCCGCGGCACGCCCTATTTCGCCGGCCCCCGGCCGCCGCTTCGCCTCTTGGCGCACGACCGGATCGACGAGGACGTGATCAGGCTGAGCTACGTTCCCGCCTGATCCCGCCGGGCTTCGCGTGCGGGTCCTCGCCGGCCGCAGGCCAATCCTTTTTGAACGCGAAGACGCAAGGATGCCGAGCCTTCGAAAGCACCCGCGGCAAACGAGCCACTCGGCCTCTTCGCGTCTTCGCGTCTTTGCGTTGAAACCTGAAGGGCAAGGCGCAGGGAATGCAGGCGCCAACCCCGAACCGGCAGGGCGTTGGTCCCGATGAGGTTGAAACCCTGTTCCCCGGCGAAGGCCGTGGCCCAGTGGCATAGGCGGTACGACTGGGTCCCGGCCTTCGCCGGGAAGCAGATCCTCCGAAGCTCGCCGAAAATCCCTTCGTGCCCTTCGTGCCCTTCGTGCGAACCAAAATGCAGCCGCGGTCGCCGCTTCAAGCCCCGTGCAGGTAAGGCGTCGGGACATTCGTCTGGGTGGCGATGATCAGCTGCCACCGCACCTCGCCCTGCGCCGGCGTGTGCGGGTGGTGCTGGCGATCCGGCAGGACGGAATTCGCCTCCTGCGCGACCTCGTTGCCGCAGCCGACGCAGCGATAGATGCCGGCGCTCGGGATGTGCAGGCCGGCCGGGAGCACCTGGTCGAACGACGTGCTTTTGCTCACCGCCAGATAGTTCTGATATTTATAGAGCGCCAAATCCGCCTCCGTCCGCGCCGTCCGTCCCGACGCCGCGCTAGCCGATCTGCGTTAAGGAAATGGCGCCCGCCGATCAGGCTCGAAAAAATACGTGCGCCGGCCGCAGGCGCCTTCGCGCCCGTCGCGTGAGCCGATCGGCGCGGCGCACCCGGCCCAAGCTTGCCGTGCAACACCTCGCGGGCCGCAGGCCAATCATTTTTGAAACGCGACGACGCAACGATGCCGAGCCTTCGACATTGTCCGCGGCAAACGAGCCCCTCGGCCTCGTTGCGTCGTCGTGTCGTTGCGTTGAAACCTGAAGGGCAGGGCGCTGGAATGCAGGCCCCGACCCTCCTCCCGCCAAGCGGAATTCCCCTTCTTTCCTTGTTGCGGAGAGCTGGTGACTGTCACTAGTGACAGTCACTTTTTCAGCAGTCACCCGTGACTGTCACTTTTTCACGCATACGCCGTCGCCATCCTTCACCGGCCGTTGGCGCCGCCGTCATCCGCAGGCTCGGACCCTTGGCGCCTTAGCGTCTTTGCGTGAACCCATTCTATCGTCCGCTGCGACCGCGCCGAAGCGCTAGCGATGCAGGCGGAGAGGTGGACCCCGGATCAATTCCGGGGTGACGAGGTGCACTAGCCCGCCGGCCCCTCGATCGCCCGCACCGGCTCCACCTTGAGGCACGATCCGTCCGCCCCCGTGATCCGCACCCGCGATCCCTCCGCGCAGTCCGGGCCGCGGCAGGACCACACCCCGTCGCCGACGCGGACCCGGCCCTCGCCATTCTCGATCGCCCCGACCACCACCACCGTCCGCCCGACCAGCCGCGCGGCGCGGTCGTTGAGCATCGGGTCGGCGCTCGGCATCGGGTTGGCGAGGTACCAGCGGCGGCCCGAATAGACGGCGGCGATGGCGAGGAGGGCGAAGACGGCGAACTGGAAGGGGAGGTCGATCCCGAAGGCGAGGGTGAGGAGGCCGGTCGCCGCCGCCGCCGCGGCAAGCCAGATCAGGAAGACCCCGGGCACGATCAGCTCGGCGATGCCGAGCAGGATCGCGGCCAGCATCCACATCCAGTGCGGCTCGAGGTCGAAGCCGTTCACAGGAGGTCCTCGAGTCGCGATCGCGGGTCGCCGGCGAGGATGTCCGCGGTCGATACGCCCGTCGCGGTGTCGAGGCCATAGAGTGTCACCACACCCGTCGTCGTCGCCGCCTGGCTCGTGACATGGCTTTGCTGCTGGGCGTTGGCGGCGTTGTGCGCGGCGTTGGCCAGCGCCTGGGCGGTCGTCTGGTAGAGATTGCCCATCGCGATCGCCGGCGCGTCGCCGAGGACCTTGGTGTTGGCCTGGGTGATCGAGTCGGTGATCTGGTCGTTCACGAAGGTGGGGAATGCCATCTTATATCCCTTCCTGGTTGCGGGTCGTCCGGGCTCGAGGGCCGGGAGGTCACCGGCCGCCGCCGCCGCCGGAGCCGCCCTGGATTTGGCCGAGGGCGTCCTTGGCGAGCTCGCCGATGCCGCCGAGGGTGCCGATGAGAGCGGTCGCCTCGACCGGGAAGAGGATGGTCTTGGCGTTGGGCGAGGTCGCGAAGCCGCCGATCGCGTCGACGTAGCGCTGGGCGATGAAGTAATTGATCGCCTGGGTGTTGCCGCCGGCGATGGCGTCGGAGACGACCTGGGTCGCCTTGGCCTCGGCCTCGGCGGCGCGCTCGCGGGCCTCGGCGTCGCGGAAGGCGGCCTCGCGGCGGCCTTCGGCCTCGAGGATCTGGCCCTGCTTCTCGCCTTCGGCCCTGAGGATGGCGGAGGCGCGGCTGCCCTCGGCCTCGAGGATGACGGCGCGCTTCTCGCGCTCGGCCTTCATCTGCCGGCCCATGGCGTTGACGATGTCGGCGGGGGGGCGGATGTCCTTGATCTCGACCCGGGTGATCTTGACTCCCCAGCTCTCGGTCGCCTGATCGACGACGGAGAGCAGGCGGGCGTTGATCTCGTCGCGCTTGGACAGGGTCTCGTCGAGGTCCATCGAGCCCATCACGGTCCGGAGGTTGGTGGTGGTGAGCTGCATGATCGCGACGTAGAGGTCGGAGACCTCATAAGCGGCCTTGGCGGCGTCGAGCACCTGGAAGAAGACCACTCCGTCGGTCGACACCATGGCGTTGTCCTTGGTGATGATCTCCTGGCCGGGGATGTCGAGCACCTGCTCCATCATGTTCACGCGCCGGCCGACGCGGTAGAAAAACGGCATGTAGAAATTGAAGCCGGGATGGGCGACGGCCGTGAAGCGGCCGAAATATTCTATCGTGTAATGATAGCCTTGGCGGACGATCTTGATTCCCGAAAAGAGGAACAGCACGACAAGGATGAGCAGGAACAGAAAGACGATGGTAATGGTCATGGCCGGCGCGCCTCCCCTTGCGAACCGGGCCATAATGTAGGCAAGTGGAGCGGCTTCCAAGCGAAATCGGGACATGAAAGCCGACCTCAAGCTCTGCCGCTCACTGCTCTTCCTGCCCGCCTCGAACCCGCGGGCGATCGAGAAGGCGAGGGGGCTGGCCGCCGACATGGTCGTCCTCGACCTCGAGGACGCGGTGAAGCCCGAGGACAAGGACAGCGCCCGTGCGGCGGCGGTGGCGGCGGCTGCCGAGGGCTTCCCCGGCCTGTGCGCGATCCGGATCAATTCGCGAAAGCCGTGGTACGAGGCCGATCTCCCAGCGGCCGCGGCCAGCCGTGCCGATTATGTGATCGTTCCGATGACTCCCGGACCCGAGGCGCCGATCGCGGCCGCAGGCGCCACCGGCAAGCCGGTCCTGGCCATGATCGAGACCGCCCGGGGAGTCCTCAATGCCGCCGCCATCGCCCCGGCGACGGCGGGCCTGATCGCCGGAACCAACGACCTCGCCGCCGACCTCGGCCTTCGCCGCGGCGGCGGGCGGGCGGCGCTCGTCACCGCCCTCCAGACCATCCTCCTCGCCGCCCGGGCGGCCGGGGTCGCCGCCTTCGACGGAGTCCATAACCGGCTCGACGACCCGGAAGGCTTCGCCGCCCAGTGCGTGGAAGGGGCAAGCTTCGGCTTCGACGGCAAGTCGCTCATCCACCCCAGCCAGATCGACTCCGCCAACCGCCTGTTCGGTCCGAGCGGGGAGGAAGTGGCGGCGGCGAAGCGCCTGCTCGCCGCCGCGACCGGCGGCGCCGAGCGCTTCGAAGGCGAGATGATCGAGCGCATGCATGTCGAGCAGGCGCGCCGGGTGCTGGCCAAGGCGCGGGCGTAATTCCCCTCCCTGCAAGGGAGGGGCAAGGGGTGGGTCCGCCGAAGGCGGCCGCGACTCCGAGCCCGAAGAAAGTCTCGCTTCGCTCGCCTTCTCCCTTCCAGGGAGGGGGATGGCGCCTCCCCCTTGCCACCCGCGCTTCGACCGCCATAAGCGGGGGGGATGCTCCTTCGCTTTCTCGCCGCTCTGGCTTTCCTGCTCCTCGCTGCCCCAGCCTCGGCCGAGCCGGTCTCGTCCGAGGCCTTGCGCCGCCATATCGACATCCTCGCCAGCGACGCCTTCGCCGGCCGCCAGCCGGGGACGGAGGGCGAGCAGAAGTCGATCGCCTATATCGCCGGGCAGATGCGCGACTTCGGGCTCGAGCCGGCGGGGCCGAGCAACAGCTGGTACCAGCCGCTCGAGGTCAGGAAGCGCCGGCCCGGCGACCAGAGCAGCGTCTGGCAGGCGAGGGGCGGCAAGAGCGAACGGATCGAGCTCGGCCGCGACGAGGTCATCCTGCTCGGCCGCACTTCCCGCGAGACCCTGGCCAAAGCGCCGGTGGTCTTCGCCGGCCACGGCGCGGTGATCCCCGGCAAGGGCGTCGACCAGCTCGCCGGCGCCGACCTGAAAGGCGCCGTCGTCCTCATCCTCTACGACGCCCCGGACGGTCTTCCGAGCTATTCGGAGCGGGTCGCCGCGGTCGCCGCCGCCGGCGCCGCCGCGGTGATCGGAATCATCGGCCAGGAGCTGCCCTGGCCGGTCGTCCAGCGGGTCTACGACAGCGGCCAGACCCGGCTCGCCATCCACGATCCGGCGCCGATCGCCGGAGCCATGTCGCAATCGGCGGCGGAGAGCCTGCTTCGCGCCGCCGGCGCCGATCTCGCCGCACTCCTCGCCGTTCCGGGGCCTTCATTCGCTCCGGTGCCGCTCAGGCTTCGCGCCAGCTTCGAGGTCGCTACGTCGATCGATACCGTCCGCACCCACAACGTCGTCGGCCGGGTGCGGGGCTCGGGCGGAGGGCGGGAGAGCCTGCTCTACCTCGCCCATTGGGACCATCTCGGCCTGTGCGACAGGGAAGGGCCGGACAAGATCTGCAACGGCGCGGTCGACAATGCGAGCGGAGTCGCCGCCCTGCTCGAGATCGCCCGGGCGCTGGGCCGGGGGAAGAGGCCGAAGCGCGACATCCTCTTCCTCGCCACCACCGCCGAGGAGATGGGCCTGCTCGGCGCCGAATATTTCGCCTCCCGGCCGACCGTCCCGCTCGCCTCGATCGTCGCCGCGATCAACATGGACACGCTCGCCGTCGCGCCCAGGGGGGAGAAAGTGGCGGTGATGGGGCGAGGCCATGCCGCCCTCGATTCGCTCATCGACCGGACCGTCGCCGAGGCCGGCCGGACCCTCGACGGCGACGACGAGGCCGCCGCCTTCATCGAGCGCCAGGACGGCTGGGCCTTCAGCCGCGCCGGAGTGCCGTCGATCATGGTCAACGGCTCCTTCGCCGACATGAAGAAGCTCGGCGCCTTCCTCGCCGGGCCCTATCATTCCGCCGCCGACAATCCCGGCCCCGGACTGATGCTCGACGGCGCGGCCGAGGATACGGATCTGATGATCGCGCTGGGACGGAAGCTGGCCGATCCGGCGCAATATCCCTGGCCTGGCCCCTGACGTCGTCCCAGCGGAGGCTGGGACCCCAGGGGTGAAAAGCGCCGTGGTCTTCACCCGCCGGGGCCCCAGCCTTCGCCGGGGCGACTCCTAATCGTCGTAATAATAAGGCGAGCGCTTCGCCCAGGCGGTTCCGGCGTGACGGGCGTGCAGGAGCTGGAAGGCGCGGCGGCCGAGATGGTCGTGGTTCGCGCCCCAGCGGGCGACCCGGATCAGCCAGTAGAGCAGCTCCGGCGAGCGCGGGTCATTGGGGTGGGCCCGTGCGTAGGCGAGGGCCTCGTCCCACAGCGAAGAGGCGCCCGCCGGGATCGCCTTGTCCTGTTCGTAGGTCCGGTAGGCGGCACGCTCGGCCCCGACCCGGCCCTGAGCGGCGGCGACGAAGGCGGGAAGATGGAGCGGGAAGGCCGAGCGGCCGCAGCGGCCGAGGCAGGTGAGGTCGCTCACGCCCTCGTCGGCATACCAATGGCCCTCCTCATAGGCTTTGGCGGGCGGATAGTCTCCCGGCGGCGTGCCGGGCCCGCGGGGGACGATCATCCAGTCGGCCCAGCGCCCCTGGAACTCCGGCACCGCTCCGGACGGCCTCGTATAGTGGAAGGCGACGAGGTCGGTGCGAAGCCCCGGTATCTTGGCCATGGCGAAATATTCGGCGAAGCGCTTGGCCTCGCCCGGTCTGGCCCCGGCGATCGACTGCCAGTCGCGCCGCATCTGCGGAAGCAAGGCCGTGAGGTCGCGGGCGAGATCGTCCACGGCGCGATCGTCCCGGAGCTGCACCGCCCGGGCGAAGCCGGTCAGCGCGATGTCGAGGCGGAGCGGCTCCGGCAGGGCGGTCGAGCGCGAAAGCGCGATCCGGGTCTCGATTGGAAGCCGGTCGATGATCGCCCGGGCGTCGGCGCCGAGGCCGACCCAGCCGCCCTCATGCGGCGCCAAATTGCCGTCGTTCCTCGCCCAATCGTCGCCGACGCAATATTCGCCGGGCCCGCCGCAAAAGGCGTGGCGAATCGAGAAGCGCGCGAGCTCGCCGGGATCGGCCGCAACCTGCGCCCGGGCGCCGGCGAAGAGGTTGCGCTCGCCGAGCGTGAGCGCCGGGTCCGAGAGGATCGAGTCGAGCCTCGCCCGGGTCGCGGCGGGCTCCGCCGTGGCGATGGCGAGGCGGGTCAGATGATATTGCGCCGTCAGCCAGGCCGGCTCGCCCCGGCGAACGGCGAGAGCGTCGGCGGCCAGGGCCGGGGCGGCTTCATGGCCGGGCGGGACCAGGCTCAGGGCGGCGAGCAGCCAGGCGGGATCCCGGGTCGCCGCCCACCGCTCGCGGGCGTGATCGAGGCCGGGAGCGCCCTCGAAGGCCTGCAGGGTCTCGACCCAGTCGGCGAACTCCGGCCTGGCGGAGGCCTTCTCGCTGAGCTTGAGATAGTCGCGCAGGGCGAAGGCGATATCGGCATCCGCCCGGGGCCGGCGAAGCTCGGTTTCGAGCTCGGCGAGCAGGGCGTCGGGCCGGTCGCGATAGGCGAGGGCTCGAAGCATCTTGCGGACTTCGCCGCGACCGTAGGTGCCGGCGGGCGCCGCGGCGAGCTCCTGCAGGGCGGCACGGGCCCGGGCGATCGCCTTGGCGTCGCGATGGGCGAGCGCCTCGCGCTGAAGCGCTCGTACGCGCAGATAGGGCCCCTTGGCCCGCCAGGGCGAGGACCGGTCGCGGGCGATCGCGGCGAAGCGGGTCGCGGCTTCGTCGTTGCGCCCGTTGTACAAGGCGAAGGCCGCTTCCTGATAGTCGCGGTCGGCCTTCAGCCAGGCCGGGGCCTCCGCCATGAGCGGCGGCAAGGCGGCGCCTTCGCTGCCGCAGGCGTCGAACACCGCATCCTGGGTCCGGAGCCAGGCGCGGACGGCGGGCGAGCTTTTGCCGTAGCGCTCCGCGCGATCGCGCAAGGTCGCCGCCGCGGTGTCGAAAGCGTCGCGGAAGCAATTCTGGACGGTGGTATAATCCGGGCCGCTTCGCTCGGTCGGGATGTACCCCGGGGAGTCGCCCTCCTCCGCGACGATCGAACGCGCCTCCATCCAGCCATAGACCCCGTCGTGAGGACCGAGGCTGGCCGGCTCGCCGCAGCAGGGCGTCGTCAGGGCGGTTCCAACGGCGGGGCCGACGGGAAGCCCATGGAGCAGGCGCCAGTCGAGATAGAGGAGGGGCTCGGCCGAGGTCGTGGTCAGGACCCCGAGCCGGCCGCCGAACAGCCGGGCCTTCTCAGCGGGGCTGGTGCCGCCGCTCCGGTCGATGAAGATTGGGAAGGGGCCGGGGTCGGCCGATCCGAAGACCGGGCTCCCCGACATCCCGGCTCCCGCAAGCAACAGCGCGAACGCAATCCGCCCCCTCATCGCCACCCCTCCACGCCTTCCCGCGCCTTTTCGAAGTCCGCCGCCGTCCAGCTGCTCGGGCTGAACAGATAGACCCGCCGGCCCGGCGGAGCGCGAGCGATCGGTGAATCGCTCGCGACGCCGAGCGCGGCCCGGCAGCGAGGATTGCGAAAATCGCCGCCCGCCGCCAGCCTTTTCCGGAGCGCTTCGCCGCCCTGGGTCATCCGGAACAGCATCGGCACGATCTCGTCCACCGGCGCTCGGCTGAGCCAGCCCTCGGTGTCGCACCAGGAGGACAGGGCGGTCATCGACAGCAGGGTGCCGCGCGGCAGGCCGCGCCGGACGTCCTCGAGCAGATCGAGAAGCACCCGCCGCTCCGACGCCCGAACCTCGAAATCGACCTGGACCCGGCGCGCCGGGAAAGCCGCCGCATAATAGAGCACCGCCGCGCTCGCCCGGGCGCGCATCTGCGGAGTCCATGAGAGCGGCCGCTCGTGGTCGATCTGGACGTGGACGAGCGCCGTCGACGGAGGCTCCGCCGACTTGAGCGGGAAACGCCGTCCTCGCGCCAGGATGCCGTCGCCGGAAAGTTCGACGAAACCGGTCTGGACGGCGACCTCGGCCGCTCCGCCGGCGAAGCGCAGATCTTCCGGCCGCTCCCACGCCCAGAGGATGAGGGTGGTGGGGGGCGGCTCGGCCTGCCTGCAGGACGCGGCGGCGAGGAAGGTCAGGAGAAGGAGGCCGGCGCGCATGGGCCGACTTCGCCATGCGGCGGGGCACCCGTCAATATCGGCGCTGGCCTTGCTGCTCCTCTCCCGTGAAGGACGGGAGAGGGGTTCGTGAGGCTCCGCCAAGCTGCATGATCGCCCTCGGCCGGCGATTCTGCTATATCCGCTACGGGGCTAGTGGGGGGACATCGGGACATGAAGCGAATCGTCTTTTGCTTCGACGGCACCTGGAACAAGCTGGCGGTCGACACGCCGACCAACGTCGTCCTCACCGCGGCAAGCGTCGAGCGCGAGGCCCGCGACGGCACCGTCCAGATCATGCATTACGACGAAGGGGTCGGCACCGGCCGTCTCGACAAGGTGACCGGAGGAATCTTCGGCGCCGGCCTCGTCGCGAACGTTCGCGAGGCCTATCGCTTCCTGATCTTCAATTACGACCCGGGCGACGAGATCTACGTCTTCGGCTTCTCGCGGGGCGCGTTCAGCGCGCGCACCTTCGTCGGCTTCGTCCGCCATGTCGGAGCCTTGAGCCGACTCCACGTGGCCCGGATCGACGACGCGCTCGAGCTTTACGAGCAGCGCCTCAAGGGCGCCGACGGCGTCGGCGAGAAGATGCGGAAATTCCGCGCCGATTTTGCCTCCAAGGTCTGCATCGGCGACGACGACGATTCCTGGCGATGCAGCAACGTGCCCGGCTACACCCAGGGCAGGTCGCCGCCGCTCCGGATCCGCTACCTCGGAGTCTGGGACACGGTGGAAGCGCTCGGGGTTCCGGGGATGTTGTGGATCAGCCGCTGGACCAATCGCGGCAATGCGTTCCACGATCCCTCGATCACCGACTTCGTCGAAAGCGTCCGCCACGCCGTCGCCATCGACGAGCGCCGCTCGACCTTCCCGGCCACCTTGTGCGGCGATCTGACCGCTCTCAACGCCGCGAAGGGGAAGACCCCCGACGCTCCGGACGCCCCCTATCAGGAGAAATGGTTCCCCGGCGTTCACGGATCGGTCGGCGGCGGCGGCGACATTCGCGGTCTCTCCGACGGAGCGCTCGACTGGGTGCTCAAGGGCGCCAAGCTGGCGGGCCTCAAGCTCGACGTCGCGGAAGGCTCGCGAATCCAGGGCTTCGCCCCGGACCCGCTGGCGCCGCTCGTCAACGTCGCCAGGCCGAAGCGGAGCCTTCTCCAGAAGCTCGCCAAGGACCGCCCCGGTCCCAAGCATGTCTGGCAGGTCAGCACGGCGGCGATCCGCCGCTGGAAGGCCGACGCCACGAAGCTGCCCGAGAAGGCGCCCTATCGGCCCGGCACCCTCGCCGGGCTGAAGGACGAGCTCGACGCCTTGACCCTGCCGGGGCCCGTCGCGGAAGCGACGCTGACCACCCATGTCGTCCGCTCCGGCGAGAACCTGAGCAGGATCGCTCTCCAGCATTATCAAAAGGCGGCGCTGTGGCCGCACATCTTCGCCGCCAATCGCGACCAGATCGACGATCCCGACGAGATCTTCGTCAATCAGGAATTGCGCATTCCGCACCCGCCCGCGGGATGACGGCGGCGCGATGAAGCGGTTGCTCCTGGCCCTGTTCGCGGCCTTAATCGTGGCCGCCATGGCCGTGATGCTCGATCCGCTGCGAAGCTTCAACGCGCTGATGCCCAAGGACTCGGCGTCGAGGCGGGTCGCCGAGGGCGTGGCCTACGGGCCCGGCCCGCGCCACAGGCTCGACGTCTACGCGCCGCGCTCCGCCGCCGCCGGCAAGCGGCCGGTCATCCTCTTCTTCTACGGCGGCTCGTGGAACAGCGGCCGCCGCCAGTCTTATGCCTTCGCCGGCCGGGCGCTGGCCGCCCGGGGCTTCGTCGTCATCGTCCCGGATTACCGGCTGGTCCCGGAGGCGGCCTATCCCGATTTCCTTCGCGATTGCGCCGCGGCCCTGCGCTGGGCCCGGCGCCATTCGTCCGACTATGGCGGCGACGGCGAGCGCATCGTCCTCGCCGGCCACAGCGCCGGCGCCTACAATGCCGCCATGCTGGCGCTCGACCCGAGCCTGCTCGGCCCCGACCGGGCCGCGATCCGAGGCTTTGCCGGGCTTGCCGGGCCCTTCGACTTCCTTCCGCTCGACGACGATTCGACCATCGCCGCCTTCGGCGCCTGGCCCCGCCCCGCCGAAACCCAGCCGGTAAGCCATGTGGCCGCCGGGGCACCTCCGGTCCTGCTCCTCCACGGCGCCGACGACGTCCGGGTCAAGCCGCGCAACAGCCGCAAGCTCGCCGGCCTGCTGGAGGCGGCGGGGGGCAAGGTCCGGCTGAAACTCTATCCGCGCCTCGGCCATGTCGGGATCCTGACCGCGCTGGCCCTCCCGCTCCGCGGCCAGGCGCCGGTGCTCGACGACGTCGCCGCTTTCGCCCGCGAGGTCACCGAGCCGGGCCGGGCCCGCCGGTGAGCCCGACGGCTATTTCCTGGTGCCGGCCTTCCTGAAATAGTCGCTGAGCTCCTGGTGCAGCTCGGCCTGGAGAGGCCCCGTCGCGGCCATCGCGGTCGCGATATAAGCCGAATTGGCCCGGGCGACGTCGGGGTCGGACAGCAGCTGGGGCGAGCGGCGGACGTATTTCGCGCCGGTCGGAGTGCCGACGAAGGCTCTGATCTCGGTCAGCTCGGCGGCCGTGAAGCCGCGGGCATAGGCGCGAGCGTAGGCGCCGAAGAGCGCCGGAATATGCTCGTCAACCGCCTTTTCCCCCGCCGCCCGGACCCGCTTCAGATAGCGCTCGACGATCCGCTCCGCACCGGCGTCGGGCGGCCGGCCGGAGCTTGCCGCCGCGGTTCGGATCTGCGCCATCATCGCGTCGATGGCGTCGAGCAGCAACTCCCGCCGTCCCTGCGGAGGATAGGCGATATCGATGATCTCGCCCGCGAGCTCCAGTCTTTGCGGGTCGAGCTCCGCCGCGACGCCGGCGGCTCGCTCCTGGGCCGCGCAGGGCATCGCCGCGAGACCGAGGGCCAGCGCCGCGAGGAATGAGCTCATCGATCGAGGGAAATCGCGCATCCCCATGGCGTAGAGCGAGGCTTGGGCTTGCTCAAGAGCGGACCGCCGCTTCGCCCCCGCTCGAGGCGGAGATATTCAGTCGCCAGTGACGCCGAACCAGGCGAAATAGGCGACGACGACGGCGAGCAGCGCGCAGCCGAGCCCCGGACGCTCCGGATTTTTACGGTCGAAGATCGCTCCGCCGATCATCGGCAGGCAGAGCAGGATGACGAGTCCGCAGAGCGCCCGGAACAGCAAGCCGGCCGGCCTGGGCGTCGATCAGGGCGTCGACGTCGCCGAGGCTGAAGCCGAGCAGGACGAGGACGAGGCCGATCAGGAAGAAGATCAGGAACAGGAACAGGACCAGGGCCGAGGCGGGGCTGCGCGGCCTGAGGCCGACGCCGGTGTCGATCCACGACCGGCGCGAGAAGCGCCACAGGGCCCCGGTCAGCCACGCGATCCAGCGGAACGGCGCCATGGCGGGGACTAGGGGGCCTGGGGCGGGCCGTTGTCAATGAGGCCGTCCCGCCTGGTCCGGTGACAGTCACGGTGACTGTCACCTTCGCGATCCCGCTGCCGGCAAGCGGAGAGGTTCGCGAAGCGGGTCGCCGCGGCTAGACGATCAGCATGCTGTCGCCGAACATGTCGAATTCGTAGCCGCCCATTTCGGCGATCTCGGCATAGCCGCGCATGACGAGATCGGTGCCGGCGAAGGCGGCGGTCAGGACGATGTGGCTCGAACGCGGACGGTGGAGGTTGGTGAGCAGCGCGTCGACGATGCCGAAGCGGAATCCCGGATAGATGTAGAGGTCGGTCCATCCCGACCGCGCCCGGAGTGGCGTTGTCCGGGGAACGCCGAGCGCGAGCGTTTCGAGCGTTCGGATGACCGTCGTTCCGGCCGCGACGATCCGCCGCCCTTCCGTCCTCGCGCGGTCGATCTGCGCGGCGGCTTCGGCGCCGACCTCGAAATATTCCGCTCTCATCCGATGATCTTCGACGTCGTCCTTCTGGATGTGGCGAGCGGTGAAGACCTCGGACGCCCCGACATGCAGGGTCACGAAGGCGGTCTCGACGCCCTTGCGGACAATCGCCTCGAGCAGATCGATCGAGAAGTGCAGCCCGGCAGACGGAATTTCCAGCGAGCCGGGAGTCCTGGCGTAAACCGAACAATAGCTGCTCGGCCCCGCCGGCGGCTGCATCCGGCCGGGCGCGATCGAGCTGTCGGCCCGGCGCCCGTGGCGCTCCAGGGCCGGCACCAAACGACCGGCCGGAGCGAATTGCACGCGCCACAGCCGGTCGGGGAGCGAAGCCAGCACCGTGCAGCTGAGCTCGCCGTCGTCGACGGAGCTCAGCACCAGGCCGGGCCCGGGGCGGCGATTGCGCCTGATCTCGACGATGCTGGTGCCGTCGGGCTCGTGGCCGTGAACGGTGAGCTCGACCGATTCGCCCTCGGCCCGGAACGACAAGGTGTCCGGCAGGATGTAGCTGTCGTTCAGGACCAGCAGGTCGCCGGCCCGCAGGTGCTCGAGGATGTCGGGAAACATGTCGTGCGACACCGTGCCGGCGGCGCGGTCGAGGACGACGAGCCTGCCGCTGTCGCGCGTCCTCCCGCGCCGCTCGGGCGGCTCGGCGGGCGTGGCGTTGGGGCCGACGGCAAACTCGAATTCGGACGTTTTCATGGCGATCCCCTTCACCTCGCGCATACCTGTTCGCTGGTCGACGACAGCCGGGTCAGGGAAGCGGAAGGGGAGGTGCTGATCGTGACTCCCTGCCGGCAGCGCCGAAGCTGGAACCGCACCTTGCGCGCCCTGAAATCGAGGCTGACCCGGCGGAAGATCTCGAGGAGGTCGGTCCCGAGGAGCAAAGCCGGCCGGTCGGCGAGGCCGAACACCTCGAAGGGCGGAACGTCGGCGAACGCCATCGGCACGTTGCGAAGGATCACCGAGCCGAGCCGAAGCTCGCCGACTTGGGCGATCTGGAGATCGACGGTCGTTCCGGTCACCCCGGTCGCGGTCACCGTCCGGAGCTTGGCGAGCCGGCTCCGGACGATCTTGTCGCGGAGCGCGCTGTTGCCGATCGTGATCTGGGACCCGGTATCGATGACGGCGTCGAGCGTCAGCCGGCCGGCCCTGACCTCGGTCAGGATCAGCTGCCCCCGCTGCAGCCGCGCGGTGACGACGATGTCGCCGGGCAGGGATTTGGCGGGCCTCGACGCGTCCTCGACCTTGATCAGGCGCTTCTCGAAATCCAGCATCAGCCGCTGGCGGGCGAGCGCGTCGATCCCGATCATCCCGGCGCCGCCGAGATCGGCCTCGCGCAAGGCGGGAAGCTGAAGGTCCCGGATCGTAGTCGGGCCGAGGGTCAGCGAATCGACGCGCACCCGATCGACGATGTTGCGGTCGGTCATGTTGTTCAAGGTCACCGGGGTGCCGAGCGGAAGCTGCAGGTCGCGGGCGATTCGCAAGCCCACCACCGAGGTGTCGGCGCCGCTGTCGACGACGAACTGATAGGGGCCCCGGCCGTTCACCCGGACCTCGACGCTGAGCCTTGTCTCCACCTTGCGGGCGTCGATCTCGTCGCCGCCGATCGCGAGCGTCTCGTCGATGACCGCCGGCGGCAGCGGCGGCATCGCCCTGGGCGTCGGCGGAGCGGGCCTCGGCTTGCCGATCCTGGGCGGCTGGGCGGGGGCTTCGGCACCGCCGGCGAGCGCCGACCCGATCAGGGTCCAGGCCAGCGCGAGGCGAAAGCGGGGGAGGGGCATCTTTTCCTTCCGGCGAAGCACGCGCCGACAACCTATCCCGACGCACCGCCGCCTTGCCACGCCTAATCGACCAAGGGCGCGCATGTGCCTGACGCCGGCGGCTCCACGTTTACCGGAACCGACTCGGCGTCGACTTGATACAATCGTGGATTTCCTACAAGGTACGAAAATTGTCGTCTGATACCAACAGCTTGGCTGACAACGAAAAAACCGTTGTCCTATTTTGTACTTTCTATGTTCTAAACTCGGAGATGGAAAGCAAAAAGCAGAAGCGGCGTTCCGAACGGCCCACCGGCCCGGCGGGCGCCATCCTCCGCGGCCACGGCAAGGACGGCCCCCAGCTGATCCGAAGCGACGGCCACCGCTGGACCGAAGAGGCCGAGCAACTCTTCCTCGACTGCCTCGCCGCCAGCAACAATGCCACCTGGGCGGCCGGGCAATGCGGCTTTTCGCGCGAGGCCATCTACGCGCGTGCCCGCCGCGATCCTTCGCTGGCGGAGAAGATGGCGGCGGCGCGCGCGCTCAGCCACGGCCGGATCGAGGAAGGGCTCACCCGCGAGGCGGAGGCTTTCCTCGCCGGCAAGCCGTCCGATCCCGATCGCCCCGGCCCGCCGATGACGATCCAGGACGCGATCGCCATCCTCAAGCTCAACCGCCAGGGCCGGGACGTCGAGGGCCGCCGTCCCGCCTGGCCCGCGCGCCGCCGGACGCTCGCGGAGGTCCACGATTCGATCCTGACCAAACTCTCCGCGATCGCGAGGAAGAATGGCCTCCTCTAGCCCCCGCCGCCCCGGAGCGCCCCGCCTCCCGCCCGGCACGGACGTGGTCGCGTTTCTCCTCGGCCTCCCGCCCGAAGCGCGCGAGGAGGCGGTGCGCTCGCTCGGCACGACCGACGCCGACGCCCTCGACGGCGACTTCGCGAGCTGGGCGCACGAGGGCCAGCTTCCACCTGACGGCGATTGGTCGACCTGCATCGTCATGGGCGGCCGCGGCTTCGGCAAGACCTTCGCCGGCGCCAAATGGGTCGAAGCGGCGATCGAGGCCGGCGGTCGGATCCGGATCGCGCTCGTCGCCGCCACTTTGGCCGAGGCCCGGCGGGTGATGGTCGAGGGCCCGAGCGGCCTGCTCGAGGTCGCCGGCCACTGCATCCGCGAATGGCGGCCAAGCCACGGCCTCCTCCGCTTCCGCGGCGGCGCCGAGGCCCAGCTCTTCTCCGGCCACTCGCCCGAATTGCTTCGCGGCCCGCAGCATCATCTCGCCTGGTGCGACGAGCTCGCCAAATGGGAGAAGGCGCAGGACACCTGGGACATGCTCCAGCTCGGCCTGCGCCTCGGCGAGAACCCACGCGCCATCGTCACCACCACGCCCCGCCCCGGCCCGGTGCTTCGGGGCATCATGGCCGAGGCGGGAAGCGTCGTCATCGGCGGCCCGACCGCCGCCAATCCCCACAATAGCGAGCGCTGGAACCGCCGCATGCACGCCCTCTACGCCGGCACCCGCCTCGAGCGCCAGGAGCTCAACGGCGAGCTCCTCACCGACAATCCAGGGGCGCTGTGGACGGAGGCGCTTCTGGAACGCTGCCGCCTCTTGTCCTCCCCATCGCCAGATGGGGAGGGGGACCAGGCTTTGCCTGGTGGAGGGGTAGAAGGCTCGGAGGTGGCGGGTTCGAGCGGGAACCTCGCCCCTCAGCTCCCCGGCGACGGCCGGGGCCCAGATCGACCGCAGAACTGGGCACCAGCCTCCGCCGGTGAGCAACTGATCCGCCTGATCATCGCCGTCGACCCGCCCACCGGCGCCGGCACCTGCGGCATCATCGCCTGCGCGAAGGACTCCGAAGGCAACGCCCACGTCCTCGCCGACCACAGCGTCACCGGGCAGAGCCCCGAAGCCTGGTCCCGCGTCGTCGCGGACGCGGCGGCGGTCTGGACCGCCCTCCACCCCAACGCCCCCCTCCTCGTCGTCGCCGAATCCAACCAGGGCGGCCTCATGGTCACCACCGTCCTGCGCATCTCCAACCCCGATCTCAGGATCAAGCTGGTCCCCGCCGTCCAGGGCAAGACCGACCGGGCGACGCCGGTGGCTCTGCTCTTCGAGGCGGGGAGGGTGGTGGTGCACGGGCGCTTCCCGGAGCTGGAGGCCCAGCTCTGCGGGATGATCGCGGGGGGCGACTACGAGGGGCCGGGGAGCAGCCCGGACCGGGCTGATGCGATGGTTTGGGGGCTGACGGAGCTGATGTTGCAGAAGGAGCGGGCGGAGCCTCGGATTCGACGGTTGTGACCGAGCTGACCTGTCCTCCGTAGCTTTAGCGTAGGAGGATGCTCCGAAAGGAACGCGCGGAGCCGCGGATCCGTCAGCTCTAGCCTTCGTCATCCCGGACTTGATCCGGGATCCACCTTTCCTTCTCCACCGCCGCCAGAAGGAGGGAATGGTATATATTTTGACCCGGCCGCCGAGCCTGCGGGCCGACCTCTGAAAATATATGCTGTCACTGTTTTTCCCGGCATTTACGCCGCTGCCGAAGTGCCTGCGCTCTTTTCCGCCGCCTGGTCCAGTCGCTCGCTGAGCCACATCCTGATCAGCTGCTCGCGCGTGACGCCGCTCCGCTCCGCGGCTGCCTCGAGCTTCGCCGCCATCCGCTCAGTCAGATCCAGCTCGACCCGCTCGATCCCTTCGTCTCCGCGCCGCGCTAGGGTCCAGTCGATATAGTCGGCCATGTCCTCGCCGTCGTCGAAGCGGCGGTCGAATTCCTCAGCGCTGATCGGCTTGGGCATGATAAGCTCTTTCTTCCTTTCGCCGCGCCCGACGCACCGAGATGATCCGGATCGAGTCGTCGCGATCGGTGACGACGGCCGACCAGAGCCTCCCGGCGATCATCCCCACCACCAACCAGCGCTCCTCGACGGGCGAGGCGGCAGGACCACAGACTTCCGCTCGTCCAGCCAGAGCGCCTGCGCGGCCTCGAAATCGATCCCGTGCTTGGCGAGGTTCGCCGCGCTCTTCTCGGGATCGAACTCGAAGACACTTGCTTCCCCCATACCACTCCCGCGTTTCGGAAACCATGCTTTGCCGGACAGGCCGAAGCCGCATCCCACGGCCGCAACCTGCCGCAAAGGGAGGGTGGTCACAATGCACGAAGGCCGCTAAACTTCTGATATACAAAGACAGTATTTACGGTATCCGAGAGGTGAATGCGCCGGCCGTCACGTGCCGAGCTCGACATACGAGCCGGCCTCTTTGCGGCTTCGCGTCTTCGCGTGAGAGAGATTTCCAACGTTTCTGCAGGCGCACACGCCCGACAGAGGGTCTCACGCAAAGCCGCAAAGTCGCGAAGTTAAGAGGCGGGGAGGGCGGCGAACCGCCCGATGTCCCTGCGCAGCGAAGCCAGCGCGGCCCCGGCGAAATTCGCCTCGAACACATGGTGCCGGACGATCAGCTCGAGCTTCACCCCGGCCGCGGCGAGATCCGGCGCCGGCGCGCGCAGGAGCCGTCTGAGAGCGGTGGAGTGCCGGCCCAGCGCACGATCGTAGACGCGCTGGTTCGGGCAATGCACCAGCGCCTCGATCTCCCGGTCGGCCTGTTCAAAGCGGGCGAGCGCCTCCTGCCACTTCCCGTTATCCGACCCCTTGCCGTCATCCCGGCGAAGGCCGGGATCCATGAACACGGCGGCGTGAGCGGGAGTCGCGGCGTTGTTCATTGACTCCGGATCAAGTCCGGAATGACGGGCGAGGGGCAGGGCGCAGGCACCGGCTAGCAGCGCGCGGCGCGACAGCTTATGCTGGGCAGCAACCATCAGGCGCCTCCCTGTGGGACGTTCGATTGGTCGGAGCGGACCGGGCAGGGCCGATCCTCGGTTTATTTTGGCTAAGCCAAAAATAGGGGCAGGTCAATAGCGGATAAACCAAAAAGACCCCGCGGCCGACCGCGCACCGGCCGCGACCCGATGCGCGGCTTCCGCATGCCCGCCGATCTGGAAGCGAAACTCGACGCCTGGATCGAACGCCAGCCCGAGCCGAAGCCATCGCGCTCGGAGGCAATCAGGCGGTTATTGGAAACTGCGTTGGGGGCTAGCTAGCGTCTTGCGGACCCGCAGTAACCTTCCGATAGAACGCGAAGGCGTAAATTTTGTTCGACAAGTGGTCGAAGAAGCCGGTTGTCTTTTCAAGGAAATCAACCTCCAACATGATTTTGGTCATGATGCGACCATCATTTTGGTCATTGATGGAGAAGTGCAGCCTCGCGAAACAGCTCTTCAAATTAAGTCTGGAAAAACGTACAACCGGGCAGGGTTTTGTAGGATTCCCGTTAAGCCAACGCACCTTGTTTTCTGGGCGAAGCACGACTTACGAACTCTGGGACTGGTGTACGACCCCTCCCAGCGGCTAGCTCACTGGGTTGATCTCAAGGCTAACGCCAAAGCATTTTTACGTGAACGCCAGACCCCCAAATCAATAGTCTTTCCTAAGGCGCTCTATAACCAGTTTCACCACGGTTCATTTCGAAACGTGTTGCTTCCTATGCTGATGAGCAAGACGCCGCTGCTCTCAATTGAAGAAGCAATTTCTTGGAGTGGTGACATAGACTTTACTACTCATTCAGCCGGAATTCGCGTGCTCCTATCAAGACACTATACCGAAAGAGTGACGTGGGAAACACTGTTAACTCTATTCCGCAGTCGCGATGTAGATGATCTTTCTCATTTTGTCCCCTCGGCGTTCTCAAAATTGCTTGGAAACTGGGACCTGTCCTACACATTCACCACCGCAAGGCCCCCGCCTGATGTGGAGGAGTTCGCACGAACGGCGGTGACAAACCTAGACCCGTCTGGATTGGCCAAACTCCTTGAATTCCTCGACCACGATGAGGGGTGGGATTTCAGTCGAGGCACCTTAGGCCGGGCGCTTTTGGTGATCTTTGAAGCGCAAGAAGACATGACGGGATCGTTGCGCGCGATCGCCGAAGGTCCTGAATTTCGCGATTCCGTGCGCCGGATGGCAAAGGAGCTGGATAAAGCCTACTCCGAAAATCCTCGCTGGTATTGGGGCTAGAGGCGCTCCGTTGTCGGAAGACGCCAGCGGGGGGACGGTTATGCAATTGTCTCATTGCTCCTCGGGCTACCATCCTCCCCGATCCACGGTCCGATTGTTGGCGTGGACTTGCAATCCAAGTGCAAGAACCTCAGCATGGAGCGTGTAATTTTGGGGTAATCAGGATGCTGCTTCCGCGGTCGATCAGAGTTCAGGCAATAGCTTCCACCTGGCCCCGCAGCCGCACGATGCCCCCCTCATTTCCTCCTTATTCGCGAACAGAAGATATCGACGTTGCAGCCGTATTGAACATGATTGGTATCTTGACCACGCCGCCACTTTCCAGCGGTGCTTCGCTGAGTGAGCTGTGGGCGTTCGTGCGCTATTTGTTCGCAGTCACCGAAGACAGTGACCTCAGGCTTACGTCGGACTTCCAAGAGATGGATCCCCATCAAAAAACGATCTTGAGCGACGACTTTGGCGTTGGGTTCAGCATGCACTGGCTCGCGGATCGGCTGAACCTCATCGCGGCTTGCGACGGACGATATTTCATTGAGAATCATCTTACGAGCATAGGCGGAACCTACTCAGGCGGGACTGCCAAGCGCGGATTAGGGAAATCGCCGGATTTCGTTGCCTTGGACGCGGCCGGCTTGTTCCATGTGATAGAGTGCAAGGGAACACAATCATCCCTTGGATATAGGAATAGCCAGCTTCGGGACACAGCTAGAGCTCAAAAGATGACCATTCAGCTGCCCCGACACTTGGCGGGGGAAATTTTGGCTGCGGGTATTTTCATTGCTGGCCCCTCAGGTGACGAGACCGAAATGCGGATCGTTGATCCCGAGCCGCCGGAAAAGTATGTGGTCAGGGATCAAGATCCACACTTGGTTAGAAGCGCTGTCGTGCGAGGCACGCTTGCGAAGCAGTTACGAAGCGCAGGCTTCCCGCGTTTCGCTGCTGCTGTTGCGTTTCCGCGGCTACGGCCGAATTTAGACGCCCCCGGCGAGATGCGTGAGAATGAATTGGGAGTTCTCAACCGCCGGGAGCGGGCCGACACGGAACTTCGCGAGCAGAAGCTCCGGACCTTTGAGGCGGATGATGACGAATTCGTTGGAAGACGCATTCGAATTGATCTTCCCCGGCCGATCCACACGAGGCGTGGCGACTACACTAGGGTAGAGGTGCGACGAGGCCTGCGGCGTAAAACTTTCGAGGATGCAAAGAGCAGGGCTATGGACGAAGACATCCTCGATGGTGGCGAGGCAGCAAAGGTCGTCGGAACGTATCGCTTCGGGGAAGCCCGTGGCCGAGCATGGATGCGCCTTGGAGCCGGCTTTTACAGCGACATAAGGTTCTTGCGCTAATGCGTCAGATTCCTCCCCCCGCGCCTCCGTACGCAGCCGTGCCTCGCACCAGCCGCCCTAGGGTCTCTTTGCGCCTTTGCGGCTTTGCGTGAGATCAAGGGTATTGCTGCCTCGAATGCACGACGCGGACGATCTCGACCGCCTCTGCGCTTACCCGGCAAATCAGGATGTAGTTCGGGTGGACGACGGCTTCACGCGTTCCTGGCACGCGCCCCGGCCTGTACAGGTGAGGCCGTTCGCGCAATCGGCGTGCGCAAGTCTCGATGGCCGACTGCAACCGCTCCGCGGCCGGCGGATTGCGATCTGCAATATATTCGACAATCGATTTCAGGTCGGCGAGCGCCCGCGCCCGCCAGACCAGCTTCATCAGTCGCGGCGGGCCTTTGCTTCGATGATCGCCCTGACCTGTTTCATCGCCTCGTCATGCTCGATCCGGGGACGGTCGTCTGCAAGGGATTCCGCGACCTTGGCCTTCAGCCAGCGCAGATAGCTCTCGGCCTCCTCGGCCGTCTTGAACTCCGGTCCGACGGGCGACGGATCGTTCATGCCGGAGAGGATACTCCGAGGCAGGCTAAATGCCAACGCTCGCTGCGCGTCTGCACGCTCATAACCAAAGTTCGTTTTCCAGCAGCCTGCCGGGCTACCTCAGGATCGCTGCCTCTTCGTGGTCACTTTTAGTGACCGCCTTCCTGAGCTTCGTGATCTTTGTGCGAACCAAATTGCCTGCGGTCGCTCCAGGTGAAGGTGGATGCCGGATCAAGTCCGGCATGACGAGGAGGACAGGGGCCGCTTCGCGAGCTTCGCGTCCTTCGCGTGAAATCCCAACCGCCTGTGCAGCCGTCACGGGGGCGGCCCCGTGACGTCGGACGCGCTCGCTGGCGCGACCCGCCGGCCGGACTGCGCGCTCTCTACGGGCAGCGCGACGATTGCCGCGCAATCCTCGCGCTACGCTCGGGCGCTTGTCATTGGTCCGAAAAGGGCAGGGGGATGCGATGCTCGCCGAGCACGACCTTATAATGGATCAGCAACTCCTGGAGCCGGTTCCTGAGATCGCTGATCTCCTCGAAGCCGCGCGACCCGGGCCCGGCTTCGCGGCAGGCCAGGTCGGCCTGCATCCACAGCGAGTGGAGCGTGTCGCCCTGGACGAGGACGCCCGGGAAGCGCCGTCCGGGGTGCCGCATCACGGCGGCGTTGGTCGCATCCGAATATATCTCGACGGTGTCGGCCCGCATTCATTCCTCCCTTATGGCGAAGTACTCGCCCTCTCCCGACCCACGATCGCTGCCTCTTCGTGGTCACTTTTAGTGACCATCCTGGTGCACTGTGGTCTTTGTGCGAACAAAATTGCCTGCGGTGGCTCCAGGTGAAGGTGGGCGTCGGTAGGCCCGGTATGACGAGGAGGGCGGGGGTCTCTTAGCGCCTTTGCGGCTTTGCGTGAAACCCCGGTCACGCTCCCCAGGGAGCAGCCCCGGACGGGGGCCGATCCCAGCACCAGCCCTTCTCGCCCAAATGCTTGAAGTGAAGGACGGACTTCGACCATCCGGACCAGGGCTCGTTTGGCCGCTTGAAGCGATGTTCCCAGGTGCAGGTCGCGCGTCCGGACGTCTGATCCTCCCAGCGGCACTCGAAGGCCCGCTCCTCGCCCTCGCCGTCGGCCAGTTCCGCGACCCAGCATCGGCCCTGCATGATGCAGGGACATTCGCGTTCCAGCCCGGTGTCCTTATGGGTGGGGAGAGGAACCGGCTCAGGGCTGGAGCAGGCCGACAGCAGGAAGCACGCGCCGAGGCAGGTGCTAGCGACGAGACATGGTCTTGGTCCGGACATGCGCTAACCCCAACCGTTGTGCAGCCGTCACGGGGGCGGCCCCGTGACGTCGGACGGGCTCGCTCAAGCGACCCGCCGGCCGGACTGCGCGCTCTCTTCGCGCTGCTCCGGCGGCTGCGGTGCAGCCGGCGTCGCTACGCTCGGGCGCTTGTCACTGGTCCAGGAAACTCCGCATCTTCCGGCTCCGGCTCGGATGCTTCAGCTTCCGAAGCGCCTTGGCCTCGATCTGCCGGATCCGCTCGCGGGTGACGGAAAACTGCTGTCCCACCTCCTCGAGCGTGTGGTCGGTGTTCATCCCGATGCCGAAGCGCATCCGCAGCACCCGCTCCTCGCGCGGAGTCAGCGACGCCAGCACCCGGGTCACCGTCTCCTTGAGGTTGGCCTGGATCGCCGCATCCACCGGGATCACCGCGTTCTTGTCCTCGATGAAGTCGCCGAGGTGGCTGTCCTCCTCGTCGCCGATGGGCGTCTCCAGCGAGATCGGCTCCTTGGCGATCTTCATCACCTTGCGGACCTTCTCGAGCGGCATCGACAGGCGCTCGGCGAGCTCCTCCGGGGTCGGCTCGCGGCCGATCTCGTGGAGGATCTGCCTCGACGTTCGCACCAGCTTGTTGATCGTCTCGATCATGTGGACCGGGATCCGGATGGTGCGGGCCTGGTCGGCGATCGAGCGGGTGATCGCCTGGCGGATCCACCAGGTGGCGTAGGTCGAGAATTTGTAGCCGCGGCGATATTCGAACTTATCGACCGCCTTCATCAGGCCGATATTGCCTTCCTGGATGAGGTCGAGGAACTGAAGGCCGCGGTTGGTGTATTTCTTGGCGATCGAGATGACGAGCCTCAGGTTCGCCTCGACCATCTCCTTCTTGGCGATGCGCGCCTCGCGCTCGCCTTTCTGGACCTGGTTCACGATCCGCCGGAACTCGGCGAGGCTCATTCCGGTCGAGGCGGCGATCTCGGCGATCTCGGCTCGGATGCGCTCGATCGCGCCCGCTTCGGCCTGGCAGAAAGCGGTCCATTTCTTGTCGATTCCGCAGACCCGCTCGGCCCAGCCCTCGTCGAGCTCGTGGCCCATGTAGCTTTCGAGGAAGGCCCGGCGCGGCACCTTGTGGCGCTCGGCCAGGCGGAGCATCTGGCCGGCCAGCGCCGTCAGCCGGCGGTTGTAGCTGTAGAGCTGGTCGACGAGATATTCGATCTTGGCGCCGTGGAACTGGACGCTCTCGACCTCGGCGGTGAGCTGCTCGCGGAGGCCCTGATACTTCTTCTCGTCGCCCTTGGAGAATTCCTGGCCGGCGCTCATCGACTCCATGCGCTGGCCCTGGACCCGCGCGAACTTCTTGTAGAGGTCGGTGATCCGGGCGAAGCGCTCGAGCGCCTGCGGCTTCAGGGTCTCCTCCATCTGGGCGAGGGAGAGGGTGTTGTCCTCGTCCTCGTCCTCGACGAATTGCGGCCGGGCGCGGCGCTCGACGAGGCTGTCCTCCTCGTCCTCCTCCTCGTCGGCGGGGGCCGAGACGACCTCCTCCTCCTCCTTGAAGCTCGGGCCCGCGGTCTTCTCGGAGATGTCGCCGTCGTCGCCTTCCTCGGCGCTCTCGACCTGCTCGGGGGTCGGGCCCTTGCTGAGCATCGCGTCGAGGTCGAGGATCTCGCGAAGCTGCATCTCGCCCGCGTTCAGGGCGTTCGACCAGTGGATGATGGCGTTGAAGGTGATCGGGCTCTCGCACAGGCCCCAGATCATCGTGTCGCGGCCGGCCTCGATCCTTTTGGCGATGGCGATCTCGCCCTCGCGGCTGAGCAATTCGACCGCGCCCATCTCGCGAAGATACATGCGGACGGGATCGTCGGTGCGGTCGACCGTCTCCTTCTTCTTCTCGATGATGAAGCGCTCGCCGTCCGAGCCGTCGTCCTCGCCGGCGGAGGCGTCGACCTCGGGCTCGTCCGCCTTGTCGTCGTCCTCGTCCGCCTCGTCGTTCTCGACGACGTTCACACCCATTTCATTGAGGGCGCTCATCACGTCCTCGATCTGGTCGGTGGACATCTGGTCCTGGGGGAGGGCCTCGTTCAATTCGTCATAGGTGATGTAGCCGCGCTTCTTGGCGCGGGCGACGAGCTTCTTGAGCGACGCCTCGTTGAGGTCGATCAGAGGCGCATCGCCGCCTTCCTGCTTGTCTTCGCCGTCGCCGCCGTTGGTCGTCTTCGCCATCTAAAAACCTTATAAGTTCATCCGCCCGCGCTGCCTTCGATCAGCGCCGCGAGCTGCCTGTCCGCCTCGTCCCGCGCCGCCCGGAGCCTCTGCTGCTCCTGGAAGGCGGCTTCGTCGCCTTCCTCCTGGAGCCGCAGCGTCGCCGCGTCGAGCGCGGCATATAGTCCCGGCTGCGCCGCCAACGTGTCGATCATAAGAACGAGATCGCGACGGGCGCGTTCCGGTTCGGTATCACGACGGATGGAGGAGAAAGCCAATCCCTGCCTGAGACGCGGCTCCTCGAGCAGAGCCGCCGCGTCGCCATGCGCCAATATGGTATCAAGGGCGTTTTGATCAAGCTCGCCGTGAACCATCACCCCTTCGAGCAATCGATTCCTAAGCCGGGCGGCGGCGGGCTCCTGGAAGCTCAGGCTCGCGATCGCCTCGCTGTGCGACGCGACGACGTCGGGGAAGCGGAGCAGGCCGTAGAGCACCCGCCTCGCCCATTTCGAGTCCAGGCTGCCCGCGGCGACGGCCTTGGCCCGGTCCGAAACGGGGCGTTGAGGCGTGAATTTTCCCTTCTGGAACGAGCCTGGAGTCCAGGGCCGGCGCGGCGGCGGAGCGGTCATGGCGTTGAACCGGCCGAAAAGCTCGGTTCGATATTGGTCGCGCACATGCGGGTCCTGGATCGCCGCGACATGGTCGGCGAGGCGTTGCCTGAGGCCCGCGCGCTGCTCGGGCGTGGCGAGCGGCGCGGCCCTGAGCTCGTGGTTCCAGAGCCGGTCGACGAGCGATTCCGGCGTCTCGAGCAACGCCTCGATGCCCTTGCGGCCCTCGGCCCGGATGAGATCGTCGGGATCCTGGCCGGCGGGGAGGGTGGCGAAGCCGAGCGATCGGCCGGGCCCGACATGGGGCAGCGCCCGAAGCAGGGCGCGCACGGCCGCCTTCTGCCCGGCATTGTCGCCGTCGAAGCAGAAGATCGGGGTCGGGGAGAGACGCCAGAGCAAACCGAGCTGGGTTTCGGTGACCGCGGTGCCGAGCGGCGCCACGGCCTCGCCGAGGCCGGCCTGGTCGAGGGCGATGACGTCCATCTGCCCCTCGACGACGATCACCCTCTTGGCCTCGCGGCTGGCCGCGGCGGCCTTGTCGATGTTGAACAGGGTTCGACCCTTGTCGAACAAAGGCGTGTCGGGCGAATTGAGATATTTGGGCTCGCCGGCGCCGAGGATCCGGGCGCTGAAGGCGATGACCCGACCCCTGCGGTCGCGGATCGGGAACATCAGCCGCCCGCGGAAGCGATCGTAGGGCTCGCGCTCACCTTCGGGGACGACGAGCAAGCCCGCCTCGACCAGCTTCTCGAGGCCGAAATCCTTGAGGGCGCCGCGCAGCTTGCCGCGCGCGTCCGGCGCAAAGCCGAAGCCGAAGCGCCGGCAGGTCGCCTCGGAGATTCGGCGCTTCTCCAGATAGGTCCGTGCCTCACCGCCCTCGATTCCGGCGAGCTGCTCCTCGAACCACTTCTGAGCGGCCTCCATGACGTCGTAGAGGCCGGTCGCCCGTTCCGCTCTCTCCTGCGCCCTGGGATCCGCCGCCGGAACTTCCATTCCAGCTGCGTCCGCCAGCTCCTTCACCGCATCCATGAAAGGCAACCCGCGGGCCTCGGTCAGCCAGCCGATCGCGTCGACATGGGCGGAACAGCCGAAACAATGGGCGAACCCCTTCTCGTCATTGACGTAGAAGCTCGGAGTCTTCTCCTTGTGGAAGGGGCAGCAGGCCTTCCATTCGCGCCCCGCGCGCTGCAGCTTCACGGTTCGCCCGACCAGCGTCGAGAGCGTCGTGCGGGCGCGCAATTCGTCGAGGAACTGGGGGCTGAGCGACATGCCCAAGCTTAAGCGGAAAGGCGGGCCTTCACCAGCGCGCTGGCCTTCGACATGTCCAGCGCTCCGGCATGCTTTTCCTTCATCGCCGCCATCACCCGGCCCATGTCCTTGAGCGACGTAGCCCCCGTCTCCACGACGATCGCGTCGATCGCGGCCCTGGCCTCCTCCTCGCTCATCTGCCTGGGCAGGAAGCCTTCGATGACCTCGATCTCGGCCGTCTCGGCCTCGGCCAGCTCCTGGCGGCCGCCCTGCTCGTAGAGCGCGACCGATTCGCGGCGCTGCTTGACCATCTTCTGGAGCACTTCGGTGACGGTGACGTCGTCGTCGGCCGGAGCGGCGGCGCCGCGAAGCTCGATGTCGCGATTCTTGAGCGACGACTGGACGAGTCGGAGGGTGGCGGTGCGCGCCTTGTCGCCGCTCTTCATGGCGGTGACGAGCGCGGCCTTGATGTCGTCGCGAATCATGTTTGCAGGTCCAGGCGTTGGAAAGGCGGGAGGATAGCGGCGCTCGCCCCCTTTTAACAGATTGACGCTGCCGCCCGCCGCCTCTAGCCGTCGGGCCTTAGCGACATCGCCGTTTCCTCAAGGAGTGCCCGCCCCAATGGCCGACGCCAAGCCTTCGCCCGCGCCTCAGGGGGCCACGGGCGTATTGGTGCTGGCCGACGGAAGCCTGGTCTGGGGCAGGGGCTTCGGCACCGAGGGGGTGGCGGTGGGCGAAGTCTGCTTCAACACCGCGATGACCGGCTACCAGGAGGTGATGACCGACCCCTCCTACGCCTCGCAGATCGTCACCTTCACCTTCCCCCACATCGGCAATGTCGGCGCCAATTACGAGGACGTCGAGGCGGACAATCCGTGGGCGCTGGGCTGCGTCGTCCGCCAGGACGTCACCGAGGCGGGCAATTTCCGGGCGGTCCAGACCTTCGACGCCTGGATGAAGGCGAACGGCCGGATCGGCCTCTCCGGGGTCGATACCAGGGCCCTGACCCGCAAGATCCGCGAGGAGGGGGCTCCGAACGGGGTCATCGCCCACGCCGCCGACGGGAAGTTCGACCTCGACGCCCTGCTGGCCAAGGCCCGGGCCTGGCCGGGACTCGAGGGCATGGACCTGGCGAAGGAGGTGAGCTGCAAGCAGATGTTCCGCTGGTCCGGCGGCGGCTGGGCGCTCGGGGCGGGCTATGCCGAAGGCGAGGAAGGCGAGGGGCGCCCCCACGTCGTCGCGATCGACTACGGCTCCAAGCGCAACATCTTCCGCAACCTCGCCGACGCCGGCGCCCGGGTGACGGTGCTCCCCGCCAGCGCCACCTTCGAGGAGGTCATGGCTCACAAGCCCGACGGCCTCTTCCTCTCCAACGGCCCCGGCGACCCCGCCGCGACCGGCGAATATGCCGTCCCGGTGATCAGGCAGCTCCTGGAGACGGGCAAGCCGCTCTTCGGAATCTGCCTCGGCCATCAGCTCCTGGGGCTGGCGGTAGGCGCGAAGACGACCAAGATGCACCAGGGCCACCGCGGCGCCAACCACCCGGTCAAGCGCCTCGCCGACGGCCGGGTCGAGATCACCAGCATGAACCACGGCTTCGCGGTGGAGGCGGAGAGCCTGCCGGAGAATGCGCGGGCGACTCACATCTCTCTGTTTGACGGAAGTCTGGCGGGGCTCGAGCTGACCGACCGGCCGGCGTTCAGCGTTCAATATCACCCCGAAGCGAGCCCCGGGCCTCAGGACAGCGTCTACCTGTTCCGGAAGTTCATCAATTCGTTGGAAAAAATCGATGCAGTTGATTGAGGTGGATTTGGAAGCCGGTCCAGGCTTCGACACCGTCCGCGACATGAATTCAGCTTACAAACCGATGTCTGCAACGGACCTTGCGGACAAGCCGGCACGCCTCACAAAGAGGCACGCCAGTTTTTACAGAAACCTGATCGCCATCGCAGAAGCGACGCGGTCTGGGACAATCCCGGTCGTTTTCGAATTGAAGGGAAGGGGCCAAGTCTTCCTGGATCGAGGATGCATTAGAATGGCTGAGCATGCCGGCTTTGTGCAGCCGCTGGTAAATGGCCCCGGTGGGTTTCTCGAAGCGGTCACACTTGCCTTCGACATAAGCGGGAAGGCGACGGCGCCCTGATGATTCGCCGTCGCACCCTCTCGATACTCATTACCACCGCCGCCTTGAGCGCCTGCACCGGTCATGGCTGGAAGCAGCTGCAGGAGGAGTTCCCCGAGATTCGTACCAATTGCGGTCTGAAAGGCACGGTGCTTGAAAGAGACGCCGGCGACAAGCGCCTCCTCCGCCTCGGCTTCCTCCAACGCCACAACGCCGCCCTGCAGGCTTCGCGGGACGGCAGCCTCGCCTGCATCGAGCATTGGGCGCGCGAGCGGGGGTATCGTGTCGTGACGGGGGGAATTTGATGCCCCGCCGAACCGACATCTCCTCGATCCTCATCATCGGCGCCGGCCCGATCGTCATCGGCCAGGCGGCGGAGTTCGATTATTCGGGGACCCAGGCGGCGAAGACCCTCAAGGCCGAGGGGTATCGCATCGTGCTGGTCAATTCGAACCCGGCGACGATCATGACCGATCCCGACCTCGCCGACGCCACCTATGTCGAGCCGATCACGCCCGAGTTCGTCCGGCTGATCATCGAGAAGGAGCGGCCCGACGCGGTGCTTCCGACGATGGGCGGGCAGACGGCGCTCAACACGGCGCTGGCGCTGTGGAAGGACGGGACCCTGGAGAAATACGGAGTCCGGATGATCGGCGCCGACGCCGAGGCGATCGAGAAGGCGGAGGACCGGCTCAAGTTCCGCGACGCCATGTCGAAGATCGGGCTGGAAAGCCCGCGCTCGGCCATCGCCCACAGCCTCGAGGAGGCGATCCGGGCGCTCGACACGACCGGCCTTCCCGCCATCATCCGCCCGAGCTTCACGCTGGGCGGCACCGGCGGAGGAATCGCCTACAATCGCGAGGAGTTCGTCGAGATCGTCACCGGCGGGCTCGACGCCTCGCCGACCACCGAGGTGCTGATCGAGGAATCGGTGCTCGGGTGGAAGGAATATGAGATGGAGGTGGTGCGCGACAGGAACGATAACGCCATCATCGTCTGCTCGATCGAGAATGTCGATCCGATGGGGATCCATACCGGCGATTCGATCACCGTCGCCCCGGCGCTGACCCTGACCGACAAGGAATATCAGATCATGCGCAACGCGAGCATCGCTTGCCTGCGCGAAATCGGTGTCGAAACAGGGGGTTCCAACGTCCAGTTCGCGGTGAACCCCGAGAACGGCCGGCTCGTCGTCATCGAGATGAACCCGCGCGTCAGCCGCTCTTCGGCCCTCGCCTCGAAGGCCACGGGCTTCCCGATCGCCAAGGTCGCGGCGAAGCTGGCGGTCGGCTACACGCTGGACGAGATCCAGAACGACATCACCGGAGTCACTCCGGCCAGCTTCGAGCCGACCATCGACTATGTCGTCACCAAGATCCCGCGCTTCGCCTTCGAGAAGTTCAAGGGCGCCGACCCCCTGCTGTCGACGGCGATGAAATCGGTCGGCGAGGCGATGGCGATCGGCCGCAGCTTCCACGAAAGCCTTCAGAAGGCCTTGCGAAGCCTCGAGATCGGCCTCATCGGCCTGGACGGGATAAGGGATCTTTACGGCGCTCCGAGGATAGAGATCGAGGCGGCACTGGCCAGGCCGACGCCGGACCGCCTCCTCGTCGCCGCCCAGGCGCTTCGCGAGGGCTTCACCGTCGCCGAGATCCACGCCATCGCCAAATACGATCCCTGGTTCCTGGAACGGCTGAAGGAGATCGTCGAGGCAGAGGAGGGAGTCTGCCGCGACGGCCTCCCCCGCGACGCGGCGGGCATGCGCCGTCTCAAGGCGATGGGCTTTTCCGACCGGCGGCTTGCCGAGCTCGCGCTCAGAGGCGCGGGCATCCGGGGAACCGGGGTCAAGACCCGAGCCCGGAGCCACGGGCTCCTGCACGACGTCACCAAGATGCTGATCGGCGCCACCACCGAGGACGAGGTGAGGGCGCTTCGCCACAAGCTCGGGGTCCGTCCGGTGTTCAAGCGCATCGACACCTGCGCCGCCGAGTTCGAGGCGAAGACGCCCTACATGTATTCGACCTACGAGGCGCCGAGCTTCGGCGTGCCGGAGTGCGAGAGCCAGCCCTCGGACCGGCGCAAGATCGTCATCCTCGGCGGCGGGCCGAACCGGATCGGGCAGGGGATCGAATTCGATTATTGCTGCTGCCACGCCGCTTATGCCCTCGCCGAGGCCGGCTTCGAGACGATCATGATCAACTGCAACCCGGAGACCGTCTCGACCGATTACGACACCTCCGACCGGCTCTATTTCGAGCCCCTGACGGTCGAGGACGTGCTCGAGATCCTCCATGTCGAGAAGTCGCGGGGCGTGCTGGTCGGGGTCATCGTCCAGTTCGGCGGCCAGACCCCGCTCAAGCTCGCCGCCGCGCTGGAGCGCGAGGGCATCCCGATCCTCGGCACCTCGCCCGACGCGATCGACCTCGCCGAGGACCGCGAGCGCTTCGCCGCCCTGGTCAACAGGCTCGGCCTCAGGCAGCCGGAGAACGGCATCGCCCGCTCCCGCGAGGAGGCGATCGCGGTGGCCGAGCGGATCGGCTATCCGGTCCTGACCCGCCCCTCCTACGTGCTCGGCGGCCGGGCGATGGAGATCGTCGACGGCCCCGCCCAGCTCGACGACTATATCGTCACTGCCGTCCAGGTCTCGGGCGACAGCCCCGTCCTCATCGACAAATATCTGCGCGACGCGATCGAGGTCGACGTCGACGCCATCTGCGACGGCAGGGACGTCGCCATCGCCGGGGTCATGCAGCATATCGAGGAAGCGGGAGTCCATTCGGGCGACAGCGCCTGCTCGCTCCCGCCCTACAGCCTCGACCCTCTCATCGTCGCCGAGATCGAGCGGCAGACGCGCGCCCTCGCCCTCGCGCTCGGGGTGCACGGCCTGATGAACGTCCAGTTCGCGGTCAAGGACGGCCTCGTCTATCTGATCGAGGTCAATCCCCGCGCCAGCCGGACCGTCCCGTTCGTCGCCAAGACTCTCGGAACCCCGATCGCCAAGATCGCCGCCCGAGTGATGGCGGGGGAGCCGCTGATGGGCTTCCTGCCGCTTCGCACCGACGTCGCCCATATCGCCGTCAAGGAGGCGGTCTTCCCGTTCGCGCGCTTCCCGGGGATCGATCCGGTCCTGTCACCGGAGATGAAGTCAACCGGCGAAGTTATGGGAATCGATGACGATTTCGCCAAGGCCTTCCTCAAGTCGCAGCTCGGCAGCGGCCTCGATCTGCCGCTCTCGGGGACCTTGTTCGTGTCGGTGAAGGACAGCGACAAGAATGCGATCACGGCCCCGGTCCGGGCGCTTTGCGAGCTGGGCTTCAAGGTGATCGCGACCGCCGGCACCGCCTCCTGGCTCGGCGGCGAGGGCATCGAGGTCAGCCAGGTCAACAAGGTGGCCCAGGGACGCCCCCATATCGTCGACCGAATCAAGGACGGCGACGTCGCCATCATCTTCAACACCACGGAAGGGTGGCAGAGCCACAAGGACTCGGCCTCGATCCGGGCGTCGGCGTTGATGGCGAAGGTGCCCTATTTCACCACGGCCGCCTCCAGCGCGGCGGTGGTGAGGGCGATCGCGGTGCTCGGGGAGCACAGCCTTGAAGTGAAGTCGCTGCAGGACTATTATTCAGCCTCGCGAGCGTGATCCTGAACAACTGAACACGCAATCAGGGCGCCTTTCCACCGGGAGGCGCCCGGAAGAGAGTTTTTGACGAAAGGTGAGTGGCAATGGCGACGGTCGACAAGATGCCGATGCTGGCCGAGGGCTATGAGAAGCTGCAGACCGAAGTGCGGCACCTCAAGACGGTGGAGCGCCCATCGGTGATCGAGGCGATCGAGGTCGCCCGCGGCCATGGCGATCTTTCCGAAAATGCCGAATATCACGCCGCCAAGGAGCGCCAGGGCCAGGTCGAGGCACAGATCGCCGACATCGAGGACCGGCTGAGCCGGGCGATGGTGATCGATCCGACGACGCTCTCCGGCGACAAGGTCGTGTTCGGAGCCACCGTCCACCTCCTCGACGAGGACGACAAGCCGGTCACCTACCAGATCGTCGGCCAGACCGAGGCGGACGCCCGGGTCGGCCGGATCTCTTACAATTCGCCGCTCGGCCGGGCCCTGATCGGCCGCACCATCGGCGAGGAAGTGGAGGTCACGACCCCGTCGGGCGACCGTTATTATTCGATCGAGAAGGTCGAGTTCATCTAAGGCCTGAGGAGCGCCATGCGCCCGCCCGACGACCTGCGCGCCGCGCCCGTCACGCTCGCCATTGCCGCCCTCACCGGCGCCGCCTGGCTGATCGCCTGGGCCTTGGGCCGGCAGGAGGCGGTCGTGCTCGCCGGCGGCTTCACTCCGGGTCATGTCGGAGCGCCGCCCGGGCCGGGCTGGCCGGTGCCGGTCATTCTCACGCCGCTGACGGCGACGCTGGTCCATTCGGGCTTCGTCCACCTGTTCTTCAACCTCATCATGCTGCTCTTCTGCGGCCGTTCGGTCGAGCGGGTGCTGGGCGGGACCGGAATCGTCATCCTCTATCTGGTCGGAGCCTATGCCGCGGCCGCGGCGGAATATCCCCTGTACCCGGATTCGACCGTGCCGATGGTCGGAGCGAGCGGAGCGATCTCGGCCGTCCTCGGCGCCTTCGCCTTGCTGTTCGGGCGCAACAAGGTGAAGGTTGCCAACCCCGGCCTCGCCACCTTCCTCAACGCGCTCTGGCTGGGCGCGGCCTGGATCGTCCTCAACATCCTCATCGGCCTCACCTTCGAGACGAGCGGCCTCAGGCTGGCCGTCGCCGCCCATATCGGCGGCTTCATCGCCGGGCTCGTCCTGGCCAAGCCGCTGCTCTTGCTGAAGTGGCGAGGCGCCTGATTATCCTCCCCAGGCGAAGCATGGGGAGAACAAAGGGACTCAGCCGGCTTTCCGCTTCGGCATGGGCGCACAGGAATATCGCGCCGCGAACGCCGCCACGCAATCCGCCGCCACCGGCCGGCTGATGCCGTAGCCCTGGGCCTGGTCGCAGCCCATTTCGCGAAGCAGCTCGAGGCAGATCTCGTCCTCGACGCCCTCGGCGACGACGGCGAGGCCGAGCTCGTGGGCCATGGCGATGGTCGAGCGCACCAGGATCCGGTCGCGCGGGCCCGCCGTCATGGCGGCGATGAAGCTCCGGTCGATCTTGAGCTCGGTCGCCGGCATTTTCTGAAGGTAGGAGAGCGACGACTGGCCGGTGCCGTAATCGTCGATCGAGACGCCCACGCCGAGCCTGCGCCAGCCTTCCAGCGCCACCGCCGCCGACTCCGGGTCGGCCATGGCGGCGGATTCGGTGACCTCGAGGGTGATCCGGCCGGCCGGGAAGCCGCTCGCCTGGAGAAGCTGCTCGAGGCGATGGAGGAAGGCATGATCATGGAGCAGGGTCGCCGAGATGTTGACCGCGACTCCGAGCTTGCGGCCGCCGGCGCTCCAGGCGGCGGCGTCGGCAAGGGCCTGGGCCATGACGTGGAGGGTGAGGTCGGCCGCCCGCCCGTGCTGCTCGACCAGTGGGATGAAGCTGTCCGGCACCAGTGTGCCGCGCTCCGGATGGTCCCAGCGGACCAGCGCCTCGACGGCGTGGATCCGCCCGGTGCGGAGGTCGAGCTTGGGCTGGTAGGCGTTCCACAGCTCGCCCCCGGCGAGCGCGGAATCGAGCTCGGCGAGAAGCGAGACCCGCCAATTCGCCTGTTCCAGGTCCTCGGGCGTGAACAGCTGCCAGCGATGGCCCCGTTCGGCCGCATGAAGCGCGGCGAGGCCGGCATCGGCGCAAAGCTGCCGCGCCGCCGCGCCGGCACCGCGCGCGGCGCCGAAATGGGTGCGCACCTCGACGCTTCGGCCGGCCGCGAAGGGCGCTCGCATGACGGCGTCGATGGCGTCGAAACGCTCGTCCAGCTCGGCTTCCTCGGGCTCCACCCAAGCCAAGCCGACTTCGTCGATCCGGTAGATCCGGGCCGCCGAAGCGGCGAAGGCCAGCCGCTCGGCGACGGCTCGGACGAGGTTCGAGCTTCCGTCCGGGCCGAGCGCGGAGAGCAGGTCGGCGAAGCCGTCGATCCGGGCGACGGCGACGGTGGCGGCCGGCATGGCGCGGCAGTCGAGCTCGAGCGCGGCGAGGTTGGGAAGGCCGGTCTTGGCATCGGCGAGGCTGGTCTCGCGGCGGCGCGAGCCGGCGCGTCCGGCGGCTCCGGCGCCGGCGGCGACCGCCAGGGCGATCAGCGCCGGGGCGACGGGGGCGTCCACGCCGAGCCACGCCGCGGCGGGCGGGACGAGAAATAGGGCGGCAAGGCCGACAGCGGCGAAGGCGAAAGCGAAAAGGCTCGTCCGCCGCAGCCTCAGGCACAGCGCGCAGAGGCCGAGGACGAGCGCCAGCGACCAGCCGCCGCCGACGGGCGCGAGGGGAGTTCCGGCGAGAAGAGTCTCGGCGGCCAGCGCCTGGGCGACCACGCCGGGCAGGATGCCGTGACGCGGAACGCCGTAGCGATCGCCGGTCTCGACCGCCGTTGCCCCGATCAGGATCCTCTTGCCCGCCAGCGCCCCGGGCGAAATCCGGCCCGCGACGAGATCCGCCATGGAGTGGCGTGGAATAGTCGCGGGATCGATCGACCGGTCGATCTCGAAATACTCCCCCGCGCCGCCGGGGCGCTCCGCGACCATGCTCGCCAGCGACGGGCGCGGCGAGCCGAAGACCTCGACGGCGAAGGGCATGCTGCGCAGCTCGCCGTTCGATTCCGTCACCACGTTCGCGGCGGCGAGGAAGGATTCCGCCGCCAGCTGCGGCAAGGGCGCGGCGTCGGCGCCGTTGGTTCGGCGGAAGGTGGGAAGGATGACGCTTCCCCCGGCCCGGCGCAGGGCGGCGGCGAGCGCGGCATCCTCCTTCGGATCCGAGGGGCTCGAGAAATCGACGTCGAAGGCGATCAGCGCCGCCTTGCTCTCGCGCAGCCGGTCGACGGCCGCCGCATGGATGCTTCGCGGCCAGGGCCAGCGCTTGAAGGCGGCGATGCTTCGGGCGTCGATCTCGACGATATGCACTTCGCCGCTCGCGGGGCGCTGGCGCCAGCCGGCGCTCTGGTTCTTCAGCGCCTGGTCGAGGCCGTCGCCGGCGCCGGTCACGGCGAAGGCGAGGCCGACGAGGCCGGCCAGCGCCAGCGTCAGCGTCCGCCAGCGCTCCATCAGTGGGTGGATGGTCGCGGCCGGCATGTCAGAACTTGCGCTGCACGCCGAGCCGCAGGCGGTGGCGATCGGAGCTGAAATAGGCGATCGAGCTCGAAGTCCGGACGTAGGTGTAGGTGAGCGAGGGATGGAGCCCAAGGGCGAGGGGCCGGCGGGTGGTCAGCCAGGCGCTTGCATAGGCCCGCCAATCCGCCCGCCGGTCCGGGTCGAGGAGCAGGAAGGGCTCGTCGAAGACGGTGCGGCTGAGGCCGGCCGTCACTCCGCCGGCGAAATCCTCGCCGAGGAAGGCGCTGAAGCCGCCATAGGCCCCGGAGTCGAGGCTCGAGAAGGAATCGTCGCCGAGCCATTCGCGGCGCGCATAGACCCCGCCAGAGAAGGACAGGCCCGGATTGAGGACGCTGTCGTAGGTGAGGTAGAGGCTCGCCTGGCTTCCGCCGAAGGCGTCGCCATAACCGGAATCGAAGATCCGCGCGTCGACCGCAAGGCGCAGATTGCTGCTTGGGCTCAGCTTGTGGCGCCAATTGCCGCGCAGGCCGACTCCTTCGAGCGCCTTGACGCCGCCATACCAGCGGTCGAAGGCGATCAGCTGAAGCGATCCGTCCGGGGCGCCGCCGGGACCGAATTCGAGGCCGGCGGCGACCAGCGCCGAGGCGTCGTCGGATCGCGGCCCTTCATATTCGACCGCATAGCCTTCGACGTCGAGCGCCAGGGCGGCCCCGGCGGCGACCGGCAGCCGGACGTTGGCGGCGGCCGAGACTCCGGTGCCGAACCCCGCTTTCTCGCGCAGATTGGGGTCGACCGGGACGGGGAGGGGCCCTTCGCCGGTGTCGATCGGGACCGAGCGCAGATCGGTGCCGTTGGTGACGTTGCTGTCCGCGGTCACGCTCATGTCGACCGAGAGCCGGAAGTCCGCGGCCCGGGAAGCCGGCTTCGGGGCGGCCGGCGGAGCGGCGACCGCGGGGCGGACGGCTTCCTCCTGGTGGCCGGGCGGATATTGCTCGCCCGGCTCCACCGGTATCGCTTCGGAACCGCCGCCGGCGAGCCTCACCGGCCCTTCATAGGCGGCGACCTCGAGGCGCGGCGGCGCGGCTCCGGCAAGGCACAGCCAGGCGACGCACAGCGGCGCCAGCAGTTTCCGCCGCCCGACCATTGCCCCGACCCGCCTCCCTCATCCCGGCTAAGAAGCTGACAGCCTTAGCGGAATGAGGTTGACGAACTCTTAGGGATGAACCCCGGCGCCGGGCCTCAGAGGCAGATGATGAGCAGCTGGATCAGCCGGCACGAAGGCGCCGTCGGCGGCGGCGGCATCGGGGCAGGAGCCGGGGCGGGAGCCGGAGCCGGAGCCGGAGTGGGGCCGGGAAGCGGCGGCGGCAGGGTCTCCGGCGTGGGGCCCGGCGGCACCGGTGCTGGAACAGGGGCCGGAGCAGGCGCTGGAGCCGGAGCCGGAGCCGGAGCCGGCGCGGGGGGTGGAGGCGGCAGGGTCACCGGCGTGGGCGCAGGACCCGGTACGGGCGCCGGAGCCGTCGGCGTCCCGGTGCCGGGGCCCGAATTCGATCCGGAGCCCGAGCCCGATCCAGAGCCCGATCCGGAGCCGGGCTGGGAGCCCGGGCCGGAATTGTCGGGGTTGGCCGGAGCCGCCGGGACGGACGGGCCGCTCGGCTGCGGGGTTGCCGGAGTCGCAGGTACGGTCGGCGCCGGCGCGGGCGCCGGGACGGCCGGAGTCACGCCGGGGGCGGGCGTCGGCGCGGGAGCGGCCGGAATGCCCGGATCGGCCGGCACGGGCGCCGGAGCAGGAGCGGGTGCCGGAACCGGGGCAGGTGTCGGAATTGGGACAGGTGCCGGAGCCGGGGCGGGATCTGGAGCCGGAGCCGGCGCCGGAGCGGGTGCCGGCGCCGGAGCGGGCGGGGCCGCCGGAGAGGCGCCCAGATTGAGCAAGGCGGTGGTGAGCGGCGCGCTCACCCCGGTATCCGGGACGGCCCCGTTACCGGCGGGAGCGCCCGTCCCCGGGCCGGAGACCGCATCGGCGACTTCCACTGGTTCATAGGCGAGCTTGGGGCCGCAGCTGCGCGAACCGTCTTCGGCGCAGGCGCGGGCGGCCTCGGCCGTGGCGGCGCCGGCGGCGGCTGCGGGCTGCATCTCGATCCGGCCAGGCAGAGCGGAGGCGATCCGGGCCGCCATTCCGGCGTCGACCAGCTGGCGGACCGTGCCGTCCGCCGTTCCGACTTCGACCCGGCCTTCGGTGACCGCCACTTCGGCGCCCTTGTCGTCGGCCGTGACGGTGAAGACCGTGCCCTTGACCAGAGCCACCAGATAAGGGGTCTTCACTCCGAAGTGCGGGGTCGCCTTCTTCTCGATCCGGAAGGTCGCCCGGCCCCAATCCTGGAGCATCTGGACGATCCCGCGCGCCTCGGCGGCGGCGGGCAGGCGGATCCGGCTGCGCGCCGCGACGATCACATATTCCTGACCGCGGACGAGCACCGCTCGACCGTTCGCCCCGGTGGTGACCATGTCGCCCGGCGCCAGGGTGGCGCCGCGCACGGCGGCGGCGGCGCGGCCGCCATGCTGCACCTGCACCGCGCCCGCCGCCTCGGTGACCCGCCAGAGCGGTGTCTCGGCGAAGGCGGCATGGCCCCAGCAGAGGAGCAGGACGACGAGGGCGCGCAAGAGCATGGCAGGTCAACCTTCGGCAGCGGCCGCGTGCGGCTCGGGCCCGCCTCCGTAATGGCGAAAGCTTGCGAGCCCCTGAGGGGGCGTCCCTAAAAGGCCGTTAACCGATCGGGGCGTCCGCGGCCGGTTCGCGGTCGCCGCGGATCGTCCGGATCAGGCTCAGCCCGAGCAGGATCGCCGCTGCGGCGTAGGACAGGTAAAGCGCCAGCCGCGCCATGTCCGGGCTCCATCCCGGCCACAGCAGAGCGAGGGTCGCGATCGCCCAGACGAAGGCGACAATCTGCAGCCAGGGCTGATAGTCGAGCACCCGGAAGGGATGGACGAACCGGATCGGGGCGAAGCTCAGGATGGCGAGGAGGGCCACGACGATCGCTGCGGCGGCGGCGCCCGGCTGAGCCACGAAGAGATAGAGCGCGACGACGTTCCACAAGGCCGGGAAGCCGCGGAAATAATTGTCCGGAGTCTTCATGTCGCGTCTCACGAAGACGTAGACCGAAGAGAGCAGGATCGCCGCCGCGAGGGGCAGAGCGAGCGCTTCCGGCACCAGCCCGGCGCGGACGATGAAGATTGCGGGGACGAAGACGTAGTTGAGATAGTCGACGATCAGGTCGAAGGCCTCGCCGTCGATCCGGGGCGCATGCTCCTTGACCCGCGCCCACCGCGCCAGGGTGCCGTCGACCCCGTCCACCGCCAGCGCGGCGAGCAGCCAGAGCAAGGCGAGCCGCCATTCGCCGCTCCAGCTCGCCTCCAGGGCGAGGTAGGCCAAGACGACCCCGCTCGCCGTGAAGAGATGGACCAGCCAGGCCGCGGCGATGCGCATCAGGCGTCGTCGCGGCGGTAGGAATAATAGCGAAGCCACATGCCGATGATCGAAGTCGCCATTCCGGCGATCAGGCAGAGCAGCAGCAGCGGCTCCTCCGAGGCGCCTTTGGACGCGGCCGCGCCGAGGAGCAGGACGCTGAGCGTCGAGACGAGGTAGCCGAAGCCTTTCACTTGCTCACCTGCCATTGTTTCGGGACCGAACCCGGCAGGAAGGATGGTGTTCCTTCAGCTCTGCCTCCCCATGCGAAGCATGGGGAGGGGGACCACCGAAGGTGGTGGAGGGGTGACCTGCCTCGGACTTGGAAGCCCGTCACCCCTTCACCATGCTACGCATGGTCCCCCTCCCCATCGCGACGCGATGGGGAGGCAAGCTCGGGCTCGAGCAGCCGGTGCAAATGGACGACGACATATTTCATCTCGGCGTCGTCGACCGTTCGCTGGGCGTTGCCGCGCCAAGCGTCGAGAGCGCTTGCATAATCGGGGAAAAGGCCGACGACGTCGATCGTGGCGAGATCGAAATCGAGGCCCTGCGGATCCTTGACCCGGCCGCCGAAGACGAGGTGGAGCTTGCTCATGAGCGAGGGGAGGGCCGGCGCCCCGGAAAGCGAGCCTTCCGGAGCGCCCTGGCCTCAGGCTTCGCCGCTTCGGCGGGGAGCGCCGGCCGAGCTCTTGACGGCGCCGACGGCCCGGTCGGTGAACTCGTCGAGCTTGCTCCTCAGCCCGTCGCGGCTGAGGCCGAGCTCGTCGAGCTGGCCGCGGCCGGCTTCCTTCGCCGCGCGCGCGGCTTCGCGGGCGCTGTCGTTGATCCTCCGGCCGACCGAGCCGAGCATTTCGTCCTCGCGGCCGGTGCGCGGCAGCAGGGCGGCGACGAGGGCGCCGATGGCGAGACCGCCGACGACGGCCGCGACGGGATTGGAATCGATGCCTTCGCTGGTCCGGCGTCCGGCGGTCTCATAGGCGGTGCCGGCCGCCTCCCGCGCCGTCGCATAAGCGGCGGCGGTCCGTTCGCGGGCGCTCTCGAAAGCCTGGCGGGCCGCGGCCGCCCGGCCGCCGCCCTCATTGCCGTCGGCGCCGGCGCCGCGGTTGGTGGCCGAGGCCGAAGCCGGCCGATCGTCGGTGGTACTCGTCATGTACGTGCTCCTTCACTGGTCCTGGCGGCGAGGGGTGCCGTCAGGTCGTAATCATCGTCGCCGCCGTCCAGCCGGACGG
>Ga0190273_10000119_pt1 | contig 41708 bp, 43 predicted proteins | sample Popmic504IS_FD_134513 | JGI IMG/M metagenome (GOLD analysis project Ga0190273, IMG submission 134513) | Populus adjacent soil microbial communities from riparian zone of Shoshone River, Wyoming, USA - 504 IS | ecosystem: Environmental > Terrestrial > Soil > Riparian zone > Trees stand | place... | reverse complement strand
GCTCAACGAGACTCTCGAGGCCGCCGGCCACACCGCCGACGAGGTCGACTGGGTCGTTCCCCACCAGGCCAACAAGCGCATCATCGACGCGACCGCGAAGAAGCTCGGCCTCGATCCGGCGCGGGTGATCGTCACCGTAGATCAGCATGCCAACACGTCCGCCGCCTCGGTGCCGCTGGCGCTCGACACGGCGGTGAAGGACGGGCGGATCAAGCCGGGAGATCTCATCGTCCTGGAGGCGATGGGCGGCGGCTTCACCTGGGGCGCCGCCGTCGTCCGCTACTAAAAAGCATGGACCTACGTAAAACCCGAATGCGCATAGAGGGCATTTCGCCGTAATGTCGATTTGCAACTAAGTGCAAGCTGGACTATGGTTTTTGACAGCCTCGGGGGGAGGGAGAAGAAATGGCCGACGCGGGAACCATCAGGCGGACAGACGCCGGGACCTTGACGCGCGCCGACCTTGCGGACGTCATTCATCGCGAGATCGGGCTTTCGCGGGCCGAATCGGCCGGGATCGTCGAGCGAATCCTTCATCATATGTGCCACGCCCTGTCCGAAGGGCAGAATGTGAAGATCTCCGGTTTTGGAAGCTTCATCCTGCGCGACAAGGGCGAGCGGGTCGGCCGCAATCCGAAGACGGGCGTCGAAGTTCCGATCGCGCCGCGCCGAGTCCTTACCTTCCGCGCCAGTCAGATCATGCGCGAGCGGATCGCCAAGGGCGGCTGAGCCGCGCCATGGCGGACGCCACCGGCAAGAGCGAACAGGCCTTCCGGACGATCGGCGAGCTCGCGTCCGAGCTCGACGTCCCGCAGCATATATTGCGCTACTGGGAGAGCCGCTTCCCGCAGCTGAAGCCGCTCCAGCGCGCCGGCAACCGCCGCTATTACCGGCCGGCCGATGTCGCTCTGGCCCGCCGCATCCACCGGTTGCTCAACCAGGACGGCTATACGATCCGCGGGGTCCAGCAATTGCTCGCGAGCGGGGCGAGCCACGGCGATTCGGGCGAGGCGGTCGCACGGCCCGTTCCTCCGCAGGCAGAGGCGAGCGGCCAAAGCGCCTTCCCGCTTGACCAGCTCAAGGCGATCCGGCGGGTCCTGGCTGAAGCCCTCGACGCCTGACCTTCCCCTCCCTTGCAGGAAGGGGAATTACTCCGAGTCAGGCCCAAGCTCGGGGTCCAAATCCCTCGGCCGGATGAAGCGGACGATTTGGCCGGAGCGTTCCGCCACGTCCACCCAATGCTCCACCGGCAGCGCGATCTGGGCCAGGGTTCCCGTCGGGTATTTGATCTCGACCTGACCCCGCAGCCCGGCTTCGTCGCGGTGGGAAAGCCGGAGTGCAATCTCCTCAAATCCCGGATTGTGGCCGACCAGAAGCAGCCGCTCCGCCTCGTCCGGCGCGCTCCGCACGATCTCGAGCAGGGTCGCGGTCGAGGCCAGATAGAGGCGCTGGTCGAATTGCGCTTCGAGCGGCCCGAAGGCGGCCTCCACCTCCTCCAGGGTCTCGCTCACCCGCCGGGCGGGGGAGGCCCGGACCAGGTCGAAGGCCAGGCCCTGAGCCTTCATCTCGAGGCCCACCGTCCGGGCCGCGCGGCGGCCGCGCGGGTTGAGCGGCCGGTCGAAGTCGCGGCTGACGGGATCGTCCCAGCCCGACTTGGCGTGGCGCAGCAAGGTCAGGATCTTCATTCGGCTTCTTCGGCCTGCCTCTCTTGCGAAGCCTGATGCCCGAAAGCCGGCCCGGTTGAAAGCCGGGCGCGAACCCGTTCCACGGCCTCGGCGAGGCTCAGGCGGCGGATCGGCGTGCCGGGCGGGAAAGCGGAAAGCAGGCGGGTCGGAGTCGCGGCGGAGAGGAGCACGAAGACTCCCTTGTCCTCCCTGCGGCGGATGAGGCGTCCGAAGGCCTGGGCGAGCCGGGCCCGGACCACCCGGTCGTCATAGACGGTGCCGCCGCCCGCCGCCCGCCGGGCCGAATGGAGCACCGTCGGCCGCGGCCAGGGCACGCCCTCCATCACCACCAGCCGGAGCGAATGGCCGGGAACGTCGACCCCGTCCCTCAGGGCGTCGGTGCCGAGCAGGGACGCGTGGGGATCGTCGCGGAAGATGTCGACCAGAGTGCCGGTGTCGATCGGGTCGACATGCTGGGCGTAGAGCGGCAGCCCGGCGCGGGCGAGGCGGTCGGCGATCCGGGCGTGGACCGCCTTCAGCCGCTGGATGGCGGTGAACAGGCCGAGCGTCCCGCCCTCCGCCGCCTCGACCAGCCGCGAATAGGCTCCGGCGAGCTGGGCGACGTCGCCGCGCTTGACGTCGGTGACGATCAGGACCTCGCTGTTCGCCGAATAATCGAACGGGCTGGCGGCGCTGAAGCGGCGCACCGTGCCGGGTACGTGGGCAGCGCCGGTCCGGGCCTCGGCGCTGTCCCAGCCCTCCGCCCCGCGAAGCGTCGCGGAGGTGACGATGACGCTGTGCGCCGGCTTCAGCACCGTCTCGGCGAGCGGCCGGGTCGGGTCGAGCCAGTGGCGGCGCAGGCCGATGTCGAACTCGCGGCCGTCGATCCGCTCGACGCTAAGCCAGTCGACGAAATCGGGATCGGCCGGCCCGCCGAGCCGGGCCGCGAGCGCCACCCAGGCGGCGATCGTCTGGGTCCGCCAGGCGAGGCCGCCGATCGCCCCCTCGATCCGGGCCCGGGCCTGCGAATCGAGCCAGTCCGGAGCATCCTCCAGCACCGCCTCGAGCCGCCGGGCCAGCGCCATCAGCGGCCGCATCAATTGCTCCAGGGCTTCGACGGCCGGAGCGGCTGCGGCGACGATGTCGCCATCGAGCTCGGCCATCTCTGTCTCGATCCCGTAGCCGGCATCCTGCGCCGTCGCCCGGGCGTAGACGGTGCCGCGAACCGCCGCGAGCAGCTTCTCGACCGGACCGAACGGCAGGCCTTCGGCGATCCGCTGAAGCCAGCCGTCGCTCGGCAGCAGCCCCGCCGCCTGCACCGCCATTTCGAGCGCGAGCGCCCCGGCCTCGTCATAGGAAGCGACGTCCGTCAGCCGCGCCGCGAGGCCGCGCCGCCGCCCCCGCGACTTGCTCTCCGGCCCCACGATCCAGCGCCTGAGCTCGATCGCCTCCTGGCCGGTCAGCGCCGCGGCAAAGGTGGAGTCGGCCGCTTCGAACAGATGATGGCCCTCGTCGAAGACGATCCGGGTCGGCGGATTTCCCCCGTCGCGCCCGCGGGCGGCGTTGACCATCACCAGAGCGTGGTTGGCGATGACGATGTCGGCATCCTGGCTCGCCCGGGCCGAGCGCTCGATGAAGCATTTGCGGTAGTGCGGGCAGCCGGCATAGACGCATTCCCCGCGGCGGTCGGTCAGCGCGGTCGCCCCGGCGCGCCGGAACAGGGTCGGAAGCCAGCCCGGAAGGTCGCCGCCGACCATGTCGCCGTCCTTCGAAAAAGCGGCCCAGCGCGCGACCAGCTGGGCGAGGATCGCCGCCCGCCCGGCAAAGCCGCCCTGAAGCGCATCCTCCAGGTTGAGCAGGCAGAGGTAATTCTCGCGGCCCTTGCGGACGACCACCTTGCGCCGCCGCTCTGCCGCGTCGGGGAACAGCCGAAGGCCCTCGCGGTCGAGCTGGCGCTGGAGCGCCTTGGTGAAGGTCGAGACCCAGACCGCCCCATCGGCGCTCTCGGCCCAGAGCGAGGCCGGGGCGAGATAGCCCAGGGTCTTGCCGATGCCGGTGCCCGCCTCGGCGAGCAGCAAATTGGGCTGGCCCTCGGCGACTCGCGGATCGAAGGCGCCGGCGGCGGCCGCGGCATAATCGCGCTGGCCGTCGCGGACCTCGGCATCGCGGCCGACCAGCCTAGTCAGTCGCTCGACCGCCTTGTCCTCGGGCACGCGCACCGTCCGCGGCGCCGGGCGGGCCCCTTTCTCCTCCCATTCGGGAAGCTTCGAGAACAGCCAGCGCTCGTCCCGCTCGGGCCGCCCCAGCCGCTGGGCGATGGCCGGCGCCCACGACCAGCGCAGCCGCCCCAGCGCCTGCGCCGAAGCCCAGGCCCCCTCGCGCTCCGGCCAGTCGCGCTCCAGGGTCGCGAGCAAGGCGCCCGCCGCCCGGAGCAGGAAGGGCGCGGCGTCGGAATCGCCCGCCGGCGCCTCGAGGCCGAGCGCCTCGGCAAGGCCCTTGGGGGTCGGGACCGCGAATCGGGCGGGGTGGACGAAGGCGAACAGCTCGAGCAGGTCGAGCCCGGACAGGTCGGGATAGCCGAGCCGCTGGCCGACGAGGGGGGCGTTGAGCATGACCAGGGGAGTCTCGGCCGCCCGGGCGATCGCCTCGCCCCGCCCGAGCCCCCGGACCTCTCCGTCCGACGCCGCCAGCCAGATCCCGCCATGGGTGGCGTGGAGCGCTGGATAGGGGAAGGCGGGCGTCATCGCCTCCTTCATAAATCAGGCGGAACGAATGTGAAACAGTCCGTAATCGGTGCCAGGCACCAAATTCTAAGTCTTTGACATTTCAGGTCGGCCTGGCCGTCATTTCCGAAATCGGTGCCAGGCACCAATTTTAGAGTCTTTGTTTTCCTTGCGAGTCCTCTAGCGGCCCAAAGCCCGCGCCAGAAGCGCCTTCACCCTCGCCACCAGCTCCGGAGTTCTCCGCCCTAGGATTCCGCGCGCCGTCTCCGGCAGATGCGCCGCCGGATCGCCATGGTCCTGGAAGATATAATGGTCGAACATCGCCCGCCACGCCGCCCGCTCGGCGGGCGGCAGGTCCTTCATCGTGATCGCCGCGTGGTAGAGCGCGTTCAGGGGAGTCAGCAGAGGCGGCTCGCCGTCGCGCCACCAGAAATTGACCATCGCCCCCAATTCGTCGAGCGAGGCGACCCCGTGCCACCACAGGCTCGGCAGGTAGAGCGCGTCGCCGGGGCCGAGCTCGGCCGTCTCCGCTGCCTCGAGGGCGTCGCGGAAGCGCGGGTGGCGCTCGAAGTCGGGAGCCTCGAGGTCGACGAGGCTGGTCGGCTGGCCGGCGAGGGTGAAATCGAGCGGCCCGACATAGAGGTTGCTCACCTGGTCGGTCGGGAAGAGGGTGAAGCGGCGGCGGCCGACGACGACGCAGGCGAGGTTCTGCGGCAGGTCCCAATGGGCCGCGGTGCGGGTCCGGTTGCCGAGCCAGAGCGAGACCAGCTTCTCGCGGCCGGGGTCGAGCAGCGGCATCTCCAGCTCGGGCATCAGCCCGGGCAGATGCCGCGGGATCGGGATGGCTCCGGCATAGATTGCGAAAGGCGCTCCGTGGCCGCGCTGGCGGAGCAGGAGGTCGAGCAGCTGGGAGACGGTGGCGAGCCGGCGGTCGTGGTCGAAGCCCTGGAAATCCTCCGTATAGCCGAAGCGGCCGCCGATCTCGGGCGGCCCGAACCAGGCTTCGAAAGGCTCGTCCGCGGCGGCGGCGCTCAGATAGGCGGCGAGCGCTTCGTCGCCCTGCCGCCGGACCGCCGGCCAGTGGGCGCAGAGGCCTCGGAGCACCGCCGGCCGCCCGGCGGGGACGATCTCCCGCTCGAACCGCCCGCGATCGACCTTGGTATATTCGGGGACCGGACGCACGGCCCGCGACGCTAGCAGAGCCCTCCGACGTCCGCTAGGAGCCCCCCATGGACGATAAGGAAGCGATACGCTCGGCGGCCCTGATGTCGAAGGCCTGGCCCTATGAGGAAGCGCGCAAATTGCTCAAGCGCTACCCCGACGGCCCGCCGAGCGGGGAGATCGTGTTCGAGACCGGCTACGGTCCCAGCGGCCTGCCCCATCTCGGCACCTTCCAGGAGGTGGCGCGCACCCTGATGGTCCGCCACGCTCTGTCGGAGCTGGCCGACTGGCCGAGCCGGCTCATCGCCTTCTCGGACGACATGGACGGGATGCGCAAGGTTCCGCCCGGAGTCCCCGGCCAGGACATGATGCACGCCCATCTCGACCAGGCGCTCAGCCGGGTGCCGGATCCCTATGGCTGCGGCCATTCCAGCTATGCGGCGCACAACAACAATCTGCTCCGCCAGTTCCTCGACCGCTTCGGCTTCGACTATGAGTTCCTCGCTTCGTCCGACTGCTATGAATCGGGCCGCTTCGACGATGCCCTACGCCAGGTGCTCCGGCGCTATCGCGAGATCATGGACGTGATGCTCCCGACCCTGGGCGAGGAAAGGCGGCGGACCTATTCGCCGGTGCTTCCGATCAGCCCGGAGAGCGGCAAGGTGCTTCAGGTGCCGATCGAGGTGGTCGATGCCGAAGCCGGCCTCGTCCGCTACACCGATCCGGTCAGCCTGCAGGAGGTCGAGCAGTCGATCCTCGGCGGCGGCGCCAAGCTGCAGTGGAAGGTCGACTGGGCGATGCGCTGGGTGGCGCTCGGAGTGGATTATGAGATGTCGGGCAAGGACCTGATCGAATCGGTCATCCAGAGCTCGAAGATCGCGCGGATCCTCGGCGGTCGGCCGCCGGAAGGGTTCAATTACGAGCTGTTCCTCGACGAGAATGGCGAGAAGATCTCGAAGACCAAAGGCAACGGCGTCACGATCGACGAATGGCTGGCTTATGCGCCCGAGGAGAGCCTCGCTTTCTACATCTATCGGGAGCCGAAGCGGGCCAAGCAGCTCAGCCTCGGCATCATCCCCAGGGCGGTCGACGAATATTACCAGTTCCTCGCCGCCTATCCGGGGCAGGAATGGGACAAGCGCCTCGGCAATCCCGTCCATCACATCCATGCCGGCAAGGTGCCCGACGTCCGCCTTCCGATCAGCTTTGCCTTGCTCCTCAACGTCGCGAGCCTTCCGGGCGTGGGCGACCGCGAGACGGTGTGGAGCTTCCTTAACCGCTACAATCCCGCTTTGACGCCCGAGGCCAGCCCGGAGCTCGACAGGCTCGTCTCCTACGCGGTCGAATATGGCAGCCGCTTCATCGCGCCCGCGCTCCGGCGGCGGCCGCCGACCGCCGAGGAGGTGCCGGCGCTTCGGGAGCTGGACGAGCTGCTCGCAGCCGACGACGGCACCGGCCGTGAAGGCGAGGACCCCGCCGTCCTCCTCCAGAACCACGTCTACGAGATCGGCAAGAAATATTACGGCAAGGAACGCCTTCGCGACTGGTTCAAGGCGCTTTACGAGACCCTGCTGGGCAGCGACCAGGGGCCGCGAATGGGCAGCTTCATCGCCCTCTACGGGGTCGAGAACAGCCGCAGGCTGATCGCGGAGGCGCTCGAATCCGCTTAGCGTCGCCCCAGGAAAGGCTGGGCCCCCAGGGGGTGAAGACCGCCGACGCCTTTCACCCGCGGGGATCCCAGCCTTCGCTGGGATGACGGTTTCGCCGACGACCGCCCGCTTTGACTCCTTCCCGTCGAGGCCATAGCCTTGCCGGGAAAGGGGAAAAGACGATGCGGCACGGTTGGAAACCCTGGCTCCTGCTGGCGGCGATCTCGCTCCCGGCGTTCCCCGCTTCCGCCGGAATGCCGATTCCCCAGACCGTCAAATGCCCGATCGGCGGCAAGAGCTTCACCCATACCACCACCGCGTCCTACAGCATCTGGGGCTACCGGCCCGACGGCAAGCCGTATGGAAGCTGGGAATTCCCGCTGGAAATGCCGAAATGCCCGGGCAACGGGCTCGTCGTCTTCGACCGGTTCACCAAGGAAGAGATCGAGCGGCTGGAGACCCTGGTCGAGAGCGCCGAATATCGGGCGATGCGGGACAAGGAGACCAGCTATTTCCTCGCCGCCTGGCTGATGAAGGGCCTCGGCCGGCCGCCGATCAACGTCGCCTGGGTGACGGTGCAGGCGAGCTGGCAGGCGGACGGGCAGCCCGAGCTCAAGAAGCGCTACCAGAGTCTCTACGTCGACCAGATACGGGCCCTGGCCAGATCCGGCGACGGGGTCGACTGGCTGCTCATGCAGGCCCGGGCGGTGAACGGGCTCCGCGAGCTGGGGCGCTTCGACGAGGCGAAGGCACTCCTCGCCTCGCTCGACCTGACTCCCCTCGACGTCCCCGTCCCGGAGCAGAAGAGGGAAGCCGTCCCGGGCAGCATCGGGCGAAGGATCCTGAACTATGACGAGGTGAAGGAGGCGAAGCGCAAGCGGGACTTCCTCAACCAGTTCAAGGAGCTCGGTGCGTTGATCGAGGCGCGGAATTCGGCGTCCGAGCCGCTGCATATGATCCCGATGCGGGAGGCTGCCGAGCGCTGCCGAAGCGGCGCCGACAGCCTCTCCCGGCCGGACAAGGATTATTGCGCTTCGGACGACATGAAGAAGTTCATGGAAGGGGCCGCGCACTGAGGCGGCCGCCGCCGACATGCTCCTGCCGCCCCACCGCATAGGCCTCGAGGGCAAAGTCGCGAAGGTCCGCCACCTGCCCGGGCGAATCGAGCCGGAAATGATGGACGTGGTTGCGCGGGGAGATCGTCTCGATCTTGGTGAACAGCGGATCCTCCGCCCGGCGCGCCAGCACGAAATGGCCAGCACCCAGGCGCGCCGCACCGTCAGCTGGGCGAAGGACATCCGAACGTGGAAGGCGATCCGGGTCTTCTCGGGCAATGTCTCGACCGGCCCGAAGCTTTCGAGCATCGCTTGGAAGGCTTCGTAGATGGCGCGGACCGCCGGTTCCTTGCCGTCGAAATGATCCTCGAGCCGGTGCCGGCCGCAGGCGTGGGCCTGGTTGGCATTGGCGAAGGTGCGGCCGCAAGCCGGGCAGGGCGAGAGCGGCTTTCGCGGTCGTTCGGTCAAGGGCGCCTCCCCGGAGTCGACGGGCGATCCTACACCGATTCGACGGATGCGGGCGAACGGGGCTATTGAGACTCATGACCAGCGCCCACGCCATCCATATCGGCCCGTTCGGCGGGCGGGTGCGGGTGCGCATCGCCGGCGAGGTCGTCGCCGACACCGCTTATGCGTTGATGCTCGAGGAAGGGTCGCTTCCGCCGGTCTTCTACATTCCGCGCGGCGACGTCCACATCGACCGGCTGACGCCGAGCTCGACGACCAGTCATTGCCCGTTCAAGGGCGACGCGTCCTATTTCAGCGCGGCTCGCGGCCCGGCGGACGTCGCGTGGAGCTACGAATCGCCGCTGCCGGCAGTCGCGGACATTGCCGGCCACCTCGCTTTCTATCCGGACAAGGCCGAGATCGAGACCGTTCCTTTCGGCTGATTGCCGCCCCGTCTGACGATGGGGAGGCAAGCTCACTTCTTCGCCGCGATCCAGTCGTCGATCTTCTTCTCGAGCACCGCCAGCGGCAGCGCGCCCGTCATCAGCACCTGGGCGTGGAACTCCCTGATGTCGAAGCGCGGCCCGAGCGCCTTCTCGGCCCGGGCCCTCAATTCGCTGATCTTGAGCTGGCCGATCTTGTAGGCGAGCGCCTGGCCGGGGATGGCGATGTAGCGCTCGGTCTCGGCGGTGGCGTTGCTTCGCCCGCGCGAGCTGTTGTCGAGGATGTACTGGATGGTCCGGTCGCGGGTCCAGCCCTTGGAATGGATGCCGGTGTCGACGACCAGGCGGATGGCCCGGAACAGCTGCGAATCGAGATAGCCGAAATATTGATAGGGGTCGGTATAGACTCCAAGCTCGCGCCCCAGGGTCTCGGCATAGAGGCCCCAGCCCTCGACATAAGCGGTGTTGCCGCCGAAGCGCATGAAGCTCGGCAGGGCCTCATTCTCCTGGGCCAGGCTGATCTGGAAATGGTGACCGGGGGCGCCCTCGTGCAGGTAGAGCGTCTCCATCCCCGGAGTCGTCCGCGACGGCAGGTCGTAGGCGTTGAAGTAGAAGACTCCGGGCCGGGAGCCGTCGACGGTTCCGCCCTGGTAGGAGCCGCGGGCGGCGCCTTTCTCGGTCAGCGCTGGTACCGGCCGGATGTCGAGCGTGGTCTTCGGGATGGTCGAGAACATCGTCGGAAGCGTGGCGTCCAGCCTCTTGCCGATCGCGACATAGCCTTGCTGAAGCGCCTCGCGCGAGGCGGGCTTGAACTTCGGGTCCGTGCGGATGTGCTCGAAGAATTGCTGGAGCGTGCCGGGGAAGCCGACCTGAGCCTTCACCGCCTCCATCTCCTTGTGGATCCGAGCGACCTCGGCGAGTCCGATGCGGTGGATCTGGTCGGGCGTCATGTCGGTGGTCGTGCTGAGCGCAACGAGGTGACGGTAGAGCGTGGGTCCGCTCTTCATGTCCTGAAGCCCGACGCTCGGCCGCGCCTTCGGGAGGTAGCGGTCGCGGATGAAGTCGCGAAGGCGGGTCACCGCCGGCCTGATCTCGGTCGAGATCGACCGGGCGTAAGCCGCCCGCAGCCGCGGCCGGTCGGCTTCGGGGACCTCGGCCGGGAAATTGGCGACGGGGCGGTAGAAGCTGCTGCCCTCCACCCCCTCGGCCAGCATCGCGTCGAGCTGCTCGACGACATTGGTCATGACCAGCTTCGGCTGCACCACGCCCGCCGCCAGCCCCTGCTCCATCCGCCCGATCGCGCTGTCGGCCAGCCTGACGAAATCATGGGTGCGGCCGAGCCCATTCTCATAATCCTTGACGGTCTTGTAAGGCGCGATCCCCTCGCCGGAGCTGAGGTCCGCGAAGAAGGTGTGGAAGCCGTTGAAATGGTCGATCGGCCGGACCTTCGTTGCGGCGAAGACCTCGCCCTCGAGCCCCCTGAGGTCCATGCCCCGCTGCCATTTGAAGACGTCGTAGGCGACCCGCTCGTCGGCGCTCAAAGCGTTGCGGTCGATCGAGGCGAGTATCGCCAGGTCCGCCCGGGCGGCCTCGCGCTCGGAATCGTAATAAGCATCGCTGAAGAAGTCGCCGAGACGATCGGCGTAGCGCAGGTCGCCGCGCGCGGTCGCCTGCAGCGGATTGCGGCGCAGGGTCGCCTCGTCGCTGTCGCGGAAGAGGGATGCGAGGGCTTGGGAGGCGGTGGCCTGCGGAGCTTCGGTGGTCGAGACCGCTTCAGGGGGCGAAGACGTGGCGCAGCCGGCGAGCAGTCCGGCCGTCATGCAGGCGATCAGGGTCGGTCTCTTCATTCTTTGGGGTCCTTTTGGTCCCCCGTCATTGCGAGGAGCGAAGCGACGAAGCAATCCAGTTTCCAGAGACTGACACGTCGCCCCAGCGAAGGCTGGGGTCCCGGCGGGTGAAAAGCGCCGCGTCCTTCACCCGCCGGGATCCCAGCCTTCGCTGGGATGACGGTCCCTTCACCCCTTCGTCGCCGCGATCCAGTCGTCGATCTTCTTCTCGAGCACCGCCATCGGCAGCGACCCGGTCATCAGCACCTGGGCGTGGAAGGCGCGGGGGTCGAAGCGGGCGCCGAGCGCCGCTTCGGCCTTCGCCCGGAGGCGCTGGATGGTGAGGGCGCCGATCTTGTAGGCGAGCGCCTGGCCGGGGATCGCGATGTAGCGCTCGACCTCGGCGGTGACCTCGGTCCGGCTCATGCCGCTGTTGGCGAGCATATAGTCGATCGCCTGCTCGCGGCTCCAGCCCTTGGCATGGATTCCGGAATCGACGACGAGACGCATCGCTCTCAGCATCTCATCGTTCAGGCCGCCGAAGCGCTGGTGGGGATCGGTCTCCATGCCGAGCTCGTCCCAGAGCGTCTCGGCATAGAGCGCCCAGCCCTCGACGAAGGCGGTGTTGCCGCCGAAGCGCATGAAGGCCGGGAGCGACTCATTCTCCTGGGCGAGACTGATCTGGAAATGATGGCCCGGACTGCCCTCGTGGAGGTAGAGGGTCTCCATGCCCCAGATCCGGCGCGAGGGCAGGTCGTAGGCATTGTAGTAGAAGATTCCCGGCCGTGAGCCGTCGGGCGTGCCCTGCTGGTAGGAGCCCCCGGCCTCGGTCTTCTCCCGGAAGGGCTCGACTGCGCGGATCTCGAGCGGACTCTTGGGAAGGGTCGAGAATTGCTCGCCGATTCGGGCGTCGACCCGGCGGGCGATCGCCTCATAGCCTTCGCGAAGCGCGTCCCGGGTCTTCGGCGCGAATTTCGGATCGGTGCGCAGATATTCGAAATATTCCGGAAGCGTGCCCCTGAAGCCGGTCCGGGTCTTGACGGCTTCCATCTCGTTCTTGATCCGGGCGACCTCGCGAAGGCCCGTATCGTGCACTTCCTGCGCGGTGAGCGGCAGCGTCGTCGTGCTCTCGATGAGCCGCTGATAGACCTTGGCCCCTCCCTTCATGTGGACGAGCCCGGCACCTTCGCGCGCCCTCGCAAGATATTCGCCGCGCAGAAAGTCGCGGAGCCGGCGATGCGCCGGATAGATCTCCTTCTCGATCGAGGTCCGGTAGGCGGCGGCGAGGCGAGCCCTGTCGGCTTCCGGGAAGTCCGCCGGAAACCGCTTTACCGGGCCGTAGAAGGGGGAGTCCTCGACCTTCTGAGCGAGGAGCAGGTCGAGCTGCTCGACCATGTTGCGGGTTGTGAGCTTCGTCTCGACGACGCCCGTGGCGATCCCCTGCCGGAAGCGGCCGATGGCACGGTCGTTGAGGAGGATGTAGTCCTTGTGGCGCTTCAGGTTGTTCTCATAATCGGCGACCGTCTTGAACGGCGCCGCGCCTTCGCCCGAGGCGAAGGACGGGTAGAAAGTGTGAAAGGCCGACATATGGTTGATCGGCCGGACCACGCCGAGCGCGAGCATGCCGGGCTCGAGATTCTTGAGTGAATCCAGCGTCTGCCACTCGAAGACATCATAGGCGATCCGGTCGGTCTCGCTCAGCTTCGAACGGTTGATCGTGCGCAGGGCCGCGAGATCGGCCTGCGCCGCCGCCCGCTCGGCCTTGAAATATTCGTCGGTGATGAAGTCGCCGAGCCGGTCGGCATAGCGCAGGTCACCGCGGAAGATGGCGCCGATCGGGTTGCGCCTGAGATTGGCCTCGTCGCTTTCATGGAAAAGCCGCTTGAGCTTTTCGGCCTCGGCCGTTGCGGCCGCCGGGGCGATGGAGGTCTGAGCCGGCGCGGCGACGGCGGTGACTGCCGCCAGCGAGGCGGCGGCGATGAGGATCGTGGATCTGTTCATGGCCCGTTGCTTAGCGGGCGGCGCTGGGACGGGGAAGCGGCCCGGATTGCTCAATACGTCCCCGCCGGCTTCACCCCATGGGTGGCGTAATAGCCCCAGGGCCGCTCCCGATACCATTTGGTGATGACATATTTGGTCCCGGCGTCGACCGGGCAGCCGGTGTGGAGGGAGAAGGTGTTGGGCTCGCCATATTGGTCGAGGTTGTTCCACAGCAGGAGGTTGCCGGTACGCGGAGTCACCCGCACCTTGGCATTGGGGAAGAAGGTCTGGCCGCCCGCTTCGGGCTCGTTGAGGAAGATCATCGCCGTCCAGGTGCGCTGGCCGCCCTGGCGGTCCATCTCCGGCCAGTAAGGCTGATTGGTGTAGAAGAAATCGTGGTGCGGCTTGAACTGCTGGCCGACTGCATAGCGCTGGCCCTGGATGGTCTCGCCATGGGCGGGGTCGATGCCGGTGAGACGGTTGATCTTCGCCTCCACCATCTGGTTGGCCCGGTCCTCGAGGCGCAGATTGCAGCTCTCGCTGGTGCGGAACTCCGGGTCGGCCGACGGCGCGAGCAGTCCCGAGGGCACCCGGTCCTTGTCGATGAGCTCGATGACGTCGGTACATTCCCTGGGCGTCAGGAAGCCCCGGACCACGAAGATGTCGAGGCCCTGGGCCGGCAGCTTGAAGGCATTGGGGGTTTTCAGCACGCGTTCGCGAACGAAGCTGCCGATCTGCATCCGGTAGAGCGCCCCGGAATCGCCCATGGTTCGCGCGTTCGTGCTCATTGGATCGCCTTTCCCCGAACCATCACATAGTCGACATGCTCCAGCGCCCGCACGTCGCGCAAGGGGTCGCCGCCGACCGCGATCAGGTCGGCGGAAAAACCCGGCGCGATCCGGCCGATCTCCCGCTCCATGCCGAGCAGCTTCGCCGCGCCGGTCGTCGCGGACCCGATCGCCTCGGCCGGGCTCATCCCGGCGAGGTCGACGAGGAGGGCGAATTCCTGGGCGTTGCGGCCATGCTCGAACACCGCCGCATCGGTTCCGAACACCACCGGCACTCCGGCGTCGCGAGCGAGCCGGGCGGCCCTGCCGACCTCGGAAAGAGTCATCCGCACCTTCGCCTCGACGACCGGCGTGAAGATGCCCTTGCCGAGCCGCTCGCGAATGCCGGTGAAGGCCATCAGGGTCGGCACCAGCGACGTGCCGTGCTCCTTCATCAGTCGGACCGTCGCGGCGCTGGCGAAGGTGCCGTGCTCTATCGAATCGACACCGGCCCGCACCGCGGCGGCAATTCCGGCGTCGGCGTGCGCGTGGGCGGCGACCTTGAGGCCGAGCGAATGGGCGGTGTCGACGATCGACTTCATCTCGGCGTCGGTGAAATGCTGGCCGAGGCCGCGCGCCTGCTGCGAGAGCACTCCGCCGGTGGCGGTGATCTTGATGATGTCGGCGCCGGCGCGGGAGAATTCGCGGACCCGAGCGGCGCATTGCTCGGGCCCCGTGCAGGTGTTGTCGACGCCGAGAGCGCGGATGACTTCGGGACGGAAGCCGGAAACGTCGCCATGGCCGCCGATGGTCGAGATTGCGGGTCCGGAAGAAATGATTCGCGGCCCCGGGATGAATCCTTCGGCGGTGGCGCGCCGAAGCGCGAAGCCGACCAAGGGCGGCGAGCCGAGGTCGCGGACCGTGGTGAAGCCGGCGAGCGCGGTGATTCGCGCATTCTTGGCCCCGACCAGGGTCGCCCATTCATTGGGATCGACCGCCTCGTCGCGGAAATCGCCGCCCGGGTCGCCGGAGAGATGGACGTGCATGTCGATGAGGCCGGGAAGCACGGTCTTGCCGGAAAGGTCGACGAGCCGGGCGCCGGCGGGCGGCGGGGTCAGTCCGGCGGCGACGGCGGTGATCCGGCCGTCGACGATGGTGATGGTGGAAGGACCCGAGGCCGGCTTCGAGGCGTCGGTGATGAGATGGCCGGCGTGGACGACGACGGTCTCCGCGGCGGCCGGAGCGGCGGCGAGGAGGCTTAGGCAGGCTAGGAACCGCAAGCGCATCGGTGACCCCTTGGCGAGAAGGGCCCCTCAGTGCTGCCATGCCCGGGCGTTGACAAGCAAAAAGCCCGGAGCGCTCGCGCGCCCCGGGCTCTTCGTCATTCGATCCTTCCGGAGCCTACCAGAAGAAATCGTAGATCACGTCGAGCACCTCGCCGGTGTAGACGTCGACCAGGACCACGTCGTTGTAATAGCGCACCCACTGCGTCCCGTAGGGCGCCGCCGGCAGGCGATACTGGTAGGGATCGTTCAGCCAGTAGCGGTTCGAATAGAAGAGCGAATCGAGGATGAGGCCGATCGACAGCCGGTTGTAGCCGTAGTTCCGATAAGGCGAATAATAATTGCCGATGCGGAACAGGTTGCGGTTCGAGTAGCGATAGCGCTGCCAATCGTAGCGATTGTCGTTGCGCCAGCCGCGGTTCCAGCTGCTGCTGCGGCTGTCGCGACGGTCGCCGTAGCGGTCGCCCCGGCCGTCGCGGTCGCGGCTCCAGTCGCCATTGCGCCGGTCGCCGCGCTGGCCGATGCCATATTCCTGGCGGAGCTGGCGCTCGGTGTTCGCCTGGTTGCGCCGGCCTTCGCGGGCATAATTGCCGCCGATCGACTGATCGATGCTGGCCTGGTTGGCGGCGCGGGTCTCCTCGACGCGCTGCCGGTAGGCCTCGCGGCTGGAATTGTTGCGGTCGCCGCCCCAGCGCTGGCCACTCTGGCCGTCATTCGAGCCACCCCAGCGCTGGCCGCGCTGGCTGTCGGCGCTGCGCCGGCCGGCCCAGCTCTGCTGGGCCTGCTGCTGCGCCTGCTGCTGCTGCACCGGGGCCTGGACCTCGCGCTGGACGCGAACTTCCTGGCGGGCTTCCTGCCGCTGCTGGCGCTGCTCGGAGCGCGCCTGGTTGCGCTCGCCCTGCTCGCGATAATGCTCCGCGTTGCGCTCGGCGCGCGCCTCGGCCCGCTCCGTCCGGCCGTCGGTGCGGTCCCTGTCCTGGGCCTGGGCCGCGATCGGCATCCCCGCCGTCGCCGCCATCAAAATTCCGAGTAAAGCTTTACGCATCTGACACTCCTCTTGCCCGGCCGCCTTTTTCCGGCCCGCTCCGACATGGACGGTCTGTGCCCCAGGCAGGATGAGCCGTTGCTGAACCGCGAAGAAGCCTCCTGTTCAGATCATGCCGTGATTAGCGGCTAGTCCACTGTTCCTCCTCGTCATTCCGGCGAAAGCCGGAATCCATGAACACGGTCTTTTCGAGATCGTCGGCCACCGCGTCCACGGATCCCGGATCAGGTCCGGGATGACGGCTATTCTCGTCCCTCGGCGCGCAGGGCCGGCACCTGGCGAGCGGCATCCGCCGGATCGATGTCCGGCGGCGGCGCGGCCGAGATGGGGTCCTCGCCGCTTCGCATCCGGCCGGCGCGGCGGACCGCCTCGCGGATGCGGGGATAGGTCCCGCAGCGGCAGATGTTGGTGATCGCGGCGTCGATCTCGGCCTCCGAAGGAGCCGGGTTGCGGTCGATCAGAGCGGCGGCGGCCATGATCATTCCGGGGATGCAGAAGCCGCATTGCGGAACGCTCTCCGCCACAAAGGCCTGCTGGACGGGGTGGGAGCGGTCGTTCGACAGCGCCTCGATGGTGGTGACGAAGCTGCCCTCGAGGTCGGCGATTCGCACCCGGCAGCTCCTCACCGCCTGGCCGTCGATATGGACGGTGCAGGCGCCGCATTCGCCGGTGCCGCAGCCATATTTGGTGCCGGTTAGGTTGGACGCGTCCCGGAGCGCCCAGAGCAGGGGCGTTTGCGGGTCCATGCGGTAGTGGACGGGCTGTCCGTTCACGGTAAAGCGGCTCATAGGCCGCTGTTTCTAGGGGAGCCCGACGGAAGATGGGAAGCGAAAGGATTTCGATCTCGAGCGACGGTGGCGTCGCCCATGTCGAGCTCGCCCGCGAGGGCAAGTTCAACGCCATGGACAAGGACATGTTCGCCGCGATCGGCGACGCCTTTCGCAGCCTCGGCGCCGATCCGACGGTGCGCGCCATCCTGCTCTCGGGCCGGGGCCGTCACTTCACTGCCGGCCTCGACCTGCAATATGCCGCGAGCCAGTTCCCCGCCACCGCCGATCCCGGCCGCGCCGCGGAAGCCAGGCTTCGCCACATCAAGTGGCTTCAGGACGCCTTCAGCGCCGCCGAGGAGGCGCGGCCGCCGGTGATCGCCGCGATCCACGGCGGCTGCATCGGTGCCGGGGTCGATCTCGCCACCGCCTGCGACATCCGGCTCGCCGCGGCCGGCGCCTTCTTCCAGGTCGCCGAGGTCGACGTCGCCATCACCGCCGACCTCGGAACGCTCCAGCGGCTCACCCGCCTCGTCCCGGAGGGTATCGTCCGGGAGCTCGCTTACACCGGCCGCCGGATGGAGGCGGAGGAGGCGGCCCGGCTCGGTCTGATCAACCGCCTGCTGCCGGACCGGGACGCGCTGATCGCCGCCGGGCTTGAGCTCGCCCGGGCCATCGCCGCCAAGTCGCCGCTCGCCGTCGCCGGGGCCAAGATGAGCCTCAACTACAGCCGCGGCCGGACGGTCGAGGAGGGGCTTCGCCATGTCGCCTTGTGGAACGCCGGGGCGCTGGTCAGCGCCGACCTCACCGCCGCCGTGCAGGGCCGGCTGAGCAAGACGACGCCGGAATTCAAGGATCTCGACGGCTGATGCGATTCCTCGGCGTGACCGAGACCTGCGACCTCGGCAGCCTGTACATGCGGCTTGTCGCCGAGGGCCATGAGGTCAAGGTGTTCGTCGAGGAGGAAGGCGCCCGCGGGACGATGGCCGGGCTGGTACCGCGCACGGAGGACTGGCGGGCCGAGCTCGATTGGGTGGGATGCGACGGCATCATCCTCTTCGAGGCCGTGTCCGAAGGCTATGGCGCCCTTCAGGACCGGCTTCGCGCCGAGGGCTACCGGGTCGTCGGCGGAAGCGCCTTCGGCGACCGGCTGGAGAACGACCGGGCCTACGCCCAGGAGCTTCTGTCCGGGCTCGGGCTGAGGACCGCCGCCGTCCGCCATTTCGAAGATGCGGAGTCGGGCGACGCCTTTCTCGCCGCTTGTCCCGGGCGCTACGTCCTCAAGTTCAGCGGTCCCGACTTCGCCTCGAGCGACAATTATGTCGGGCAGCGGCCGGACGGAGCGGACGTCCGGGCCATGCTCGCCGCGCGCTTCCGGGCCCGGGGCGGCGAGCCTGCTCCCTACATCCTCATGGACCATGTCGAGGGCGTCGAGATGGGGGTCGGCGCCTATTTCGACGGCGAGCATTTCCTTGCCCCGGCCTGCCTCGACTGGGAGCATAAGCGCTTCTTCGCCGGCGACATGGGCGAGCTGACCGGGGAGATGGGCACGGTCGCGACCTTCGAGCGCACCCGCAAATTCTTCGACCTCACCCTGGCCCGGATCGCGCCGCTGCTGCGCGAGCACGGCCATGTCGGCTATGTGAACCTCAACACGATCGTCAACGCCGACGGAATCTGGCCGCTCGAGTTCACCTGCCGCTTCGGCTATCCCGGATTCGCCGTCCTGGAGCCGCTTCAGGCCATCGCCTGGGGGGACCTGTTCGAGGCGATGGTGCGGAGGTCGGCGCGATCGTTCGCGAGCCGCCCGGGCTTCTGCGTCGGAATCGTCCTCACGACCCCGCCGTTCCCCTACACCCGCAAGCAGGTCGGCGAGCCGGTCGGGCTGCCGGTGCTGTTCGACGGCGTCCTCGACGACGAGGACCGGCGCAACCTCCATTATGGCGAGGTCGGCCTCGACGGCGGAGCGCTGGTGACGAGCGGGCTCTACGGCTGGACGATGGTTGTCACCGGAAGCGGCCGCAGGATCGAGGCGGCGCGGCGCGCGGCCTACGAGCGCGCCGGGCGGGTGTTCGTCCCCGGCCTGCGCTACCGGCTCGACATCGGCGATCGCCTGATCGCCTCGGACTATGCGGCGGTGGCGGGGCTCGGACTGTTCCCGGAGGAGCGGGACGAGAATTCGGCCGCCGACAAATAGGAGGCGCCGTTCATTCTGACGCTGTCGCAGATCAGAGCATAGTTGGTGGTCAGCTCGATCCCGGCCGGCAGATCCTCCGCGGCGACGTCGTCGCCAAAGCCGGTCCCGAGCGAGAGCGTGTTGGGAGTGTCGCTGTGGTTGAAGTGGCGGCCGTTGTCGCCGCACAGGATCCAGAGCTGGGTCGCCTCGTGCCAGGTCGAATAGGTGCGAAGGAAGCGCTGCATCCGCTCGGGAAGCGAGGCGACTTCGTCTTCGGAATAGACCCGGTCGATGCGCGCATCGAAACGCCAGATGAGGTCGCCCTTGCGGACGGGCTCGAGCAGGAACACGCCGGTGCCGTGGATTTCGCTTTGTCGAAGCTCGGTCTCTACCATCAGCATGAGGCGGGTCTTTCAAAGTGGTCCGGCGGCAACGCTCCCCGAAGCCCCGCGTTCCGGCGTTAAGTCGTTGCTTAACCTGCATTAAGCTGGAACATTGGTGCCGCGGAACGGTTGAGCGGCCAACCCTCCCTTCGAAGGCACAAGCTTGGCCACCTCCTTTCTCGTCGACGCCGCTCACGGCCACGCCGACCCTTTCCGCAACGACGATTTCCAGCGCGGCCTCGCCCGCTGGAACCGCGCGCGGCTGGCGCCCGGTTTTCCCGACGAGGGCTGGCCCGGCGCGGACGAGCGCGACGAGCGCATGCGCCGGCAGGAAGGCGAGTTCCTCGACGCCCTGCGCGCCGACGTGATGGCACAGGCGGCCGGAGTCCCCACCGATCCGGACGGCTTCGTCGCCTGGTTCGAAGGGCTTCGGGAATCCGGCCCCGGCCAGCACGACCCGCTGTTCCCGTGGCTCGCCGACGAGGCCGACCGGGACCAGATGCGCTGGTTCCTCGGCCAGGAGGCGGCGGGGGAAGCGGGCTTCGACGACCTGCTTTCCTATACGCAGGTCCGGATGCCGGCCCGCGCCAAGCTCGAATTCGCCCGCAATTACTGGGACGAGATGGGGCGTGGCAATCCCAAGGGGATGCACGGGCCGATGCTCGGCGTGCTGATCGAGCGCCTCGAGCTCGAAGCCGACATCGACGCCACCGTCTGGGAAAGCCTCGCCCTCGCCAACGCGATGACCGGCATGGCGACGACTCGCCGTTATGCCTGGCATTCGGTCGGGGCCTTGGGCGTGATCGAACTGACCGCGCCCGACCGCTCCGCCGCCACCGCCGCCGGGCTTCGCCGGCTCGGCTTCACGGGCCGGGAGCGGCGCTATTTCGACCTTCATGCCGTGCTCGACGTCAAGCATAGCGAAGCCTGGAACCGCGAGGCGCTGAGGCCACTCGTCGAGGAGGATCCGCGCCGCGCCACCGCCATCGCCGAGGGCGCATTGATGCGGCTCCATTGCGGCGCCCGCTGCTTCGAGCGGTACCGCGCCGAGCTTTGGTGAGCGGCGATCCGGCTCTGCTCTCGCTGCTCGGGGGTCTGGCCGAGGCGGGCTACAGCTTCGTCACTCCGACTCCCGAGACCCACCGCCGGGTGCTGGAGCGCTCGCCGGGCCGGACCGCCGGCGACCTGCGCGACGTCTTCGGCTGGAGCCTGCCTTTCGAGGAAGGGCTGCTGGCGCGGCCCCTCCACGAGGCGCTCGAGCGAAGCGGCATGCTGTCGAGGGAAGGCGGGCTCTGCCGGAGCCGGGTGCGGGTGGCGTCGCTGGACGACCGGCTCTTCCTCCACTCCGCCTATCCGACCGAACGGGCGGACTCCGTCTTCTTCGGCCCCGACAGCTACCGCTACGCCCGCTTCCTCGCGGCGGAGCTTCCCCGCCTGGCCTCCGTCGGGCGGCTGGTCGACATCGGCGCCGGCAGCGGCGTCGGGGCGATCATGGCAGCGGCCCTGGTTCCGGGTGCAGGCCTTGTCGCCACCGACATCAATCGCCTCGCTCTGCGCTTCGCCCGAACCAACGCCCGCCACGCGGGGGTGACCCTGGAGGCAATCGAGACGAGCGGGCTCGACGGTGTCGAAGGCCCCGTCGACCTCGTCATCGCCAACCCGCCCTTCGTCGCCGACCCGGCCAAGCGCCTCTATCGCGACGGCGGCGCCATGCACGGCGCCAGTCTCTCCCTCGACTGGGCCCTCGCCGCCGCCCGCCGAATCGAGCCCGGGGGCACGATCCTGCTCTATACCGGCAGTGCCGTCGTCGAGGGCCGCGACGCCTTGAGGGAGGCGTTGGAGGAGCGGCTTGGCAAGCTGGGCTGCTCGCTGCGCTATGCCGAGATTGACCCGGACATATTCGGCGAGCTGCTCGATCATCCGGGCTACGAGAACGTCGAGCGGGTCGCCGCCGTCGGGGCAGTGGTCGCCAAAGCCTGAGCGGCTCCAAAAGACACGAAGGACACGCATGTCGCCGTGTTGAATCCTTTGTTTTCAGCAGCCCCTTCAACTTCGCTCGCCGCGCTCGACCAGCCGGTAGAGCGCTTTCTCGACGCCCGGCGTCAGCGGCCGGGCGACGGCGCGGCGGTCGAGCGCGTTGAGAACGGCCATGGCGAGCCGGTTGTCGTAGCGGTGGACCTCGCCGACGACGCGGCCGTTGCGGACGACCGGCACCCGCTCGCCGCAGAGGCTGCGTTCGAGGCCGACGTCGACGGTGCGGTCCTGCCCCCAGCCCTGCGCCCTGTCCCAGGCGGCGGCGAAGCTCTGAGCGCCGGCCCGCTCGCGGAGGCGATAGGCGCTCTTGCGGGTCATCCCCACGCCCCTGGCGGCGACGCTGACGCAGCCGCCCAGCGCCAGCCGGAGGATGAACCACTTCTGCCGCTCCACCGTCCAGCCGTCATGCCGCGGCTTCACCGGCACCGGCGTGAAGGCGAGCTCCTCCAGCGACATATCCTCCAGCAGCGCGAGCAGGCGCGGCGACGGGGCATATGAGTCGGCCATCCGGATTATATGCCCGATTCGCGTGCCTGTAGGAAAGTTCTTTTTTTGTTCCTGGGCTGTTGCTCAATCCTGCGTGACAGCCGGAGTTGCTCCCATCGCGCGGAGGCGGAGCTGGTGAGCCTCCGCCCGATCACAGCCGACGACCTCGGCCAGAGCGTCGGCCGTCATTATCGCCACGTCGCCGCAGGTAAGGACCTCCGCCGGCACGCGCAGTGCTTCGGCGAGCCGCGCGCCGAGGCCTGCGTCGAGGCACTCCTCGATCGGGCGCTGCAGCGCCGCGCGACCGCGCGGGTCCGCGCGCAGATGCTGATGCAGCTGATAGGCGAACAAGTCGGTCTCGACATAAGCGACCGGCTCGGTGCCGATCGATTCCGTGTGCAGGCGCAACAGGCCCTCGCGCATCTGCCGCCCGAGCTCGTTCGCCGCCCGCGCCGACATCTCGCCCGCAGTGACCGGCGGCAGCGATGCGCCGAGGGCTTGAGCGAGGGACGCGTCATTCGCCGAATCGCGGGCAGTTCCTCCAAGGGCCGCAGGCGAGGCCGGAAGTGGAAATTTGAGGGGTCGCTCGATCGGGTTGAGCAAGGTGGTTCCGATCACGCCTTCCGGATAGAGTGGAGTGCCCTCACCGTCGCAACAGCATATGCCGCGGGTCGTGACGAACATCACCTGGCGCTCGCCGAGCTTCACCGTCTCGGTGTCGGAGGTCATCGTGACCCTGATTTCGCGGATGCTGTGGCCGGCCCATTCCGAAACGGTCTCGGAAGGCTTATCGAGGATCTTCAAGAGCTCACGCTGAGGATATGGGTCGGTGAGCCAGCAAAGATGCGAATAGGCGTCGCACACGATCAGCAGCGAATGGCCGGTGGGACTGACCTGGACCTCGCTCTTGCCCTGAAAGTCGTCCTTCACCAAGTCCGCGATGCTTTCGATCCTGAAGCCAGGAAGAGCATTGAATGGCTCGACTTTGTGGTGCGAGCCGGCATGGCATCGGTAATTCCATGCGCCTCGATATTCCTTGCCATCGATAGTGAAAGGTTTGTGCTCGTCGACCGCGGGAGCGTCGGCCTGCGTCGGAAGCGGCGCATGGGCCTCGCAGCGGACGGCCGCATATTTCTGGACCGGCACCCTGTCCTCGATGATCGTCAGGTGCGCCGTGTCGAGCCGCGCCGAGACGCAGAAATCCTCCTGGTCGTCGGCCTGGTTGATGACGAGGAAAATCTCCTGCATCCCCTCGACCGGCCGGGGCCCGCGGACGAAGCCGGATGGCTGCTCGAGCACGTGCGGCCTGGGCTGGACGAAGAAGAGCGCCCGGTTGGTGCCGACGTGATAGGCGTCGAACAGATTGTAGAGTTGGGCCAGCTGGGTCGTGTGCGACTGGGTGTTGCGCCGCTCATTCTCCTCGTCGGTGGTTCGGCTGAGGCTGAGCTGGTCGCTCGACAGGGTGCGGGTGCCCCATTCGCCATGGCGCGTCGAGCTCACGCTGCCGCTGGCGCCGATCCCCCAGATGCTCGCGCCGCCGGAGACGGAGCTGCTGCCGCCGAAATCGACGTCGAGCACCTCGCGCGAGTGGGTGGCGCCCGACGCCTTGCCGACAATCGTCGAATCCAGCGTCCGCGACATCCGTTCGCTGGTGTCGGTCGCCGTCTCGTAAAGCTCTCGCTTCTTCGGTTGGACGTCCATGATGTAGGGATAGTCGGCAAGGTCGATGCCTTCCGCATCGTGCGGTCCCACCGTCAGCTGGATCAGCGCCCCGGTGCAGGGCGCGTAAGCCTTCAACTGGGCGTCGATCGCGGGAATCGGAGTCACGTTGAAGCCGAGCAGGCCCAGCTTTCCCTGCACCTCCATGTTCCACGGCTGATAGCCCGTGATCGTGGCGGTCAGCTTCAGATAGGTGATCCGCCGGCCGGGGTAGATCTGGTGCTCGTCGCCCGGCACATATTTCCAGATCGCCAGCGAAGAATTCCATTTGGGCGGGGCCTTGCTGTCGCACACCGTCGCGTCGAGCATGTTCGCGCTCACGCACAGGCGTTCCCAGGGGATGTCCGTCGGCAGGCTCGGTTTCTCGGCGGTCATTCTTCAGCTCCTTCGAACGGCCGCATGGCGCGGCCGGTAGCGAAGGTCGGCGAAACGACCAGGTTGCGAAATAGGCTGAACCTGATGGAATGCTGATGGCAAGCTGATCATTTGCCGCCAGGCCTCGCCAATCCCGTGGCAAGAAGCGGCAAGAAAAGATAATATCATCGCTCGAGGACGGGCGGATGGCGCAGCAGATATTCGATTCGGGGGAGGCGGTCGTCCTGGCCCGTTCCGCGCCTTTTCGGGTCGGTGCGCTCGATGCCCATCCAGCGACACGCCAGGTCATGCTCGGCAGCGTCAGCGAAACGCTCGAACCGCGGGTGATGCAGGTGCTCGTCGCGCTCGCGCAGGCCGAGGGGGCGGTCGTCACCAGCGACGAGCTGATCCAGCGCTGCTGGGACGGGCGGATCGTCGGCGAGAATGCGATCCACCGGGTGATCTCGCGTGTCCGCCATGTCGCGGCCACTCTCGGCAAGGGCTCGTTCCGGATCGAGACGATCGCCAGGGTCGGCTACCGGCTCATCGCCGACGGGGCGGCGCCGGAGCGGTCCGCGGCCGGCGTGTCGCGACACCGGCCGCTGCTGAGCCGGCGAGTCCTGCTCGGCGGCGCCGCGGCGGCCGCCGCAGTCGCCGCGCCCGCCGGCTACTTCCTGTTCCGCAAGGGCAATGGCCATGAGCCGGAGCCGGCCGCGCTCGCTCTCTATGGGCGGGGGCAGGCGGCACAACGGCAGGGCCTAAGGGAGCAGAACCGGCAGGCGCTGGCCTATTTCCGGCAGGCGGTCGAAGTGGACCCGCTTTATGCCGCGGCGTGGGGCGCCCTCGCGCTCGGTTATCGCGACGTCATATCCGGGGCGCCCGACGCGGAGGTCGCTCGGCTGACGGAATGGAGCCGCTCGGCGGCGAGGCGGGCGCTGGCGCTCGACCCCGACAATGCCGACGCCCAGGCCGCGCTCGCCCTGATCGGGCCCCTCTACCGGAATTGGGCGATGGCAGAGGCCAGTTGCCGGCGCCTCCTGGCCCGCTATCCCGATCACTGGTTCCTCAACCTCCAGCTCAGCCGTGTCCTGGCCGAGGTCGGACGCTGGCGCGAGGCCCTGCAATGCGCCCGGGAGGTCATCCGGATCGATTCCTTCATGCCGATCGGTCATGTCCGCCTCGCCCTCGCCTTATGGGTCACCGGGCGCCTGCAGGAGGCGGAGACCGCCCTCGACGGGGCGCTCGCGCGCTGGCCCGGCCATTGGGCGATCTGGTTCGCCCGTTTCGACTTCCTGCTCTATGGCGGGCGCCCTGCCGAGGCGCGGGCCTTCGCCGCCCAGCCCGACGGCCGTCCCTACGGGATGCCCGACGGCACCTTCCCCGCGATCATCGCCGCCGCCCGGGCGGTCGAGACCCGCGCGCCTGCCGATATCGAGGCGGGGCTCGGCGCCTATCTCGCGATGATCGCGCGGAGCAGCGCTCAGACTCCTTCGGCGGTCGCGCTCCCGGCCATATTGGGCCGGTTCGACACCGCCTTCGCCCTCCTGGACAATTATTATTTCCAGGAAGGGCCGCTCGCGCCCCGCCGCCCTCCCCGCGCCGTCGCGGCGCCGCGCTGCTCCACCGCAAACCTGTTCCGCCATCCCGAGCGCGCGTTGCACCCGGACCCGCGCTTCGGCCCCATGCTGGAACGGATCGGCCTGGAGCGCTATTGGCGCTCGACCGGGACTCGGCCGGATTTCAGGACCTAGGCATGAGCGATCGTCGTCCTGCCTCTTGAACCTGCGCGTCTGCCCTGCTAACGGCCCCGGCGTGACGGCGCGGGACATGTCTCGCGACGAACCGATTTTTATGCTATCGGCGTTTCCGCAATGGGCAGCCCAAGAGGTTGCCGCGGAAACGCTTTTCGACGGAGAGTGACGGGCCTTTATGCAAATCATCGTTCGCGACAACAATGTCGACCAGGCGCTGCGGGCGCTCAAGAAGAAGCTGCAGCGCGAGGGCGTCTATCGCGAGATGAAGCTCCGCCGTCACTATGAGAAGCCGTCGGAGAAGCGCGCCCGCGAGCGCGCCGCCGCGATCCGCCGCGCCCGCAAGCTCGAGCGCAAGCGCGCCGAGCGCGACGGCGGCGGGGCCGCCCGCTAGGGCCTCGCCCGGCCGCGAAAGCGGCGCTTGCACCATGCGAGGGCGGCGATGTATCGCCGCCCTTCGTCATTTCGGGGATAAAGAATGTCCGTCACCGCCGTACCTCTGCATCCCCTGAAGAAGGGCTCGGTCGCCAAGCTGTGGATCGCGCTCCTCCTGCTCGCCCTTCTGGCGGGCGCTTTCGCCTGGTGGGGCACCAGCGCCTTCCAGCCGGTGAAGACGGTGAGCGGAGTCACCATCCGGACGCTCGCCCCCGGATCGGGGCCGAAGATCACCGACCAGGACGTCGTCGCGCTCCAATACAAGCTCCACGCCAAGAGCCTGGACGCCCCTGTCGTCCAGGACAGCCGAGAGAATGGCCAGCCCCTCGTCACGACCACCGAGGGCGTCTATCCGGGCTTCGGCGAAGGCCTCCAGCACATGCGCCCCGGCGGCTCCTACATCCTCACCCTGCCGCCCGGCACCCACGCCCCCGACCCGATCCCGCCCGGCGCTCCGTTCACCAGGAACGACAGCCTCGTCTTCCAGATCGACGTCCTCCAGGTCGAGCCGGGCGCGGGACCGCGCTACATGGAGATGCAGCGCATGCAGCAGCTCCAGCAGATGCAGCAAATGCAGCAAATGCAGGGCGGCGCCCCGGGCGGCCCCGAAGGCGCTCCGCCGGAGGGCGCCCGCTGACATCCGGTACCCCGGCGAAGGCCGGGGCCCGGCTACACTGCCTGAAGGGATTGGGTCCCGGCCTTCGCCGGGAAGCTAGGGACTGGGTCCCGGCCTTCGCCGGGAAACATCAGGTGCCGGTCCGCCGTCTTCCACGTCGTCCTTCGACTTCTGTTCGAGGGCGACCTTGATCATCGCGACGATGGGATCGGCGAGCATCAGGCCCATCAGTCCGAACAGGGCTCCGAACAGGAGCTGGGCGCCGAGGACGAGGGCTGGGGCGAGGTCGACCGTCTTGCGGGCGACGTAGGGGACGATCAGATAGCCGTCGACGGTCTGGACGATGAAGTAGACCGCGATCGCCCACAGGCCCGCGTTGACGCTGACGCTGAAGCCGGCGAGGACGATCAGGACTCCCGAGACGATCGCCCCGATATTGGGGATGAAGGCGAGCAGGCCGGTGAGGATCCCGAGCAGGGCCGCCATCGGCACTCCGCCGAGCGCGAGCAGGATCCAGGTGCCGACGCCCTCGACCGCCATCCCGACCAGCCGGCCGGCCATCAGCCGCCGAAGGGTGAAGCCCATATTCTCGGCGGCGCCGTAAAAGCGGTCGCGGCTGCCCAGGGGCATCATCCAGGCCACTCCGCGCTGGTAGAGGCGCGGCTCGACGGCGATGAAGATGCCGATGACGAGGACCATCACCGCCGACGCCACCACTCCGAGCGCGCTCGACACGGCCGAGCCGAGGCGCCCCAGGGTGCCCATGATCTGCCCGCTCAGCTGGTCCACCCCGGCACCGCCCTGGACGATACCGAGATCGTTGCCCCAGGCGAGGATTCGATTGGCCTGGGCGGTGATCACCTCGCGCAGCCGCTCGGCCTGGCCGACCAGCTCGGTGCCGGCGAAGTAGAAGGTCCAGACGATGAAGCCGACGGCGGCGAGCGTGACGATCGCGAGGCGCCAGCCGCGGCCGATCGGAAGCACCCGGCCGAGCAATCGGGTGCCGCCGTCGAGCATCGAGGCGAGCACGATCCCGGCGAAGATGAGCAGCAGGGGCTGGGCGAGGAAGATGACCGCCGCGATGGCGAGCGCGAGTCCGAACCAGACGCTGGCGCGCTTCAGCTCCTCGCGGATGAAGGGGTCGCGCATCTCGGCGGGGCCGGGCTGCTCGACATGGCGGTCATGATCGTCGGACGAAGCCCGGGCGATCGCGGGGGCGTCGGAGGGCCGGCCGGCCGGCGGTGCCTCGCCCTCGCCGCTCAAGGCGCCTTGCCCTCCTGCGGCCGAAGCGAGGTGCCGGCGCGGCCGCCGCGCATCGCCGTGATCCAGCTGATCGGGTTCAGATATTGCGAGGAGCCGTCGAGCGAGAAGGTAATGAACTCGGCGCGGCCGCCGATATTCTCCCAGGGCACGGCGCCGCCGAGGCCGCTGCCCGCCCGGGAGACCCGGCTGTCGGCCGATTTGTCGCGATTGTCGCCCTGAACCCAGACATGGTCCGGAGGGACGATTGTCCTGGCGAAGCTGTCGACGTCGGAGAGGCCCATGTCGATCGTGTCGTAGCTTCGGCCGTTGGGCAGGGTCTCGCGGAAGACGGGAAGCCGGCAATAAAGCTTGCCGTCCGCCCCCTGCAGCCGGTGCTCGCCATATTGGTCGAGCTCGCAGGGCACGTTGGCGTCGACCTCGACCATCACCGGGGCCCGCCGCTCGCGCTTAACCTCGCGGCCGTTGATATAGAGGATGCCGTCCTTCATCTCGAGCGTGTCGCCGGGGAGGCCGATGACCCGCTTGATATAGTCGGTGGTCTCGCCGGGCGGGGTGAGGATGATGATGTCGCCGCGCTGGGGCATTCGTCCGAACAGGCGGCCCGACATCGGCGGCAGGACGTGGAAGCTGGGCGAGACCCAGGACCAGCCGTAGGGATATTTGCTGACGACCAGCCGGTCCCCCTTCAGGAGCCCCGGCATCATCGATTCGGAGGGGATGTAGAAGGGCTTGGCGATGAAGCTGTGGAAGGCGAGCACGGCCAGGATCAGCCAGAAGATGGCCTTGAACTCGGCCCACCAGTCGGTGCCCTGCTTCTTCGCCGCCGGGACCGGTCCCGAGTCGGGGACTGGATTTCCCGCATCGGGCGTGTCGGTCATGGCGGGGTCGCTGCTGCTCACCCAGGGCTCCTCGGTAACGGGCTGGCGGTAATGATGACGAAGGCCTGAGCGAAAGGATAGTCGTCCGTCATCGTCAAATGGATTTGCGCGAGGTGGCCCTCCGGAGTCAAAGCGTCAAGCCTTGCGAGCGCTCCGCCGGTCAGAGCGAGCGTCGGCGCCCCCGAGGGCAGGTTGACGACTCCGATGTCGCGCATGAACACGCCGCGCCTGAAGCCGGTGCCGACCGCCTTGGAGAAAGCCTCCTTGGCGGCGAAGCGCTTGGCGTAGGTGCCGGCCCGGGTGAGCGGGCGGCCCTCGGCCTTGGAGCGCTCGGTCTCGGTGAAGACCCGGCGGATGAAGCGCTCGCCGAAGCGGTCCAGCGAGGACTGGATCCGCTGGATGTTGCACAGGTCCGAGCCGATGCCGATGATTGACGATCCCATCAGATCGTCACCCCAGCGAAGGCTGGGGTCCCAGGGAGACCCGCCGTGACTTCTCGTCCTGGGGCCCCAGCCTTCGCTGGGGCGACGGGCCTCTCCCTCATCCCCTGGCCTCGTCCATCAGGCTTCGCATCCGCCCGACGCTCTCCCCCAGCCCGGTGAAGATCGCCTCGCCGACCAGGAAATGGCCGATGTTGAGCTCCCTCAACTGGGGAATGGCGGCGACGGGCTGGACGTTGGCGAAGGTGAGGCCGTGGCCGGCATGGGGCTCGATTCCATTCTTCGAAGCCAGGGCGGCGGCGTCGGCGAGACGGCGAAGCTCTTCCGAGCGTTCCTCGCCCTCGAGATGGGCGTAGCGGCCGGTATGGAGCTCGACGACCGGCGCCTTCAGGCGGATCGCCGCCTCGATCTGGCGCGGATCGGGCTCGATGAACAGGCTGACCCGGATGTTCGCCTCGCTCAGCCGCGCCACGTAGGGGAGGAGATGGTTGTCCTGGCCGGCGGCGTCGAGGCCGCCCTCCGTCGTCCGCTCCTCGCGCTTTTCGGGGACGAGGCAGGCGGCATGGGGGCGATGGCGAAGAGCGATCTCGAGCATCTCCTCGGTCGCGGCCATTTCGAGGTTCAGCGGGACGGTCAGCCGCGCCATCAGCGCGCTGATGTCCTCGTCGCGGATATGGCGGCGATCCTCGCGCAGATGGGCGGTGATGCCGTCGGCGCCGGCCTCGGCGGCGAGCAGGGCGGCGCGCACCGGATCGGGAAAGTCGCCGCCCCGGGCGTTCCTGATCGTCGCGACATGGTCGATGTTGACCCCAAGACGAAGAGGGCCGCTCACGCCGCCTTGCGGGTCCCGGGCTTCTCGGCCGGAAGGGCGGCGAGCTCCGGCGGCAAGGCGTCCTCGGCATAAGCGGGGACGTTGAGGCGGATGAGGGGATAGAAGGGCACGCCCAGATCGGCCTCGCCGTTGGAACGGTCGACCAGAGCGGCGGCGGCGATCACCTCCCCGCCCGCCTGCCCGACCGCGGCGATCGCCTCGCGGGAGCTGAGGCCGGTGGTGACGACGTCCTCGACCAGCAGCACCTTCTGCCCCGCGGCAAGGCGGAAGCCGCGGCGAAGCTCGAAGGTCCCGGTCGGCCGCTCGACGAACAGAGCTTCGACTCCGAGGGCCCGGGCGACCTCGTGGCCGACGATCACTCCGCCCATGGCGGGGGAGACGACGATCCCGATCGCCGAGCGGACCTCGCGCGGCATCGAGGCGACGAGGGCCGAGGCGAGGCGCGACGCGCGCATCGGATCCATAAGCACCCGGGCGCATTGGAGGTAGCGCGGGCTGTGAAGGCCCGAGGAGAGGATGAAATGCCCCTCGAGCAAAGCCTCGGCGGCTCGGAATTCGGCGAGGATCTCCTCTTCGTCCATGGGTCCTTTTCTTCGCTGTTCGGTCGGCGGCGTGATAGGCCGCGAAAAGGGCGGCTTCAAGGCGATCCAAGAGCCTTGAGGCGCACCGACCTCCTGCCTATAAGGCCCGCCATTCCGCCGCCCGCCTAGCGAATCCGTTCCGCTTTCGTCGTCAAGGTCCCGAAGGGTTTAGATGAAGACTCCGCTCAAGCTGATCCTCGCCGCCGCCGCCTTCGCGCTGGCGCCGGCCGCCGCGCTCTCGCAGGCGGCTCCCGCTCCCGCCCAGACGACCGCCGCGCCCGCCGCGCAGACTCCAAGGGACGCGATCAGCGCCAATTCCCAGGCGGCGCCCGCTCAGCCGGAAGAGATGAACCAGCCCCAGGGCGAGGCGCCGTCCAACGCGAGCGTGCTGGCGAGCAGCCCGGCCCGGACCGCGCCCAACGCAACGGTCGGACAGCCGACCGGCGCCATGGGCTTCCAGCCGCAGGTGACCCCGATCGGCCAGGAAGCGCTCTGGTTCCACAATGCGCTGCTGATGCCGATCATCACGATCATCTCGATCTTCGTCCTCGGCCTGCTCCTGTTCGTCATGATCCGCTTCCGGCGCGGCGCCAATCCGGTGCCTTCGCGGACCACCCACAACACCCTTCTCGAAGTGGTATGGACCCTGGTTCCGGTGCTGATCCTGGTGGCGATCGCGGTGCCGTCGATCCGGCTCCTCGCCCACCAATATGCGCCGCCCAAGGCGGACATCACGGTCAAGGCGACCGGCAACCAATGGTATTGGACCTACACCTATCCCGACCATGGCGGCTTCGAGATCGTCTCCAACGGCCTCAAGGACGCCGACGCCAAGGCCCGCGGCGAGCCGCGCCTGCTCGCCGTCGACGAGCGGATGGTGGTTCCTCAGGGCGCGGTGGTGAAGGTGATCGTCACCGCCGCCGACGTCATCCACAGCTGGGGCGTTCCCGCTTTCTGGACCAAGATCGACGCGGTCCCGGGCCGGCTCAACGAGACCTGGTTCAAGACCGACCGGCCGGGAGTCTATTACGGCCAGTGCTTCGAGCTGTGCGGCGCCCGCCACGCCTACATGCCGATCGCGGTCGAGGTGCTTCCGCCGGCGCAGTTCGCCGCCTGGGTCGCCTCGAAGGGCGGCACCATGCCCGGGACGGCCAAGCCGCTTCCGGATTCCACCGCCGCCTCGCCGGTCACCAACCCGCAGGCCGCACCGGCCGCCGCCGGGGGCAGCGCGCCCGAGACCAGCCCTGAGCCCACTCTGACGCCGGGCACCACGACCCCGCCCGTCTCCGCCCAGGGCGCCACCAATACGAAACGCGGAAACTGACATGACCGACACGACTGCCAACGCCACGCATTTCGAAGCGCACGGCGCCCATGCGGCCCACCATGACGACGAGCACACGCCCGGCTTCTTCGTGCGCTGGTTCATGTCGACCAACCACAAGGACATCGGCACCCTCTACCTGATCTTCGCGATCGTCGCCGGGATCATCGGCGGGACGATCTCGGGCATCATGCGCGCCGAGCTCGCCTCGCCGGGAATCGATTTCCTCGAGGCCTGGGCCGGGAGCGGAGACCAGGCCAGCCATCTGTGGAACGTGCTGATCTCGGCCCACGGCCTGATCATGGTCTTCTTCATGGTCATGCCGGCGATGATCGGCGGCTTCGGCAACTGGTTCGTTCCGCTGATGATCGGCGCTCCCGACATGGCCTTCCCGCGGATGAACAACATCAGCTTCTGGCTGCTCGTCCCGGCCTTCATCCTTCTGCTCGGCTCGGCCTTCGTGCCCGGCGGCACCGGCGACGGCGCCGGAGTCGGCTGGACCGTCTACGCGCCGCTCTCAACGAGCGGCTCGCCCGGCCCCGCCGTCGACATGGCGATCTTCTCGCTCCACCTCGCCGGCGCCAGCTCGATCCTGGGCGCGATCAACTTCATCACCACCATCTTCAACATGCGCGCGCCCGGGATGACGCTTCACAAGATGCCGCTCTTCGTCTGGTCGATCCTGGTGACGGTGTTCCTTCTGCTGCTGGCGCTGCCGGTGCTGGCGGGGGCGATCACCATGCTCCTGACCGACCGCAATTTCGGGACCCATTTCTTCGACGCCAAGGGCGGCGGCGACCCGATCCTCTATCAGCACCTCTTCTGGTTCTTCGGCCACCCCGAGGTCTACATCATGATCCTGCCGGGCTTCGGAATGGTCAGCCAGGTCGTCGCGACGTTCAGCCGCAAGCCGGTCTTCGGCTATCTCGGCATGGCCTATGCGATGGTGTCGATCGGGGTAATCGGCTTCGTCGTCTGGGCCCACCACATGTTCACCGTCGGCATGGACGTGAACACCAAGATGTACTTCACCGCGGCGACGATGGTGATCGCGGTGCCCACGGGCATCAAGATCTTCAGCTGGATCGCCACCATGTGGGGCGGCTCGCTGACCTTCGAGACGCCGATGATGTGGGCGCTGGGGTTCATCTTCATGTTCACGGTCGGCGGCGTCACCGGGGTCGTGCTCGCCAACGGCGGCATCGACAACAACGTCCACGACACTTACTACGTGGTCGCCCACTTCCACTACGTGCTGTCGCTCGGCGCCGTCTTCTCGCTGTTCGCGGGCTGGTATTACTGGTTCGGGAAGATGTTCGGGAAGATGTACAACGAGCTGCTCGGCCAGCTCCATTTCTGGCTGTTCTTCATCGGCGTCAACGTCCTGTTCTTCCCGATGCACTTCCTCGGCCTGCAGGGCATGCAGCGGCGCGTTCCGGATTATACCGACGCCTATGCCGGCTGGAACCACGTCGCGAGCCTGGGCTTCTATCTGGTGGCGGCATCGATGGCGCTGTTCTTCATCAACATCTTCTGGTCGCTGATGGCCGGGCGCAGGGCGGCGGACAATTATTGGGGCGAAGGCGCGACGACTCTCGAATGGACCCTGTCGAGCCCGCCGCCCTTCCACCAATTCTCGACCCTGCCGAAGATCGATTGACGTCGAAGACGTCACCCCGGCGGAGGCCGGGTCCCAGTGGGAAGTGCCGTGACTTCTTGTCCTGGGGCCCCAGCCTTCGCTGGGGCGACGGGAAGGCTTATATGACCACCGTGACCGCCACGACCGACACCGCCCTTCCCGCCGACTGGCGGGACCTGCTCGCCCTGACCAAGCCGCGGGTGATGAGCCTCGTCGTCTTCACCGGCCTCGCCGGGATGCTCGCCGCGCCCGTCGGCATTCACCCCGTGCTCGGCTTCACCGCGATCCTGTGCATCGCGCTCGGCGCGGGCGCGGCGGCGGCGCTCAACATGTGGTACGAGGCCGATCTCGACGCTTTGATGAAGCGCACCGCCGGGCGGCCGCTCCCGGCGGGGCGGCTCGACCGGCAGACCGCCCTCCATTTCGGGGTCGGCCTGGCCTTCTTCTCCGTGCTTCTGATGGGGCTCGCCGCCAACTGGCTGGCGGCGACCATCCTCGCCGCCTCGATCCTCTTCTACGTCCTCGTCTACACGGTCTGGCTGAAGCGCCGGACCCCGCAGAACATCGTCATCGGCGGCGCCGCGGGCGCCTTCCCGCCGGTGATCGGCTGGGCGGCCGCGACCGGCGACGTCACCCTCCTGCCCGTCCTGCTCTTCACCCTGATCTTCCTTTGGACTCCGCCCCATTTCTGGGCGCTGTCGCTGTTCGTGCGCTCCGATTATGCCGCCGCCGGCGTGCCGATGCTTCCGGTGGTGTCCGGGGCCAGGGCGACCCGCCGGCAGATCGCGCTCTACACCCTGCCGATGGCCGCCGCCGCGGTGGCGCCCTGGCCGCTTGGACTCGCCGGCGCCTTTTACGGAGTTGCGGCCGCGGCGCTGAGCCTCGTCTTCCTGATCCTGGCCCTCCGGGTCCTCGCCAACTCGGCCGGCGAGCCGGAGGCGATGAAGCCGGAAAAGCAGCTCTTCGCTTATTCCATCTTGTATCTGTTCGCGCTGTTCGGCGCTCTCGTGGTCGACAAGGTGCTGGCATGACCGATCCCCGCGACGACGAGATCCGCCGCCGGCAGAAGGCCAGGGCGATCATCATGGCGCTCCTGCTCGGAGCGTTCGTGCTGCTCGTCTATGCGATCACCATCGCCAAGATGGGCATGCTGCGATGACCGATCTCGCCCGCCGCAACGGACGCACGGCGGGCTTTGCCGCCCTGCTCGTCCTGGCCATGGTCGGCCTCGCCTTCGCCAGCGTCCCGCTCTACCGCCTCTTCTGCCAGGTGACCGGGATCGACGGCACGACCCAGCGCGCCGCCGAGGCGCCCGGCCCGGTCGCCGGCAAGGAAGTGGCGATCCGCTTCGACGCCAACACGGCCTCGTCTCTGCCGTGGCGCTTCGGCCCCGAGAAGCCGCGCGAGATCGTCACCATCGGCGAGCGGGAAATGGCCTTCTACACGGCCAGGAACCTCTCGGCGCGGACGGTCAAGGGGACGGCGACGTTCAACGTCACCCCCGTCCAGGCCGGCAAATATTTCAGCAAGATCCAGTGCTTCTGCTTCAGCGAGCAGGTCCTGAAAGCGGGCGAGGAGGTGCGGATGCCGGTGGTCTTCTTCGTCGATCCGCGCATCCTCCAGGACGCGGACACGAAAGACATCAGCGAAATCACCTTGAGCTACACCTTTTACCCGGTGGATTCGGGCGGAGAGGGAAGCTAGAGACCCACGCACCCCGGCGAAAGGGTACCCATCAAAGTAGTACTTTGATGGGACCCAGCCGGGGCCCAGACGGACGCCGGGACTGGGCCCCGGCCTTCGCCGGGGAACAACAGAGGACGAATGATGGCCGGAGCGAAGAACCATCCCTATCATCTGGTGAATCCCAGCATCTGGCCGCTGATCGGCGCCCTGTCCGGCCTGCTCATGTTCGGCGGCCTGGTGATGTGGATGCACGATTACGGCTGGTGGTCGGTTCCCAACCAGGGGACCCACTGGGGCCCGCCGCCCAGCGCGGAAGGCGCCAAGATGGTCATGGGCATGACCTTCCTCGGCGTGATGGGCCTGATCGGAGTCCTGTTCACGATGTTCGCCTGGTGGGCCGACGTCATCCGCGAGGCCCATCAGGGCGACCATACGCCGGTCGTCCAGCTCCACCTGCGCTACGGAATGATCCTGTTCATCGCCTCCGAGGTGATGTTCTTCCTCGCCTGGTTCTGGGCCTTCTTCAACGCCTCCCTGTTTCCGTCGGGGGTAGAGTCGATCGGCGGCGTCTGGCCGCCCAAGGGGATGCAGGTCCTCGACCCGTTCGGCTTCCCGCTCCTCAACACGCTCATCCTGCTCTGCTCGGGAACGACCGTGACCTGGGCCCATCACGCCCTCATCCACGGCGACCGCAACGGGCTGATCAAGGGCCTGTGGTGCACGATCCTGTTGGGCATGCTGTTCACCAGCATCCAGGCCTATGAATATGCCAACGCCCCGTTCGGCTTTAAGGACAATGTCTATTCGTCGACCTTCTTCATGGCGACGGGCTTCCACGGCTTCCACGTCATCATCGGCACCATCTTCCTGATCGTCTGCCTGGTCCGCGCCTACAAGGGCCACTTCAAGCCCAACCAGCATTTCGGCTTCGAGGCGGCCGCCTGGTACTGGCATTTCGTCGACGTCGTGTGGCTGTTCCTGTTCATCTGCATCTACGTCTGGGGCGGCTGGGGCGCCGAATATCACGGATAGTCCGTCGCCCCAGCGATGGCCCCAGCGCGCGATGGGCGCGGCGCCTGTTCTCTCTGGGACCCCAGCCTTCGCTGGGGTGACGAAAATATGATGCGCTTTCCTTTGGTCCCCACGATCCTCGTCGCCGCCGCCGCCGCGACGATGATCGCCCTCGGCATCTGGCAGCTTCGCCGAGCCGATGAGAAAGAGGCGCTCCGGGCCCAATATGAGCGCAACGCGGCGCTTCCGCCGATCGCGCTGCCGGTCGGGGCCCTGCCCGACGAGACCCTGCTCTACCGCCGGGCCACCGCCTTCTGCCTGGAGCCGACCGACTGGCGGCTGACCGGGGGCAAGTCGGCGGCCGGGCGGACCGGCACCCGCTACCTCGCCGAGTGCCGCACCGGCGCCGAAGGGCCGGGCTTCGTCGCCGACATGGGGGTCTCGCCCAACCCGCGAGCGACCCCGGGCTGGAGGGGCGGCGAAGTGACCGGGACGGTCGTCGCCGAGCCGTCCCGCTCGAGCTTGATGCAGCGGCTCCGCGGCGGGTCCGCGCCGCCGCGTCCGATGATCGTCGCCGAGCGGCCGGCGCCCGGCCTCGAGGCGAGCGCTCCGCCGAGCGCCGACTTCGCCAACAACAGCCTCGCTTACGCTTTCCAGTGGTTCTTCTTCGCGGCCGCTGCGGCGGCGATCTATATGCTGGCGCTGCGCAAGCGAGCGAGCGGAGGGGCGCCGCCGCCGCCAAGCCCGTCATCCCGGGCCTGACCCGGGATCCATGAACACCGCCGAGTGAGATTTCGACCGGCCGCGTTCATGGATTCCGGCTTCCGCCGGAATGACAGATGAGGGTCAGGTTGCCGCATCGGGCCTGAGCCACTACCTCCGGCAGACAATGCAGCTCACCATTCTTCCCAACGGCCTCAAGGTCGCCAGCCGCGAGATGCCCTCGCTGGAGACCGCGGCGGTCGGCCTCTATGCCGAGGCTGGGTCCCGGCACGAGCCGGCGCGACTGAACGGCATCGCCCATCTGTTCGAGCATATGGTCTTCAAGGGCGCCGGCGGGCGCTCGGCACGGGAGATCAGCGAGGCGATCGAGGATGTCGGCGGCGACCTCAATGCCTCGACCGAGCGCGATGCCACCAACTTCATGGCTTCCGTCCTGAGCGAGCATGTGCCGCTCGGGGTCGAGCTGGTCACCGACCTCATCCTCAAGCCCCATTTCGTCGAGGCCGACCTCGAGCGCGAGAAGGACGTCGTCCTCCAGGAGCTGGGCGAGGCGCGCGACACACCCTCCGACATCATCTTCGACGACCTCTGGGCCGCCGCCTATGACGACCAGCCGCTCGGGCGCTCCGTCCTCGGCCACGAGGCGAGCATCGATGCCGTCACCGTCGAGGATCTGCACGACTGGAGGCGCGGCCGCTACCGGGCCGGAAGCATGGCCCTGGTCGCCGCCGGCAAGGTCGAGCATGAGCGGCTGGTGGAGATGGCCCAGGCGAGGCTGGGCGAGCTCCCCGACGGGATCATCGAGGAGTCCGAGCCGGCGCGGTTCACCGGCGGCACGAGGGTCGGCCGATCGGCGCCCGACCAGGCGCATCTCGCCCTCGGCTTCCCGGCGCCGGCCCAGCTCGACCCCGATTATTTCGCGGCCCGGATGTTCTCCGACATCGTCGGCGGCGGCATGTCGTCGCGCCTGTTCCAGATGGTGCGCGAGGAGCGCGGGCTCGCTTATTCGGTCTATTCGCAGCTCCATCCGCATTCGGACACCGGTCTGTTCTACGTCTATGCCGCGACCGCCCGGCGCGAATCCGCCTCCGCCGCCCAGCTGATCGAGGAGATCGTCGCCGACACGGTGGAGACCGTCACCCAGCGCGAGGTCGACCGGGTCCGGACCCAGTCCCGGGCCGGCCTGCTGATGTCGATGGAGAGCCCCTGGGGCCAGGCCCATTATGTCGCCCGCCAGCTCGCCGTCTACGGCCGCCTGGTCGAGCCGGCCGAAGTGATCGCCGACCTCGAGGCGGTGACCCTCGACCAGGTCCGCGAGGCCGGGCGCAAGATGCTCGCCGGCCCGCGCGCCCGGGCCACGATCGGTTTCCCGGCCGTCCGAGCGGCGTGAGGCTCGACACCCTCGTCGGCGAGCCCTGGGCCGATTACGGGCTGATCGACAGCGGCGACGGCCGCAAGCTCGAGCGCTACGGCCGCTACCGCTTCGTCCGTCCCGAGCCGCAGGCGATGTGGGCGCCCTCGTCGGCAGAATGGGAGGCGGACGGCGAGTTCGTCCCCGGCTCCGACGAAGAAGGCGGCGGGCGCTGGACGTTCGCCCGGCCGGTGCCTCGGGAAGGCTGGGAGCTGGGCTGGGAGGAAGTGCGCTTCCGGGCGCAGGCGACTCCGTTCCGGCACCTCGCTTTCTTCCCCGACATGGCGCCGCAATGGGCGTGGATGCGGCAGCGCCTGGGCGAGGGATCGGAAGCGCTCAACCTGTTCGGCTATACCGGGGTCGGAACCCTGGCGATGGCGGCGGCGGGGGCTCGCCTGACCCATGTCGACGCCTCGAAGAAATCGGTCGAGGCCGGCAAGGAGAATGCCCGCCTCTCCGGCCTCGCCGACCGCCCGATCCGCTGGCTGGTCGACGATGCCGCCAAATTCACCGCCCGCGAGGTCCGGCGCGGCCGGCGCTACGACGGCATCATCCTCGATCCGCCCAAATATGGACGGGGCCCCGAGGGCGAGGTGTGGAAGCTCGAGGAATGCCTGCCCGGGCTGATCGCCGACTGCCGCCGCCTGCTCGATGCCGACAGCCGCTTCCTGGTCCTGACCGTCTATGCGGTAAGGATGTCGGCGCTGGCGATCGGCGAGCTCGTGCGCCAGGCCCTGGGCGACTTGGGCGGCCGGGTCGAATGCGGCGACATGGCGGTCCGCGAGGAAGCGCGCGGACTGCTGTTGCCGACCGCCATCTTCGCGAGGTGGAGCCGCGATTAATTCCCGGGATTTCTCGGGGAGGGGGGCCGCGCGAAGCGCGGTGGAGGGGCTTTCCGGACTCCGAAGGACCCCTCCACCAGGCTTCGCCTGGTCCCCCTCCCCCGGAAATCCGGGGGAGGATTCTAGTCCCGCGCCGCCCTGATCGCGGCGCCGGCGGCGAAGGGGGCTATCGCCACGAGCAGGAGCGAGGCGGCGGCGAGCAGCTTGAGGGCGCCGGGGCCGCCGTCCGGCGCGGTCAGGCCCGCCCCGAAGATCAGGATCGGCACCGCCAGCGGCAGCATCAGAAGCCCGGCGAGAGCGCCGGTCGTCCGCAAGCCCGAGGTCAAGGCGGCGACGACCAGGGTAAGCGCGGCGAGGCCCGGCGTGCCGGCGAGCAGGCCGAGCTCGAGGCGCGCGAGCACCGGCGCGGGCAGCTTGATCAGAGCCGCCGCTGGCAAGGCCGCGAGCATCAGCGGCGGGCCGAAGCTGAGCCAGTGGCCGGCGAGCTTGGCAACAGCGACGCTCTCCTCGCTGAGGCCGCGCAGGGCGAGCTGGTCGAGCACGCCCGAAGCCCGGTCCGGCTCGACCAGCCGATCCACCGGCAGAAGCGCGGCGAGCAGGGCCGCCACCCACAGGGCGCCGCCGCCGGTCCGCGCGAGGAGCGCCGAATCGGGGCCGATCGCGAAGGGGAAGAGGGCGGCGACGAGCAGGAAGAAGATGATCGGCAAAAGGGCGCTGCCCCCGGTCGCGGCGAGGCGAAGCTCGCGAAGGACGAGAGCGCCGGTCAAAGCTGGACCCGCTCCGCCCCGGGCAGGTCGAGCGGCTGGTGGGACGCGGCGAGGATTGCGCCGCCGCCGGCGCGGTGGGCCGCGATCGCGGCGGCGAGGCGCTCCTCGCCGTCGCCGTCGAGGCCGTTGGCCGGCTCGTCGAGGAGCCACAGGGGGGCTCCGCTCGCCACCACCCGCGCCAGCACCGAGCGTTTCCGCTGGCCGGTGGAGAGCATCCGGACCGGCACGTCGGCGAGCGCTGCCAGGCCCATTGCCGCCATCGCTTGACTCGCGTCGGAGCCGTCGAGGCGGCTCCAGAAACCCAGCGCCCGGGCCAGGCCGAGCTTGGGATCGAGGGCAAGCCCTTCGTCGGCGAGCGCCGCCCGCCCCGAGCGCTCGACCGTCCCGGCCGAGGCCTGGAGGAGCCCCGCGGCGAGCCGGATCAGGCTCGACTTGCCGGCCCCGTTCGGCCCGGCGATCAGCGCCGCGCCGCCCGGCTCGAGCACCAGATCGAGCCCTTCGAACAGCAGCCGCCCGCCGCGGACGCAGGCGACGGCGCGGAGCCCGAGCAGGCTCAACCTCCGGCCTCCCGGCCGGCCGCTTCCTCGATCGCGTGCATGTCGTCGTCCGAGAAGCCGAAATGGTGGCCGGCCTCGTGGACGATGACATGGGTAACGAGCGCCTCCAGGCTGACCCCGGTCTCCGCCCATTCGTCGAGCAGCGGCCGGCGGTAGAGGTGGATCATGGCGGGGAGCTCGCCCGAGTGCATCGAACTCCGCTCCCCGATCGGGCGGCCGGTGTAGAGTCCCGAAAGCTCGAACGGATCCTCGATCCCGAGCTCGGCGAGGACCTCCTCGTCGGCGAATTCGTCGACCCTCAGCACCACCCCGTCGAGGTGGCGGCGGAAACGGTCGGGCATCCGGGCGATGGCGGCATCGGCCAGCCGCTCGATCTCCGCCGCGTCGGGCGCAAGGGTTTGACGCTCGTCGGTCACCTGGGCGACATAGAGGGGATATGAGGGGAGAGACAATGACGCTGAGCGACGAGGAGAGGGCGGCGGCGCTCGAGGGGCTGCCCGAATGGCGCTACGACGAATCGGAGCGGGCGATCCGGCGCGGCTATCGCTTCGCCGATTTCGGCGAGGCCTTCGCCTTCATGACCCGGGCGGCGATCGCCGCCGAGAAAGCCGACCATCATCCCGACTGGTCGAACAGCTGGAACAAGGTCGAGGTCGCGCTCAGCACCCACAGCGCGGGCGGGGTGACCGGCAAGGACATCGCCCTGGCGAGGGCGATGGACGGCTTCGCGGGCGGCTTGCCCTGACGGCGCCCTGCCCGCAGGCCCGTATCCGGTACTGGCACCGCCCCGCCGCTTCGCGGTCGCCCGGAGAAGGGCACCTTCTCCGGGCGATCCTGGCCATTGCCAGTACCGGATACGGGCCCTAGAGGGTCCTGCCTCCAGGGCATGCGGAGCGGTGGCCGAGTGGTCGAAGGCGCTCGCCTGGAAAGTGAGTATACGCCAAAAGCGTATCGAGGGTTCGAATCCCTCCCGCTCCGCCACTCCCCTAT
>Ga0190273_10000118_pt1 | contig 41790 bp, 36 predicted proteins | sample Popmic504IS_FD_134513 | JGI IMG/M metagenome (GOLD analysis project Ga0190273, IMG submission 134513) | Populus adjacent soil microbial communities from riparian zone of Shoshone River, Wyoming, USA - 504 IS | ecosystem: Environmental > Terrestrial > Soil > Riparian zone > Trees stand | place... | reverse complement strand
TGATATTATTGCACGGGCTAAGCTGTAGCGTAATACGCCGACAATAGCTTGTAGGAGCGGCTTGCAAGAGCCAATACTGCAACCACAATGCTAATCAGTCCAGCAAAGAAGAATACCAGGGCGATTCCCCGGGCTTCACCATTACCTAACAGCCATCCAAAATGCGATTTGCCCTGCTCGCCATTCATGTATGGGATAATCCAAAACTGTGCCAACGGGCCAATCATAAAGGCCGTAATTGGCGCTGCAGCCGCCTCAACGCTCTGCGCAAAACCAAAGACCCTACCCTGGCGCTCAAATGGCACCACACGCTGGATAACCGTCTGCTCGGCGGCTTCCACGGCCGGCACCGCCGCCATATATATCAACATACCTATGGTATATAGCAGCCACCATTCGCGAACCGCAAACAGCATTCCAATCACACCAATAAACACATTGATGGCTAACATTGTACGTATGGGGTTTTTGCCTAAGCCAAATTTACTAACTATTAGCCCACCGATGATAAAGCCGATGCTGGTAACACCTAGGACCACGCCCCACATTTCCACCGAGAATAAGGTTAGGCCATAGGGGTCCATCAGGGCCATAAACACGCCACCTACCAAGTTATTGAAGGTTGCGAAGAAGATCAGAGCCAACAGTCCTGGCACCACTTTAATAGCCTTAATACTGCCCTTGATATCGACTTTTTTATTCGCCAGCTCAGGATCATGCGCCACCTCTTTTTCCGGGATTGACACGAAGAACAAGTGCAGTAAAGCTAAGCCTGTCATGGTAATTGCGATCGCTAGCGTCCAACCCATGCCTAGTAAGCCAATCGACAAACCACTAAATACTGAAGTTACCATAAAGGCCACACCTTGCACTGTTCCGACCAGACCGTTAGCCTTGTCATGGTCCGCTTTTGGAACCAATAGTGTCACAGTGGTCGAAAGCGCGATATTGCGCATATTTTCGACCACGCCGCCCAGCAAAATCACACCCCCAAATAGCCAGAATGGCACAGAATACCAATCAACTAATTCTTTCTCCGAAAACAAACAGTACAACAGGCCAGCTAGCAAATATGCCACCAATGTAATTACGCTGGAAAGCACCATCACGCGCTTCTTTTTGTTGCGGTCTACAATCGTACCGAATACCAGGCCAAAGACTGCTACAAAAAGCATGTACGAGCCACCGATGATAGATGTGGCTAGCACTGATTGTGTCTCCAGGTACGCCCAGAATGTCAGCGCAAACCACAGATAACTGCTAGTCACATTAGCAATTAGCGTATTAATTAGGACGTTATAAAAATGCTTCACCCAATTATTGTACAGGCCTAGCTGAGGTTGTGGTTGGCTTTTTTGTCGTGGAACTTGCGGTAGCCGCCATTGGTATACATGCTCCACGGCTTCCAATTGCGCCCTTGCTCGGAGATGGCAAATGCCACATTGGCATTGGTCTGCGGTTCGAACAGTTCGTCGTTCTTCTTCAGGCCAAACAGCTTGCGGCGCTCCGGACCCATATCACCCAGCATATTGATCTGGAATAAACCATATGAGTCATCACCTGTCGACGCATCGTCATTGTGTGCCTTTATGTTGCCAGAGGACTCGGCCATTGCCACTGCAAAGGCAATCTCCAGGGCATCGTCACGGAAGCCCGCTTCATATATAACGTGCTTGAGCGTGCCTTCGGGATACGGGTTTTGCTTGTCTACATCCGGTTCACTATGTTCCACGACTTCACTCCCCTCTTTTTTGTGTGTCTTGTGGTCTGCCTTAGCCTGGTGCCCAGCTACAGCACGCATGTCATCATATTGGTCAAATTCATCAACAATCTTGCAACCCAGGATCTGCTCCAAAATGTCTTCGATAGTAATGACACCTACAAATTCTTCGAACGAATTAACCACAATGAACAAATGGTAGTGCGTCTTCAAAAAGGCATCAAGCACTTGCTCCAACGGATGGTCTTCGTGGACGTAATACACCTTTTTGTGCATCACATCGCCGACAGTGCCAGTGTGCTTGAGCGTGATCAAATCACGCAGATACAACGTGCCTACAAACTTCGGCTCTTCGCTACCGGGGCCATCACTGTCTTCGTACACCGGTACGCGTGAAAAACCACTACGGTGCAGCTCATTGATCATAGCGGGACTAATCGACGTGTCAGCCGGGATGGCTTCGACAGCCCGGCGCGGCACCATGCAGTCGCGCACCATTTTATCGCCGAAGGTCAACGAGTGCAGCATCAAGTCCAACGTTTCGGACGAAATCCGACTGTCTGCCTGGTGCCGCTGGCGTTCCAGCAACGCCATCAGGTCTTCGCGTTCGTATAATCCGGTGTGTATCGTAATTGGCTGGTGTTTTTGGGCAAAAGCACTCAAACGGTCAAACAGCGGGTGCACCGTATCCAACACCCAGACAATTGTCGGTGTTGACCAAACGGCAATGCGCATACCAAAAGCCGTTGCCCGGTGGGCCGGCATCCACACAAAGCCGTAGGCTAAGGTGATAGCTACCGTAACAAATGCCAAAGGCTCCCATGCGATACGGCTCAGCAGCACAAAGCTGCCGGAAGCGGCCACAACCACAACGCACCACAATACGCCGCGCAGCGTAGCACCATAGGCCACAGCCCTATAGAGCACACTGGCGATTGGGTCGTGGGAACGTGCCCGCCGCCGCAATTCTTTTTCTGTGAGTGCTGAGTATGTCTTTTGCAAGGCTAGTGCCAGCAAAGCGATGCCCAGTAGCACTAACGCGAGGATAAATCCTACCATATATGTATAGTATCACGTGCACCCCAAGAACGCTCGGCCACCATTCCAGCAATACTTCAGTAGTTATCCTGTATACTATAAATGAAATAGTTAGAGGAGTTCACAGAGTATGGACAAACGCTTTTGGGCCATCGTCGCGGCCATTATCATCATTTTCGGCGGTATCATAATTATCAATAACAAGCGCGACGACGGATCATCCGACGGCGGCAGCTCTAGCACTACTAACCACGTCAAAGGCGACAACGCCAAAAGCGTGACATTAGTAGAATACGGGGACTTCCAGTGTCCTGTTTGTAGCGTCTACAAGCCAACGGTTGACCAAGTTGTAGAGAAGTATAAAGGCGACATCAAGTTCCAGTTCGTAAACTTCCCGTTACAGCAGCTGCACGCTAACGCTTTTGCAGCTTCACGCGCTGCCGAAGCTGCCGACAAACAAGGCAAGTTCTGGGAAATGTACGACAAGCTCTACGCCAACCAGAGCGACTGGTCGGAGGCCTCCGATCCAGTTACTACCTTTAGCCAGTATGCCCAAAGTATCGGCTTGAAGGTTGACCAGTTCAAATCGGACTTCAACAGTTCGCCGGTGAACAAAGCCATCAACGCCGACATCGCCGCCGGCAACAAATTAAAAGTCACCGGCACGCCATCGTTCTTCTTGAATGGGAAGCAGATCCAGTTGTCCAGCTTAGTTGGTAGCGACAACTACCCTACGCTCGAAAAGTTCAGCACCGCTATCGACGCTGCAATCAAAGAACAAAGCTCCAAGCAGTAATTCTGAACATTTAAAAAAAACGCCCGTATTATGCGGGCGTTTTTGGTACAAGTCACACCAGTTTAGTAGCTTAAAAACTGCTGCCAAACTGGGCGACGGACCTTAACGACTACCGGTGCTTCGATGGAATTATCCACTATAACCTTAATCGACATAGTCCACCTCCTTAGGTGTTCATAATAACCCACCGGACTTTATGACCGCGGATTACCACTATTTTGTTTTAATGTTTTTTGGTTGTATTTGTGTCTCTCAGCGTCTCGCATTTATTGCGCTGACAAATTACCTCCTTAGGTTACCATAAGCATATACGTCGTGCAAGCCGGCAATCCAATAGACGCTTATGCTACAATACAGAGGTATCCAAGGTGGGAATCTAACACAAAATGCAACATAGCGCTTTCTTTGAACTTAGTTTAGTTATTGTCATTGCCGCCCTCGTGTCACTGGTCTTACGCATGTTGCGCCAGCCACTTATTCTGTCGTATATCCTTAGTGGCCTTCTAGTTGGTCCGGCGATGTTCAATCTTGTTAGCGCTAACGAAACGTTCGAGACTTTCTCTAACGTGGGCATCGCCCTACTGCTATTTATTATCGGACTAGGTCTGAACATTGGCGTCATCAGCAAACTAGGTAAGGCGGTGTTTGTTACGGCCGCTACCGAGCTACTACTTATAGGTAGCGTGGGCGCCATTGTCATCCACTTCTTCGGCTATGGCCTAGTGCCAGCGCTGATCATCGGTATGAGCCTGTTCTTTAGTAGTACGATTATTATCGTCAAATTCTTATCAGACAAACGCGAACAAAACCGCCTGCACGGCCAAATAGCTATCGGCGTCATCCTAATAGAAGACGTTATCGCCACCCTAGCCCTCTTGCTGGTGGCATCCGGTGGTGGCGACGAGAGCATCGGCCTGCACGCTATCGGCGAGCTCTTGTTCAAGGGCGCGATGCTGTCCGCCGGGCTGATCCTGGCAAGCAGCACCATTGTGCCATGGATCGCCCGCCGCACTGCCAACTCCCAGGAAATGCTCTTTTTGTTCGCCATCGCCTGGGGTTTTGGCGTCGCCAGCCTGTTTGAAACAGCTGGTTTTTCTATCGAAATTGGTGCTTTGTTCGCTGGAGTATCTTTGGCCGGCTTACCATACGCCCAAGAAATCGAAGCCCGCCTTAAACCACTACGGGACTTCTTCGTGGTCATCTTCTTTATTGTGCTAGGTCAATCGCTAGATGTTGACCACCTGTCACAAGCCATCTGGCCGGCCATAGCATTATCGGCAGTCGTACTTATCCTTAAGCCACTAAGCATTATCACCGCCCTCGGCCTGATGGGCTTTACCAAGCGCGTCAGCTTTAAAGCCGGCGTCAACCTATCGCAGATTAGCGAGTTCTCTATTGTGCTAGTTTTATTGGCCGTCTCTAATAATATGCTGCCTGACTCTGCTGGCGCAGTCATTACTATGGTAGCTATCGTCACTATTGCCGTGTCATCATACTTAATCCAATACGACGACGAGCTTTTCGCTAAGTTCGACAAAATTAAGATCAAGTTGTTTGACCGGGAAGCTACCACCAAAGAGCACGCCCACAGCGCCAAATATCCATTTATTATCTTTGGCTACCACCGCGGCGGACATGAATTCGTTAGAACATTCCAAAAAATGAAGAAACGCTTTGTAGTCGTAGACTACGATCCTGGCATTATTGAAAACCTGCAACACCGCCACATACCTTGCCAGTACGGTGACGCTACAGACCTTGAACTACTAGAGGAAGTCGGCGTACGCAATGCCAAAATGGTAGTCAGCACCATCGCCGACTTCGAGATCAACCAGCAGTTGATCCACCACTTAAATCTGATCAATTCAGAGATACTAATCGTGGCCAACGCCAATAACTACGACGAAGCCCTGCAGCTTTACGAGCTAGGCTGTTCGTATGTCATGATCCCGCACTATACAGGTAGCGAACGCCTGGGGTCATACCTGCAAGAAAACGGTATCGAGCGCCATCACTTTGACGCTTACCGGGAGAAGCACCTCAAAAACCTCGAGGCCAGCCACCCTATCGACCTAGCCGAAGAAGCTATTTAGGCTGCTTGTGTGTAATCCGACTGCTTACCTACGCTAATAACGCTCTTGGTAGTCTTCACCGAATTACACGATCCACAAGCAGTGGTGTACTGCTTCATGTCCCACTTATAGCCCACGCCTTTAGATCCACAGACACCGCACTTCATTTTGTCGCTTTTACCAAGCTGTTTGCCTTCGGCGTTTTTCAATAAACTTGCTAGATTGCGGTCAGATTCATTGCCCATGTCTAATTCTTCGATACCACAGCCACCGCCACAGGCACCACCGCCTTCAGCCTGCCGGATAACTTCTTCCCGTCTTTTCATAGCTTCCTCCACCAGGCCAGCTTCTTCCAGTGCGACGACTTCGCGCAAACCTTGGACTGTTTTTTCTCCGAACATATAGCTGGCCGCCTCCAAATCGGACTCCGCCTTGGTCAACATCAGGCGTTTCGTAAACTCATCCAGCGCAGACAAGGCCTCATTGGTTTCCGTATCGTTTCGTGCCAAATCTAACACATATTCCGCTACCAGCACTGCTTGGTCTTTCATAGTTTCTTGGCGTTCTTCGCATTCGCGGAAGAACGCTTGGTAATCACGCGGATGCTCGGCCGGGACTTCTTCGCCCATAAAGATATTGGGATTACACCAGTATTCCTGGGTGACTTGGTCCTTTTTCTTTAGGAAGTCGACAGGTTCATCATAGGTGAGCATCTGCATACCCTGGAGTTCGGTCCGTCCCACTTCGTCGGATACTTCAAGGCCACAGCGCCGGAATGTTTCACACAGTACTTCGTGCGTGTCATATTTGCCCATTAACGAAACTTGCATCTGCATACGGTCGCTGGTTGCTTCATCAAGCCACTGCCAACGTACCATGCGCTTGTCGCTCTCGGGGACATAGCCCATGTAATTACCATATCCACGACTAGCTGCCATATCATTTTGGTATCGTTGCAGCGCCCAGTCGGGACATTCTGAAGTAGTCATAACCTTCAAGCCGCGTAATGCTGCCCCGCCCAACGCCTGACGCAACAGCATAGGCGTAACGTCTTCTACTTTTTCATTAACCCGACGAGTTACTTCTTCCGGCAAACCAGCTATCGGCACCACACCGTTGTCTACCATTCGGGTAACAGACAGGCCACCCGATGTGTATTCTCGCAATTCGGCATCCCAGGTATGCCTAAGTGTAGGATAATAACCTGCCCGGTTGCGGTCATTCCACTCGGCTAAGAAGCGCGAACTGTCTAGCACCAGTCCGTCGTAGACTGTTTTGCGTTCCTGGCTGTCTTCGCCGTGCACAGTACCAGCCAAGAGTACTGCGCGTCCGGTCGAAAGTGGGTCTACCGGCGTCGATATGAATTCACCGGCCTGTTGTTGGTTACGTCGGCTCTCTAATAAGGCGTAGGCGCCGAGACGTTCCTGGACGCGCAGCTCAGCTAGACCAGGTACTTCATCGGCAAATACATAGCGGTCTCCAGGAATTTGAAAGACGTCATCTACGGCGCAGGTTAACTCCGCAAACTCTATACCGTAATAATCGGCCGTGTGTGGCTCGGCAGCGATAGCGACAGCCTCAGCTGACATATGGTACCCTCGCCCGCGAGCAAAGATAGTCCGATGGTGTTCGGATATGCTCCTGCTCGGGAGTCTTTACAAGCTGTATCGGACTTCATCTGATGATGTTACCGTTGCGGCACAGTTCCCGAATTACACGGGATTCCAGCTATTTTTATTGAAAATTGCGCTATATGTAGTGTAGCACCATGACGCTTACGCTACATATAGTATTTTTTACGTTTAGTTAAACACTGGGACTGAGAGTGTTTTTTGCTTCCAATTCGTTTGCCTGACGTTCCAATCCTAGTGCACGTAGAGCATCCAACAAGAGACCACCATCCACAGGTACGCCATCAGTCTCACCCCGCTCAATCAGGTCTTCGACTCGTTTTACTAGCCAATTCTCGTGGCCAGTATCTACTGCAACACTACTTTTACTATCTTGCTTTACGACCTCAATCGAGCGTGCCGAATGGTCACGCTTAATTAAATGCCCGCGTTTGATCAAGTTGTTGACGTGCAAGGCCACAGTCGCAACCGACGTATATTCCAATCCGTTCATAATTTCGCGGTAACTCGGGCTGTAACTATGTTCTTCAATAAATTTTTCAATAAAGTCCAACAGCTGGCGCTGTTTTTTGGTTGGACGGACGGCGTCTACCATAAGGCCTCCTTTTGGTTACTTTTTCTTTTTAGCGGCTCTGGTCTTGCGTGGCCGGTGATGGATGTGTGATGCAAATACAAATGTCTTGTACCAGATGTAATTCCAGACCGTAAAGAATCCGGCTGACATGAACTGGCCGAAGTATGGCGACAACCCAAGTTGTTTCAAAGCTGCAACAATCAGGTAGTCAAGGAAGAAGTTAATAAGTGTAATGAGGGCGTATTTACCGGTAACATTTGCTTGGTCGCTGTTAGAGCTAGACTTGGAAAATACCCAGAAACGTAGTACCAGGAAGTTGACCGTCCAACCTACTAAGTTGGCAGTCATTTTAGCCCAGAATAAGCTAAAACCAAGTAGCGCGTCTGCTACGAAGAAGACTGCGTAACCAGTCCAAAAATACAGACCGCCGCTGATCAGATATTCACCAATCTGCACTAATTCACGCCGTTGACGTTTTTGTTTTTTGTTCATGCTTTAGCTTAATTATAGCAGAGACTGGAGAGAGCGGCTATTCAGTGAACGAATCACTGCTGTCGTCATAGACTTGACTTTCGCTCGACGGACTGTCGGTAGTAATATCCATCGTTAGCATCACTGCGTACATACCAATAACTAGGGCGTTAAGAATTACTAAGAGTACAACGACGCGCTTGCTTGTCTTGGAATATTTTCCATACGCCTCCAGCGGAAGATAGTTGCCTTTTTGCTTCAGATTCCCAAAGGCAATACGAGAAAAGTCAATCAGTGTCCAGATACCAAAACCACCCAAAGTCAGAAGTTTTAACACGCCCGTCCACATATAGCCTAGATAAAAGCGTTCAGCGCCTAAGAAGCCAAGGAAAAAGGAAAATATCAGCGCTAATAGATAATTCTTATTAGGATTTTCTACTTGCGGTAGGTTTTGCTGGGCATGGTCATAATTAGGATACGGTTCGTACATATTTCTCCAACTCGAATCTATCAATATTTGACTTGTACTATAGTGTATGGTGTTTTTTTGTTCAAGCTTTAAGTTTTGTTGAAATATTCAGGCTTTTTTGGCGTGCTGTAAAATTGACGTATACGAGTTACCATTCGGAGCAAGCGGCCAGGTTCTTTGGTAACCGGCAGCCCCATAGCAATGCCAGCGAAGCCCCACCATATATAGGCCAGTGTGTCATCGGTCCAAGCATGTTGTACTAAATTAATAAAGCTGATGCCAGCTAAGCTAATGAGCATCGCTTTAGCTAATGGTTGGTCACGGCGGTGCCATAGTTTTTTGCCAATCATGAATAAGATACTGACGAATAACCCCAAGCCAAGCCAACCGGTTTCCTGGCCAACCTGCAAATAATAGTTCTCGGCAATACGCTGGGGTTGGTCATTATGGATAGATGCCGGCCCGGCAGTTCCCGGTCCAAGTCCAAACGGTTGGCTCGTCACATCCTCCAAACCGTTACGCAAGGCGCTCGCCCGTTGTTCATTAGAACTCATCATAGAAGTGGAATCTTCATTAGTATGGAACAAAGTATTCTCCAACTGGTCATTGTTGCGGAAAACCGCGAACAAACCACCGACAACCAGTGCAAAAACAACCAGGCTAATCGCCAGCCAACGCTGTTCGCGGCGATTACGCACTGCCATAATAATCGCTGCCGCCACAGCAATCACCAGCCCTATATATGCACTGCGTGAATAGCTAAAGAATAGCACCGTAGCCGTCAATAGCAATGCCATGACTAATTGGCCATTCAACTTGTTGCGCACCCGGCGCAACAACACCAATAATCCAGCCGCGACTACTACTAGATATGCACCAAGCGGGTTAGAACCCCTAAGTGTCGACTGGATGCGTACATAATCTTCCTTATTATCAACGGTTTCATAAGCCTCAATCGTCGCCGGACTGTAGCCGAAGTGAGATAAGAAGTTATTTGGCAACACCAGCACCTGCATTAGTCCAAAGACCACTACAATTGCCGCCGGCCACAACAGTAGCCGCTGCCAGTTGTCACGCAACCACGGCACAGACAACGCCAACACCCAGGTCACCATAAACATCGCAATCGGCCGCAAGTTAATAACCAGGGCGTACGCCAAAGCATAGCCATTCACCTGCCCCTTACCAAAGGCCAGCGCCCCTAGAAGCAGTTGCAGTAAGACATAGCATAGTATCGCCCACGGCAACCAGCCGCTACGTAATTTCTTCCAGATAGCAGGATCGCGCCATAATACCGCACCAGCCAAGGACACAATAACCAATAGTAATACGTCCTTCCATAAGCGGACCAGCTCGTAATGGCCGGTCAAACTCGATACAAAAACAGATAAGAATGCCTGGAACGGCACTGCCACCAGGATCAATACCAATAACACAGCAGGCAGCTGAGCGAGTTTGCTTGGTTTAATTGGGGTAGCCTTCTTCATATTGGTGTTACAATCTAGTATATAATGAGTGCCGCTTCATTTTCGCCTATAAAAGGCCGAACCGAGCTATGAAATCCAATTACACACTAGTTTATAGCCTGTTCCTGATGCTAGGTGACTTCCTAGCACTCCTGGCTGCCTTTGCCGGCGCATTCATCTTTCGCGTCTCACTTAGCGACGTGCCGATTTCCACCCCTGTCCGGGCAGTCGATTACCTGCAGATTTTTGTAATTTTACTTCCCTTTTGGGTCTTTATTTTTGCACTGTTAGGACTGTACAACAGCAACATCTACGAAAAGCGTTTTAGTGAGTTTGGCCGGCTGGCAGTCGGCTCTTTTATTGGCTTGCTCTTTGTAGTCTTCCTGGACTTCCTTACCCTGCAACCGATATTCCCAGCCAAGCTGGTACCGATCTACGGTTTTGCCTTAGCCTTCATCTTATTAGTAATCTTCCGCAACCTGGCCCGCAGCATCCGCAGCGTACTTTTTGGGTACAACATCGGCATCACCAATATTCTCGTAGTCGGCAACACCCATACCTCCGATGAACTACGCGATTCACTGCGCAACAGCCGTCAGTCTGGTTACCGCGTACTAGGCATTATCGGCGACAGCCGGCGCCAATTCCACGCCGATTACGAAAACTTCCAGCAAGCCCTGGAAGCGGTTAAGCGGCGCAAGCTCGTTATTAACGGTATCTTCCAAACCGAGCTATACCCTATAGAGGAGCGCAACCGTGAAATCCTCGATTTTGCCCAGGAACACCATATCAGCTACCGTTTTATCCCGGGCAATACCGAATTATTCGTTGGCAATATCGATGTCGAACTGTTCCGCAGCGGCGTACCAGTCATTGCCGTCCGCCAAACGCCACTGTTTGGCTGGGGAAGCGTCGTCAAGCGCATCTTTGATGTCATAGTAGCTAGCTTGGCACTTATCGTTACCTCTCCGTTATTTGTCCTTATTGCGCTGTTCAATGCCCTGTTTGGAGGCGGAGTATTCTTCCGCCAAACCCGCCTAACGCGTTATGACCAAAAATTCAGCGTCTTCAAGTTCCGCACCCAATACGCAAAGTATGACGGCACCACACCAGAAGAAGCCTTTGCCATGATGGGTAAGCCTAAGCTGGCTGAACAATACCGCAAGAATGGCGATTCGCTGCCGAATGATCCTCGTATCACTCCTATCGGCCGTTTCTTGCGCAGTAGCAGCCTTGACGAGCTGCCGCAGTTACTGAACGTCCTCAAAGGCGACCTCAGCCTTGTCGGTCCACGCGCCCTCATTCCACAGGAGCTGGAGCAGTTTGCCAAGCGCCACACCATTTTAAGTGTCAAATCTGGCCTGACCGGCCTAGCAGTCGTTTCTGGCCGCCGTGACATCCCATTCGAAGAACGACGCAAGCTGGACATGTACTACGTCCAAAACTGGAGCTTCTGGCTCGATATCACCATCCTACTCAAAACCATCCGCGTCGTGCTTGCCCGCTCCGGAGCCCGCTAAGTGGAGCCTCAGCAACAAAGAAGATTCAAGAAGGTAGCCATCGTCCATGATTGGCTAGTCGGCGGCGGTGCTGAACTGGTAGTCGAGCAACTGCACAAACTCTACCCGGATGCCCCGATTTACACTTCGTACGCCACCGACGAATGGCGCCGCCGTTTAGACGGCAAAGTCATAACCGGCTGGCTGCAGCACTTAGGGCCATTACGAAAACTTATCCCGCCACTACGGATTTGGTGGTTCACACATCTAAACTTAGAAGGTTACGACTTAGTTATCAGCTCATCTGGAGCTGAAGCCAAAGGCATTAAAATTCCTAAGGACACTTTACATGTTAACTATTGCCATGCGCCGACCCACTACTACTGGAGCCGTTACAACGATTATCTAACTAATCCTGGCTGGGGTGCTTTCGACTGGCTAGCCCGCATCGGCTTGAAGCTACTTATCAGGCCGCTGCGCAACTGGGACTACCGTGCCGCCCAGCGCCCGAACCACATCATTGCCAATTCGTCGCACATCCAGGCTGAAATCAAAAAGTACTATAACCGCGATTCAACCGTCATCTTCCCACCGGTATACTTTGAGCGCTTCCAAAAGCCCGAAAACGCCAACTTGCCGCGCCAAGGCTTTATTATTTCCGGTCGCCAAACACCATATAAGCGCTTCGATTTGGCCGTCCAAGCCTGCAGCCAGCTCAATCTGCCGCTCAAAGTTATCGGCGGCGGCCCTGACAACGCCCGTTTACGCTCAATGGCCGGACCAAGTGTCGTATTCCTAGGAAAAGTCAACGACGCCACACTAGAGCGCGAGTTTGCTTCAGCTGGGGCGCTACTGTTTCCGGGCTTGGACGATTTTGGCATCACCCCAGTCGAAGCCATGGCCGCCGGCACGCCAGTCATTGCTTACCGCGCCGGCGGCGCTCTAGACTACGTCCAACTTGGTATTACCGGTGAGTTCTTCGACGAACCAACTGTTGAATCGCTCATGGCGGTTCTTACGAAATTCGATACCCAAGCATACAACCCCTCAGCAATCCGCACTTCTGCTTATCGATTTTCTACCAGCGTATTCCAAAAAGAGCTTGGCGATTACCTCGCCAAGCTCTAAGTATTTAATCAGAAACAAACGCTTGGTTATTTCTCCAGTAACGAACCTTCCAATGCCCGCGAGATAGCCTCCAAGTGTTCACCCAAATGATAGTATTGTGCTTCAACATCTGTTTCCGCCTCGGCAAACCATTGGACATAGAATTTAATCTTAGGTTCCGTGCCGCTAGGCCGTACTGTAATGCGACGGCGGTGGTCACCACACTCTAGAACCACGACATTACCTTTTGCGCAATCGATAGTAGACGTTTCGCCACTTTGTAAGTCATGGCGTTCAAGTGTCGAATAATCTAGTACTGCCGTCACCGTATGCCCATCGACTTCTGTTGGCGGATTGCGACGCAACCTTGCCATCATATTTTGCATTTCCGTAAACCCATTGGCACCGGGTGCCATAATTGTATCCAGACGTTCCAAGTAGACACCATATTCGATAAACAGCTCCAATAAGCGGTCGTAAAGTGTTTTGCCCTGGGCCTTAAGCTCGGCAGCATATTCGGACAAAATTAATGCACCAGACGCACCGTCTTTATCACGGGCGTAGTCACCTTTTAGGAATCCATAGCTTTCTTCAGCACCGAGAACATACGTTTCGTCAGAGCTTTCTTTAGTATGGATAAGCTCGCCGATATATTTAAAACCTATTAGCATGTTATCGTAGACCTTCACCCCGTAATGCTCAGCAATAGCATTCATGAAGTCAGTCGTAACAATTGTCTTGCCCAGAAAGTGTTTAGGGGTCAGCTGTCCAGCTGACTGCATGTTAGTGAGCACATAGTCACAGGCTAACGCCGCTGTCTGGTTGCCACTTAAGTAGACCGGCTCATCGCCTTGGCGCACCATAACCCCAATCCTATCAGCGTCAGGGTCGTTAGTAATAGCGATGTCAGCTTTCTCGGCCAGCATCAACGCTACGACGCGGTCATTAGCCGACCTTTCCTCTGGGTTAGCTTTGCCGTTTTCGATAGTCGGGAAGTTGCCATCAGGCACCATTTGCTCATCTACTAACCGGATGTCGCTAAAGCCAGCAGCTTTCAAAACCGGTAGGCTATTTGTCTGACCAGCTCCATGAAGCGGAGAAAACGCTATCGTTAAGTCACGGGCTTCGCCAATTGCCTGTGCGGAAGCTGCAGCAATGTATGCTTTATCGAGTTCTTTGCCGATGATTGTAATTGCACCGGAATCAACTGCTTCGTCAAAATCAATAGCATTGATTTCCGTGATTGATGAACCAAGTTCTATGACACCTTTGTCATGTGGAGCCACAAGTTGTCCGCCGTCACTCCAGTAGGCTTTAAAACCGTTGTCAGCAGGCGGATTATGGCTGGCGCTAATGACTATACCGATCGCACAGCCTAGCTCACGCACCGCAAAACTCAGCTCCGGCGTAGAGCGAAAAGTGTCGAATATATACGTCTTAAAGCCATTGGCTGCACATACCTGCGCAGCATACCGACTTAGCTCGGGAGAGCTTATGCGTGTATCGAATGCAATCACCACTCCACGCTGCGCTGCCAACTCATCAAATGATGCCGAGTAGGCACAGAGCGCCTGCGCCGACTCACCAATAGTTACACGGTTGATGCGATTGGAGCCAACACCTGTCGTACCACGCCTTCCGCCAGTACCAAACTCTATGACTTTAAAGAACGCATCCTCCAGCTCTCGCCAGCGGCCAGCGGTAATCATGGACTCTAGTTCAGCCTTATACTCTGAATATAGCGGCTCACTCAGCCATTTGGTAATATTACCAACGCTTGCTTCAGATAAATGCTCGCGTAATAGCTCTGCGTCCATGATTGCACCTCCTATAGGTATTCGGTTTCCTGACGCTCCTTCAGGATCGTCTGGATGTTCTTGATCTTATCGATATCATCCTTAGGAATGACTAGTAAGGCATCGTCGGTATCGATGACTATCATGTCTTCCAATCCAGCCACAGCAATCAGTTTTTCGGGATGGCTGCTTTTAATCAGTGAACCTTTGCTGTCAACGGAAATTACATTGCCGTCTTCGTAGTTCTCTTTGCCGTCGGCAAAGAAGTCGTAGACCGAACCCCAAGTGCCCACATCAGTCCACTTGTAAGGTAGCAGTATGACCATCGACTCGCCACTATTCATAACGTGGGTGGTGACGTCTTCCGTTGGCCCCTTTTCCATTTCGGCGTAAATACGCTCCAAAGCCTCATTTTCGCCAGGCTTACCTAAGATCTCTTTGATCTCCATCAGCTTTTCGTACCAATCCGGACGGTATTGCTTGTAGGCTTCCAGCATCAAATCGGGGTACCAGCAGGTGTGGTTACAGTGGGTTACGACATGGAAATTATTGACCAGTTTCTTGGTTTCGCGCAACGTTTTGCGGCGGAACAGGAATTCTTCGATTTGGTAAGCTTCGCGGCTGTCCGACACATGGTTGCTTAGTTTTAGGTAGTCTACCCCCATGGTCGCTTCGGTAGCTTTGATGCCACCGGTAACCATCTTGCGATGCTTGATAACTAGCTTTTCAGCTTCTTCGATCATCTGCAAAAAGCCCTCATTAGGGTCACGTATGCAGTCAGCTTGGACCACAAAAAACGGTTCTTCTGGGTGGTCGATACTCAAACGCAAAAACGCCAGGCCTTCGCCTGGTCCGCGGTCTTTGGCAATGTCCGGTTCAACAATATAGTTGCGCAACGGAATCTGAGGAGATTGCTCGGAAACGTACTTAATAAATTTACGCTTGGTTGAAATGTAGATGTCTTCGGGGCTGAACTTCTCTAGCAATGTATTGATAGTTTGCTCATACGACGAGTACTCGCCGATGATAGGTTGGAATTGCTTGGGCTTGTCCTGTCGGGAATACGGCCACATTTTGGTGCCTTGGCCGCCCGCAGTTACGATAATTTTCACATTACTCTCCTATTTGATTACGGATGACATCCGTTTACGTAGTATATAATGTATTTGCGCAATTTCATTAGTATATTTCAGTCGACTTTAAGGTGTCATCTGATATGCTGCTATAATCAAGGTTAGTCGTAAGAGCGTAAAAGAGAGTGTTTAGGATTATGTTTGATTTCTTTAATTTTGCCTATTTGGACCCGGCAACGGGCAGTATTGTTATCCAGTCTATTATCGGCGTAGTCGCCGGCGTTACTGTTTTTGGCCGTAACGCAATTTCTAGTGGCGTAGCCAAGGCAAAGCGCCTTTTTACTAAAGATAGTGGGGATAAATCAGAAGCCAAGACCGAACAGCAGTAGTCATGGCAAAAAGCACAGCACTCACTAGCTCTAGCGTCACACCTCACGCCAGTTCTTACCGCGACCCAGCCGGATTTGTATTTAGCCATAAAGGTACTATTTATCGTCAGATCAACAAAGCAGGCCAAGCCGATTTTGACTTCTTTATCTCCAGTGGACTTTACGATGTGCTAGTAACCGAAAAACTCATTGTAGCGCACGCTACCGTCAAAAAGCCTACCGACTTCGGCGAAGACTCCCAACGCTACCAAATTATTAAGCCAGAACGCATACCGTTTATTTCATACCCCTATGAGTGGTCATTTGCGCAATTAAAAGACGCCGCCCTCCTAACCCTGCGTATCCAGAACTTAGCCATGAAGCATGGCATGATCCTAAAGGATGCCAGCGCTTACAACGTACAATTTATCGGTAAACAACCTATCTTTATAGACACTCTGTCGTTTGCCGTCTACGAAACTGGTAAGCCTTGGGATGGCTACAAGCAGTTCTGTGAGCACTTCATTGCCCCGCTGGCCGTTGCCCGCTACACCACTTATGACGCGCTTAAATTACTACAGTCAAACCTAGAAGGCGTGCCGCTAAACCTAGCAACCAAACTATTACCAAAACGTGCCCGCTTTAACGCTGGACTATTTAGTCACATATACCTGCACAATAGCTCACAGCGACGTTTTGAAAAAAGCGGCGCCAAATCAGACACCGAGGCCCAAGAAGTCAAAGTCCGACCAATGAGCCCACTGGCCTTCCAAGGCCTTATGGCTAGCATGGAGCGTACGGTCAAATCACTGAAACCGCCCGTCTCGCAAACCGAGTGGGGCAACTATTACGACTTCACTAACTACACTGAAAAAGGTTTCAAAGAAAAACATTCCATGGTGACCAAGTTCATCAAAGAAGTTAGCCCGACGCCTCAGATGGTCTGGGACTTTGGCGCCAATAATGGCGAATTCAGCCAAATTGCCGCAGGCCAAGGAATTCAAACCGTTGCCTGGGATATCGACCCGATTGCTGTTGGCCGTAACTATTTGCACAAAGAACACACCGACCGCATGCTGCCGCTCATCCAGGACTGCGTAAGCCCTAGCCCAGCTTTGGGCTGGATGGGGACCGAGCGCGAGTCTTTGTTCGAGCGTGGACCGGCCGACATCACAATGATGCTGGCATTAATCCATCACTTGGCAATTGGCCGCAATCTACCACTACCGCGCGTAGCCGACTTCCTGGCGTCTACCAGCAAGCATGTCATTATCGAATTTGTCCCCAAAGGCGACTCCAAGGTCGATATCCTCTTAGCTTCACGCAAAGATATTTTCCCCGATTATGACATTGAGCATTTCCAGGCCGCAATGGAGCAGCACTTCAAACTCGTAAAGATGCAGAAGATCCCACACACTAAACGCACGCTATTCCTATTTAAGAAGAAGTCGTAAACTAGTACGTATGGCCAAACAAAAATCAGACACCTCAAGCGATCCAGCAAAAGACAAACATAAGCCAAGCAATACATTCGCCCATTATCGGCGTACCCTCCAGCCAATTGCTAAACGCTGGATCAAAAAGGCCGCCAATTCCAGCCTGCCGTCAGTCCTATTAATCTCTTCAGTTTTATTTGCACGCTACCTTCCAAATTCCGACTTTAGCTATCCGTCAGAAATACTATTACCAATAGCACTCTTTGCGGTACTTGGCACAGCCTTTTTTTACTTTTACCGCTGGACTTTTAAGGGTAAAGCCAACCCTGCACATACCGCCACCTTTCTACTGACATACTCCATATACGGCTTTGCCTACGCGTTTCCGTATGTTCAAAAATGGACCGACGCGGTTTTGCCGCCAACCTTCACTACCGGTTTTAGTTCGGCATTTACACGCATTCTACTGCTGGCGGCCGTCTTCTGGCTTGTAGCCTATACCGTAGACCGCGCCATCCGTTTCATTAAGCCTCTACACAATCTCCAGCCATACAAGATCCTGCTGTTCGCCATCTGTTTTGTGTTTGCGGTCCAGGCCTACAAAGTAGCCGACCGCGTATGGCAAATCCGCCACCAGCTATCCTACAGCTATAGTGCCGAGCTGCCAGAAAAGCCCAAAGACAGTACTATTCGAGACAGCGACAAGCCTAACGTTTATTACTTATTATTCGACCGTTACGCCAGCTCCGAAACTTTACAAAAAGACTATAGCTACGACAATGGTACATTCATGAGTTTCCTAGACGAGCAAGGATTCGTCAGCCGCCAACAAGCTTATGCTAACTACCCATTTACGCAACAATCGATTAGCTCCACGCTATCCATGGATTACTTGTCCGACTTAGAGTCCAAATACAAAGATGATGCTGGCACATTCCAAACTGCCTTCCCCTACCGCACCATCATCAACGATCCGCCAGTCGCTGAAACGTTCAAACAGAACGGCTACACATATAACCAGGTTAGCTCGTGGTGGGACTTTACACGCGCCGGCGTTAAAGCCGACGAAGATCCGACTAAATCATTCCGCCTCCGCATACTTGGTCTGACCTTCTGGCTCACCGATTTACAACGCGATATTTTCCACCGTAGCGCCTTGTCCCCAATCCTACAGAAAGGCATCACATTCGGCAGTACAACGATCATTAAGTACGACCAGGACCGTAACCCAGCCCAAAACTTCCATGCCCAAATTGATGCCATTGAAACTATCGCCAAAGACAGCAAATCACAGGACAAACCGCAGTTCACATTCGCACACATCCTATCCCCGCACGACCCATACATTTTCAAGGCAGATGGCACTACTGCCGACTACAACGGCGACCGCACCGATCAAGACATTGACGAATATACCAAGTACACCAACCAGCTGACATACGCTAACACGCAAATCGAACAGGCTATTGCCACTATCCGGAAGGAGGACCCCCAGGCCGTCGTCATTTTCCAGCCCGACGAAGGCCCATATCCCAAAGAGTTCCGTGGGACACTAAGCGAAGGCCACTATTTCGACCCAAAAAACCTAAGCGATGATGACATGCGGCACAAGCTCGGCATTACAGCGGCATATTATATGCCGGGGCTCGACAAAGATACCGTTTCACAGCTTCAGACCAATGCCAATGTCTTTCCGTTCGTACTAAATAATTATTTAGGCTACAGTATCAAATATTTGCCAGAGTGCAACTTCTCGGCTGGCAATAAATATGTCTTGTACGACTTTAGTGTCGTCAATGGCCGTTTGCGCGGCACCGAGAATCCATCCGACTGCCAGCAGTACGACCGCTAACTTGGTAAAACCCATTTGACAGTCATGCAACTAGTGCGCGATATTAGTTGCATGACTGATTTAGAACGCTACGATGAAATGTTCGACTACCTACGAACTGTTCCCGCACCAGAAGAACAAGCCGGCCTACTGGTATTTGGTCGTAACGATCTGCTAGTCGCCGAAGCTGCCGGCATACTTATAGCGCGCAGTCTGGCAGATTTTGTCGTCATTAGTGGTGGTGTTGGCAAAGACTCAGGCGATCTACAAGAGCCGGAAGCAACCTACCTAGAGCGCGGATTACGGCAAATCCATCCTACTACAGACACGCCAATCTACACTGAGATTAATGCGACTAATGGTGGCGAGAACGTCCGCCACAGCCTAGCACTAATGGACGAAGAAGAGCTAGCATATCAGCCCTCACTTATCACCGTAGCGCATGCCACATCCGCCCGACGCCTTCACGAAATGGCCCGGCATGAAGCAGCAAAGCGCGCTACACCGATTGCCGACCTGCGCGGCGTAGCCACCGACTATGGTTTTACTGCCCAAAACCCTACCGACAGAAAAGAAGCAATCGCTGAACTACTACGCTTAGCCGACTGGCCTGCTAAAGGCTTTCTAGGGCCCATTGTCGATTTGGATGAAAACATGGTCGATTTTGCCCGCTGCCAATTTGATATCATAAGTTCATAAGTTGAGGGAACTAACCATGGCAAAGCCAAAAGTATTAATCGCCATTCCAGCCTACCGTTGCGAGAAGCAAATAACCCGTGTCCTGGACGAAATAGATGAGCGACTCGCGCTACGTGTTGAAGAAATTGCCGTTATAGACAATGGTAGCCCAGATGACACTGTCAAAGTAGCTTTAGACTACAAAAAGAAGGGTCGTCTCAAAAACCTACACGTTTATCAGAATGTCGACAACTATAACTTAGGCGGTACTCATAAAGTAGCTTTCTTGCGGGCTCAGGAAATGGGCTACACGCATGTACTAATACTTCACGGCGACAACCAAGCTAAAAGCGACGAGGGCAACCGCCTGCTCGACTACGCCGAGCAACACCCAGGATCACAAACAGTCCTCGGCTCCCGCTTCAGTCGTGGTTCCAAGCTTATTGGCTACGATTGGAAACGTATTTGGGGTAACCGCGTTCTTAACACGTTCTACAGTGTTATTACCATGCGTGTCTGCAAAGATCTCGGCTCAGGCCTAAATCTGTTCGCAGTACGCGATCTAGACCAGCGGACTTATTTGGAGTTCGCAGACAAGCTAACCTTCAACTTCGAGCTGTTGCTTGACCTCATCAAGCGCGATATCAACTTCGCATATGTACCAATTACCTGGCGCGAAGAAGACCAATTATCCAACGCCCGCAACTTCAACATATTCTTTACTGGTATCAAAAACGCCTTAATCTGGGGCTTCGGTGGCATCGACAAAGCGCCGACCCACACACTCTACGATTACCAATGCAAGGAAGTGATCAAATGAGCACACAAAGCCTACAGGTCCTAATGCCAATGGGCGGCCTCGGTAGCCGCTTCGCTAAGGCAGGCTACAGCACACCGAAAGCTTTGATTGAAGTCGACGGCAAACCGATGTTCATGCGCGCACTTGATAGCTTTGCCAACATTGCAAATGTCCAGCACATTTTCGTAATACGCCAAGAACATGTGGAACAGTATGATCTTGAAAACCAGATCCGCAAGCAATTACCTAACGCGAAAATCTCCATATTAGACCATGACACAGGCGGCGCCGTCGAAACATGCATGATAGCCAAGGAGCACATAGACGACACGCTGCCGATCAGTGTCGCCGACTGCGACATTTTCTTCCAATCCCGTGCCTACTTCGACAAGGTACACCACGGCGCCCCAGACGGCATGTTGCTTACGTTCCCAGCAGATGACCCTCGCTACAGCTACGTCGAGCTTAACGACGCCGGCAAAGCCGTGCGCACCGCGGAAAAGGTAGTCATATCTAATCATGCTATCCTCGGTGGCTATTTTTTTAAGAGCGGAGAACTATTTAAGCAACTTGCCGAGGAATTCGTAAGCGCCAGCCTGCCCGACGGGTTGAAAGAATATTACATGTCCCACCTGTTCAACCTCCTATTAGAACACCGGGGCGACGTTGAGATAGCTGATATAGACATTATGCATATCTTTGGTACGCCCGAAGAGCTGGACGCATACAATACCTCCAAAGTCTCTGCCTAGCTACATAAATCGGCTACAATGGACAGCATGAAACCCAAAGCTTCTAAAAAGCCCCTCATTTTTTTAGGTATCGGCATTGGCAACGCCTTATTTGACTTCTGTTTTTATACACTTTTGACGCAAACCGTATTCAAATCACATGATCAGATAGCCTTAGCCGGTATAGTCTCCGGCACTGCAGCACTGCTGTTCGCATTCACGACACACAGCCTAGTCACTTGGCGCGGCAGCAATATCAATCATGCCACCCTGCTCCGGTTCGTGTTTTTTACTGGTTTTGGCATGTGGGCTATCCGACCGTTACTTCTCGCAAGTTTTATCAAGCTATCTGGCTTGTACTTATGGGCATACGGTGCTTCACAAAACCTACACCTACCATTTACACAGGATTTTATTGCCAGTACCGGCGCCTTCGGCTTTATGATAGCCGTCCTATTGATATACAACTTTTTAGTTTATGATCGTTTCGTATTTAATAAAATGCCGATGCCCATTGCTAAAGACGAGGCGACTTCTTCTGAGGCTTCGCCCGGTTTGGACGAGCGGTAGAAGTCCTTCGAGCAGCCTTCTTGAGGGGCTCATACTGCTCTAGGAAGTCGTTAAACGCCAATACGCCCACTGCATAGAATTTTAATACATTCGCCGGCGTGTAGTGCACCTGATGCTTCAAGCGCCTAATATACAGCGCACCGGCATGGAACAAAATCGACTTCCGCTCCCCCTCGCTCAAATAACGTGCCGCCAATTCCACTCGCACATAGTCTGCCAATTCGCGGTACTTTTCTGATGAATGGTCGCGGAAATTAATCTCATTGCCATTATGCAGTACTACGCGGTCCTCATCACGGAGCAGTGTCTCGTAGCCATATTGCAGGGACTGCATATTCTTGCCGAAATCAAATACGGGACCGGTGATAATGTTGCCGTCCGGAGCCGGATCAATAATCAACAGGTCATCCGTGTTACTAGAGACTAGTAAGTTGTCGACAATGACGTCACCATGCACCTCTTCAGACTTGGCATAGGTCGCAATATCCTTCCAGGCCTGCGGATGGTTCTTGATGTCATCCATAATTTGCCGCAAGTTCCGGCAAACGCGACCGTTGATAATTATTGTCTCCGGTTCAGCCGCCGCGACCAATTCCGCATCAATAGCTGAAGCTTTGTCGTAGCAGCCAAAAATATGCTTTTCGATATACGCGTCACGATCTTTCGGATAGGCCCGACGTCGTTTTACATTGCTATACAGCTCCGTAAATAAGCTTTCCCACACTTTGTCCATAATATGCTTGCTCTTAACAATCGGCTTGTGGTGGATATACTCATAGAACATCTCATTGTCCGGGTCGAACTCCAAATCAATCGCATAATACTGGCCGGTGTCTTCTTCGTTCAGCACACGGACAATGCCCGGTGTGCCATTGCGGGCTTCCAGCCAATCATACTGGGCCTTCAGGCGGTCTTTGAACTCCAGCGGTATGATCTTCTTAACGACCTCCCTGCCGTGCTGTAGGGCTAAAATCGTAATAGCATCCGACCCACCTTTAAAGTACCGTACCAGCTTGAAGTTGTCGCTTAGCTCTAATTGGTGCACGATTTTCGACAAGCTATTGCCTTTGAAGTAATTTTCCAAGAAATGCTTCATGCCATCGCTAATATCTTCCTGACGGTACAGCTTGTGTTCGATGGATTGGCGCGAAGTCTGACGCGGCCGCGTCTGCCACAGAGTTTCCCTGGTTTTCCCGAATAGCAGCACGATGCCAATTATAGCTATCGGCAAAACCAACACTGCCCAAACAGTAAGAATGAAAGCCACTGAGGTAGAACTACCCGGATGCAAGAAGCCTGCGAAGTCATCTACAACGTTGGAAAAAGAGCCCAGGTATGCAGGACCGGAAGGAATCGCCACGCCATAATATGGAGCCGTGCTGACAGCTGCTTTTTGTGATACAGAATAGTCGTGCAGAAAATACTGCACGACTAGCACCAATGACGCACCGTAGAATAACCAAGAAGCCGCAGTCCAGGACACGTAACGACGGATGACCGAACTACGCAATGTTTGCTGTAAGCCGTAAATGACTGACCACATTTTAAAGCGATAGCTATTCTTCAGATCTTCATTAAGCACTGCCGTCAAACGATACCAGGCATGTAATATGTGCCTATTTTCACGGCGCAGCATAATCAAAGCTGCGAATACAGTCACGCTAAGCACTATTAAAGTTAGTGCATACAGGGTTAGCGCTCCAGCACCCTGTTCTACAAACAAAGTAATAATAACAAGGCCAACAATTCCCAACAAAATAGCATCAATAATTCTTTCAAAGACGACTAATATGAAGGCATATCCGAAGCTGATTGTCATTGCGTCAGAGATAATACGTGCACGGATAAGTTCACCGATTCGGAATGGCAGAATAGCATTGAAAAGGTAGCCAACACTCAGCGCTCTAAACTGGAAGCGCACCGAGTTTTCCTTGACCTGGGCAAAAAGCAAGCTAGTCTTTTTGGCGCGGATAACATGGCCTACCAACTGCAGACCGATCGCTACTACAACAGTAATCAATAAGCCAGGCGTGACATCAATATTGTGAGTAAGGTCACTAAAGCTATCTACTACAGCCGAAGAAAATAAGGCGAAGATTACTAAGGATACTAATAAAGGAAGAATGAGTAGTCGTTTTAGCGTCATGTCGTTGAGAATTCCCGGATATGGACTACCGATATACCGGCAGCTTCTGCCGATTCCAGCCCACTCTTGGAATCCTCAAACGCAAGCACCTGATCGGGCTGCAGTCCTGACTTTTGTAATGCAATTTCGTACGCTTCCGAATCAGGTTTATGCCGTGTAACATCATCGCCAGAGACAATAAACTCAAAAAGCTTATCCAAGCCGTGATGGTTTAGAATTGCAGATACATTGTCTTTTTTGGCAGTTGTAACCAATACGCACATATGGTGGCGTGAAAGCTGCTTCAGAAACGAAACTAACTCAACATTCAAAGAAGTGAGGTTAAGATATTGTAAATAAGCCTGCTTCTTTACTGAACGAATCTTATCGATTGAAGCAGGGTCGACTCCAGGAAAAAGACTCGCCAGCTTAGCAGCGATTTCCATGCCGTGAAGTGCCGCATATGCAGCCTCGTCCAACTCTTTATCCAGTACATCCTTGACGGCATCACGGTACGCCAAAAAATCCGCGCGATATGTATCGACGAGTGTCCCATCCAAGTCAAAGAAGAAACCCTTAATCAAAACTAGCCCTCTTAGCTTTCCCCGTTAGAAAAACATTATATAGCATTGCTATGCTATCATCGTAATAGATTAGTTAAAATTGGGTAGTCATAAGGTGAAGTTTAAAGTAATCCAGCTCGATACTCTCAAGAGTTTTGTCAAATCGCCAACATTTATAATCCTGGCGATTAGTCTAGCTATACTCGCATTACAGATTGCTTTTGTGGGCAAATATCGTCCATTCAATAGCGATGACTTATATTGGCAACAAGCCGTGCAGACGTGGCGGCCGTTCAGCGGAAACATGTTCTACTTTGGAACGCATGATATTTTCGTAGCACTCGGCCCATTCTTTGCAATCTTTGAGTACTTGTTCGAGCCAAGTCGCAAGCTACTTATACTAGAAACCTTCCTTCTGACCAGCCTAACCTTTGTTCTTTGCTACGCTTCCGCCCTATACTTCATGGCTAAGCTCAAAGTAAAAGCCACCTATGTCACACTACTGCCATTTGCGTGGCTTGCAAGTTTCGGGTATCCACTAGTGCAGAATTACCTCAACTCAGATTGGCGGACATTTCAGATTGGATTCTCGTTTGCGACTTTCGCGATTGTAGCAGCTTACCTGAACGGTGATATACAACCCTTTCGCCATCTTAAATCAAAAGTTTTAACAGGCATAGGAATTGCCATAGTCGCACTGCTTATGTATGGCGACCCGTACTTCACATATTTCACGCTAGGGCCATTAGCGGTCTTTGTGGCTGCGCTTTTCTTGCTAAAAAAGATTACCCGTGCAAGCCTTTTAGTTTTGTATGCGGGCATTGCGATATCGTTAGTAGCCTCTAAGGCGTGGGAAGCACTCTTCGATGCCGCAGGAATTTACGTGATGGCAGAAGTGCCTTCTCAGTTTGTTAACTTTGACAACATCGTAACTAACATTGTTGCCTCTTTACATGGCATGTTAATCATATTCAACGCCGATTTCTTTGGCCGCGAGACAACGAATCCAGCCACCGTAGGTTTTATCGTAAACGCCATATTACTTGGTGTAGTGCTTTATAAAACATATGGCCTACGACACAATTTTAAGCCTAATTATATTAAGCAGAACAAACTAACCCTTTCACAGCTTTGGATAGCCTTCTTAGCACTAACAATGGCCTTTATCTTTGCCGTATACACGTCAAGCTCACTTGTGCAGGTTACAAATTACCGCTTCTTCATAATGTTCATCTACTGCTCTGTGGTCTTATTGTGTTTAGTTTTAGCCACTACAAAGAACCGATACCTACAACTCACCGTTTGTAGCCTACTACTAGTAGGTACGGTCTTCAATGTCGCATATACCACATTAACCGATTCCGTACGTAGCCGTGCCGAAGTAGCCGTGAACGTAGGGAATTCTGTCAATTACGATATTCTCGACAATCTACGCGCAGAAGGTCTTACCAAAGGCTATTCGACTTACTGGCAAGGCAACGTCAACACTTACTTCTCAGGAAATACTATCGCCTTTTTGCCGTCAATTTGCGGAGCTGATGGTAAAACTACACAATTTCCATGGTTAATGGATGGCGGCCAGTTCCAGAAAAAGGCTACTGAATCTTTCTACATACACGATCCGGATATTTTAGCACCAGCCAGCTGTAAGTTAGAAGAAGTCGAAGCGCAATTTGGAGTGCCGAAAAAGACTAAGATAGTTTCAAACAAAATTATCTTGATATACGATTACGATATTTCCGAGAAAATACTCGAAAACCAACCTAAGCACTAGTACCGATATCACTATGTCGGCAGTAGCTTATTGCTAACGCTTAAACAGTATTCTATAATATCTTAAGCGTTATGCGATCAATCAAGATTAATACATCAGGCGAGAATCGTGGCAAAAAAGTAGCATTACTAGTTGCTTTAGTTTTAATAGCGATCGGTGTAGGTGCCGTGGTCTACGTCAAATCAAATAACGACGTACCAAAGGGCGAGATCAACGGCGTCAACTACGACCCACCTAGCGCAGAAGACAAGCAGGAGGCCGAAGATCAAAAGATTGATAAGATCGAAAACCAGTCAGGTGCGCCTGCCCCTCAACCAACGACAAACATCGTTACAATTACAGAATCCAGCTACGAAGCCGCTAGCAAATCAATTGTGATAAAAACACGTTTAGATGGCTCAGGTTGGCAATCATGTACTATAACGGCCAGTAAAGCCGGTAGTACTGATGTCGTCAAAACTGCTGATGTTTTATATCAATCAAGCTTCTCGACTTGCCTAGGCTTCACAATACCTGCCGAAGAGTTAGATAGCCCAGGCCAGTGGACTTTAAAACTCTCAGCGACAGATGGCTCAAATAACACAAAGGCATCCGATCCTGTATCGGTAATGGTGGATAAATGATACGGCATATAGTACGCATAGCAGCGCTCTCAGTGATAATCACGACAGGAGCCACTTTACTAAGCTCAACGCCCACATCAGCACTTAGCGCCAATGAATGGTCGCCAGGCCGTATTATTGACGATGGAATTTTCACCGACAGTAACTCCATGTCGGTCCAAGAAATACAATGGTTCTTAATGAGCAAAGTACCAAACTGCGACAATAGTGGCAATGGTACAGTAAACGGTATGAGCCGGGCTGCGTACGCAGACGGCAAGGGCAATCCTAAACCTTCAGGCACTCAAACGTTTACCTGCCTGAAAGACTATTATGAAGTCCCTAAAACTACACCAAACCCGGCTATTCCAGCCAGTAACTACGGTTACGCCAGTGGCCATGTGCCTGCAGGTGCGGTCAGCGCTGCACAGTTAATCCTCGATGCCGCCAAAGCATATCGAATCAGCCCTAAAGTCTTGTTAGTAACCCTGCAAAAAGAACAAGGGCTCATAACCGATGACTGGCCACTTCACGGCCAATACCTTTACGCAACCGGTGCCTACTGTCCAGATGGTCCGAACGGCGCGCAGTGCGACCCCAACTATGCCGGCTTTAGCATTCAAATGCGTGAAGCCGCAAAACTCATGCGAGGCTATCTCGATAATATGACCCAACCGTGGTGGCCCTATAAAAAGCCATACACTAACAATAATGTTTTGTGGAACGTAACATCCACAAATTGTGGCGGCACTAATGTTTATATCCAAACTATGGCAACGGCCGCACTCTACACATACACCCCGTACCAGCCAAATAAAGCAGCTCTCGACAACCTCTACGGAACCGGTGACGGTTGTAGCGCTTATGGCAACCGGAACTTCTGGCGTATGTTTAATGACTGGTTTGGAACTGTAAAGGGCGATCTATTCAATGCATCGGTAATCTACCAAAGTCCTCATCAGGAAATTATTCCCGGCCAATCGAAGCAAACTACTGTAAAAATTCGCAACAGCGGCCAATGGACCTGGCATGATACTACCGTCGACTGGCCAGGTGTACCGCCATTAATTTTAGCGGCAAGTTCTGGCCCATCGATATTTTCGTATGAATGGCCGTCGCGCAATGTTGCAAGCACTATTTTCTCTAAAGTCTATGAGGTGGACGGTACTACTCTAGCAGCAAATCAGCACACAGCAACAAGTGGCCAAGTCGTAGAGTTCAGCTTCAAGCTTACAACCCCATGGACTGGCCAGCCCGGTCAATACCTCACCACTTTCAGACCAGTCCTATCTGGCACGACCACTGACCTTGGCCCCATGTCTGAATTCGGCTCAATCGTCACCATACCTCCATACTTCTCAGCTCAATTTACATCCAGGAGTGCAGACCCTGTCTTAGCGCCTGGTGAAACTAGTCAGATAACCTTGAACTATCGCAATAATGGACAATGGCAGTGGATAGACGACACTGTTAATTGGCCAGGACTTTCGCCGGTTAGCCTGACTACTGTGAGCCCTACGATGTTCTCGTACGGATGGCCGAGCAGCAATCTTGTGACTAAACGGCTTTCGAAGGTCTTGGAAAGCAATGGTACGACCTTGGCTAGCAATCAGCACACAGTACTACCAGGACAGATTGGCCAATTCACCTTCAATGTCACCGCACCTTGGTCTGTCAATGCCGCCTACCATCAGGTAGTCTTCTCGCTTAACATGTCTGGAAGCACTATGGATACCCGCGTACCGGTCACAGTCGACGTTCCTTCATGGCGAGCAACTAGAGTCTCGCAGAGCGCCTTCCCCACCATCCCAAAAGGACAAGCGTCAGATATTACCATACGTTACAAGAATACCGGGGCTTGGGCATGGCATGACGAAGCTATATCTTGGCCAGGCATCCCAGCCTTGGAGCTAAGTACAGTCCTTGGACCGAGCGGATTCTCTTACAACTGGCCGACATCGTCAACGCCCACCCGTCTATTCTCTAAAGTCTACGAAGCAAACGGTACAACCTTGGCTAGTAACCAGCATCTGGCTAACCCAGGACAGATCGTAGAATTCCGATTCCCGGTTACCACACCTTGGGCGCAAGCTTCTGGAAACTACGAACTATACTTTAAGCCGGTACTACGTAACTCTAGCGTAGATTTTAGCAATGGATCTATTGTTGGCTTCAATGTTACCGTTCCGTAAAAAGTGCAGTAGACACTGCATAGGTACTATATAAAAAGACCCCCGCATATGAGGGTCTTTTTATATACACGTCGACTGACTAATCTGTCATTAAATCGTACATCGCTTGCGCGTACTGGCGACGAGTAAAGTGCTGGCGCATATACTTGACAGAAGCGTTCTTGATGTCTGCAAGACGCTTAGGATCGTCTAGGAGGCTTCTTAGTTCCTGTACGGTATGTCCAGGCTCATCAACGCGCACGACTGTGTCTTTGGGCAATTCATGGTACCAACCAAAGTCACGTACCATTGCCGCCACACCAAAGCGCATGGCTTCAAGCGTAGTCAAAGAGGTCTCGCCCCGGTATTCTAAACGTACGTTTACAAGAATATCCGTATTGGCCATCAACGATTGGAAGTCATGGTCGCTTGGGCTCTTTACAAAATTAACATTAGGCAACATCTCCAGGCTGGCTAGTAGGTCTGGCTCCACCGAGCTGAAGCCAAAAATGTTAATATGACAGTCTGCAAACAAATGAGACCCGGCTAAATCTTTGATGATATCTACACCTTTAACCCGTGCAATGATACCGGCAAATGATATAGCAAGCTTATCTTGATTACTACGCACAATCTCCGGATATATAGGCACGTCGATCGGCAGGTTAGACTGGAGCACTCTCACATCAGACTGTTCCATTAGCTTTTTGGAGACGGCTTCTTTAGCATATTGAGAGTGAACCAGGACAGCCTTCTGATTATTAACCACTGACGTTAAGTTTAGACTATGTGGCTTGCCGTCAGTCCCTATGTCTGGCATAAGTTCGTCCAACCTTTGCTCAAGGTCAAGCCGCTGTTGTGGCATATAGCCCTGGGTAAGCATGCCTTGGTAGGCACCCGGAAGATACGTATCATGAAGTACGACATAGCCGGGAACGGCCAAAGCAGCACGCAGAATATTTAAGTGGTACTCACTATTACCAATATGGTAAATGATGTGGTCGTACTTTTTAGATTCTTCAAGGTCAAATATTTCAGCATCATATTGCGGCGCTACGTCTTTCAAGACATTAGGCCTTATAACCTTATGGTTCGGTCCACGGTCAAAGTAATACGTGATATCGAAAAACTTAGAATACCAAGCATGAGACTCAGCAATAACCTTGCCAATAGCTGAAAAACCGGAAGGATCAGGTCCAAGAATGGCTATTCGCTTCTTTTCGACCGACACTTCCATCTTAGGAGTCAGTAAAGCATCTACTGTCAAATCAGCCGTACGCTTCCACGTATACGTAGCTAGAACATCTCCGTACGAGCGCTTCAGGTCTTTGACTGACGGAGGCGACTCGTATGCTCCACGCAGCGCGGTCGCAATGGAATCAATATTAAGCGGATCAAAGAAAGTGAACGCCGTCTTAGAGATTTCACGGAATACTGAGATGTCCGAGCATACAATAGGCTTGTTCTGTTCTGCAGCCTCTAAAATCGGTAGCCCAAGGCCTTCATATTCCGACGGGAATAATACTAACCGACAGTTTCTATACAGCCACAACATCTCACCTTCGCTCACATTACCGCTAAACACCACGTTTGGCGACAAGGCATGCAGCTCGTCTTTAGCGCTATCCGTGAAATGCGAAGTTATCACTAGTTTGACCGATGAGTCATGCTTAAGTCTGAATTGATCAAAAGCTCGGACAGCACGGACATTGTTTTTGCGCAGCTCCTGTCCAGTAGGCATAAAGACATACTTATCCGCTTCAATCGCTAAGCCTTTTGGCTGTACTGGTTTTTCCATGTCTCGGCCAATAGATGCGCCATCAATGGCAAAGACAGTCTCTTCTGGCATGCCGAAGGTTAAGCCTAAACCATTAGCTACAGTCTTAGATATCGCCAGCAGCTTGTCTGCCGCATAGACTTCAGCTGTGTATGGCAAATAAAAGTTATCGAAGAAACCAACAAACTGATCATAGCGCTCATGATATAGGTAGGGGATGGCATCATAGTAAACTAGTAACTTCTCATCTGCAGATACAGGAAAGGTAGGGCTCACTTGGTCTAAATACAGAGCTAAAATCAAAAAGCTATATGCCCGTCCACTCATTTCACGAGGCAAAAAGTCATCTAATATTTCTTTGTTCCGCTTAAGCGCTACAGATATAGAACCTTCAGTAACCGCCGTTTTAGGAACATCCAATTCTACATACAAGAAGTGGGCATCGGGATCAATCTCATTTACAAATGCGATGGCTTCATCGTTCAGATCTATGGTCGAATTAAAAAGGTAGTACGTTTCGAAGTTTTCTTTAGTACGGTTGTTGCTAGCCAAAGCCTTTATCAGCTCTTTGGAATATTTGCCCATTCCACGGTGCCATGAGGCTGCCTGGAAAACCTGGCAATCAATAACCAATGGGCGTTGTTGCTCATACTTCTCTGTCTTGGCTTTTTTATCCATGGCGTACTATCCTTATCATTTTTCGCAATATCTTCAATGCCAGTTTTGCCGTTTTAGCCAGAACCCACACCACTGCTACATACACCGTGCGTACTGCATTAAAAAAGGCAATCTCTACACGGTTAGATAATGGCGGAGCCATCGTGAAGGCTCTATAGTCGGCTTGTTGCAGAGTACTTAGAAGCGTCTTAGGATCTTGCTCGTCAGGACCGACAGTCAGTAGAGGGTATTTCCATTTTCGCCTAGTCTTCAAGCCTAATCGCACGAGTATGACCGAGTTAAGCTTGCGAACGAAATCTTTAGCCAAATTCATAACACGAGTACGCTCAACCAAAAATGCCCTGAGCTGCTCTAGTTCCAAATTCGCTTCTCGGAGTTTATTATGCGTAACCTCTAGCTCTTCGCGTAGTTGGTCACGCTCTTCCTCACGTGACAACACTTGATTATGGGCGAATGCGTTCAGAATTGGCCGGCCTATAATTCCCTGGACATAGTCAAAATTAGGAGCCGGTTTGCGAGCGTCGATGAAATATTCATTTAAACCGTCAAAAAATGCTCGTTCGTAGTCTGTAGCTTTCAGAACGCTGTGCCAGTCATGATGGACATGGTTAGCCTCGATACACAAAACACGCGGGCGATACTTTTCCCAGTCATTACTCATAATGACTTCGTACTCGTAACCTTCAACATCTATCTTCATAAAGTCGATAGCCTGGACTTTTTGTTCTGCAAAGATATCATCTAAACGACGGACTTCAACTTCATAGTCCCTGTATTCAGAAGTAAACTGGTTGTTCACCTGTTCCAGCTCTGCTTTTGTATCAGACGAGAACGTCGACAAACCATGCCCTGCATACTCACGGAAAGACAGTTTGCCTCGAGCATCAGAGACACCAATATTCAAGTTAACGTCGTGCTTTCTGGCTCGCTCTAGAGAGCTGTGTAGGCGAGGGCTTGGTTCGATATTGATACCGTGCCAGCCACGCTCATAAAAGTACTTGGTAACAGAATCGGCCTCGGGGTCATTAGCGCCTATATCAACGTAGAAACCTTGTTTCTGACCAGGAAAAAACGCCGCGAGCAACATGTCTTCACGGTTCTGCGCATAACTTACGATATATTGCTCTGGGGTAGCCATAATTATTCTCTTCTCGCTAACGCGTTATTTCAACCGTTGTTGGTGGGTTTACCGGATAAGGAGTCTTGTCCTCTCGATATACGCGGAACGTCGCTGCCTCCTCCCACCAATCAGCTACCCGGTTGCCGCCATCATATACGACTGCGGGATCGATATAATGGACACCTTCATTAAAAATATTTGGCAAACGCCACTCGACATGGACAGTCTCTCCTGCTTCCATGCGATCTACTGTTTTCTTAAGAATGTCGTTATTGGTACCTGTTAGCATAGTGTGCGTAGCCGACTTTATCAAGAATCCGAATATAGGCTTATCGGTAGTAGTATTGGCAGTAACGTCAAAACTAAAGCTTAGCTCTTTGTCGTTATCCGTTAAACGCCTAGAAGCAACTTTGACATTGGACATTTTAAGCCGGCCATCACCCCAACGTTTGTCCTTTTGCTCGACTTCGTCACCATCAGTAGACGACTCAATAAACATCCTCGTGTATTTGGAAGCAATCTTGCTTGCACTACCGGACTCAACAAGCTTACTATCCTCGATCAATACAGCACGGTCGCAGTATTCGCGTACCGCATTCATGTCGTGCGTGACGAATACTACAGTCTTCTTAGCGCCCTTTAGAGCTCGGAAGTAGTCAAAGCATTTACGTTGGAAGTCAGCATCACCCACTGCCAGCACTTCGTCAACTAGTAAAATGTCAGCCTTTGAACGGGTTGCCATCGAAAAGGCCAGACGAACCTGCATACCTGAAGAGTAATTCTTCAATTTTTGGTCCATAAAGCGCTCCAACTCCGCAAAAGCTACAATGTCGTCGTACATATCCTGTATCTGGCGACGGGAGAACCCTAGCATAGCTCCATTCAGATACACGTTTTCTCTGCCTGTCAGGTCTGGATTAAAGCCCACACCTAATTCAATAAAAGGAACCAATTTGCCCCTTACAGATAGCGAACCTTTAGTAGGTTGGTAGATACCTGCGATAAGTTTTAATAATGTACTCTTACCGCTACCGTTGCGACCAACGATACCGAAGAACTCACCCTTTTTTACTTCAAAGCTAACATCACGCAATGCGTATTGTTCTTCGTACGAGGTACGGCCTTTACCTTTACGATAAAAATTAGTAAACGCTGATTTCACGCTGCCAGCGCGTTCATGGGGTAGCGCAAAGCGCTTGCTAATATGGTCAACCCTGATGGCTACTTCGTCGTCACGCATCTATACTTCCTCCGCAAAATGCTTTGACCGCCGCTTGAAGTAGATGGCCGCCAATACAGCGACAAGCACCGAGATACCAATTGGAATTACTCGTATAAACTCATTCTGATAGATATGTCCGACAGTCTGCGAAGCCGGAGTTACCAGCGCAAAGCGCGCATCCTGGATCATCTGCGCCATAGGATTGAGCATTAAGACTTTACCTACCGAGGCTGGTATTTGCGATAGAGGGTAGAGGATCGGCGTCGCATAAAATGCCGCTTGGATTATCACATCCCAAATATATGAAACATCCCTAAACCTCACAAATAGTGCGCTTAGGAAAAACGCCAAACCAATAGCAAAGATAAACAGTTGTATGACAATAGGTATGAGCCATAAGGCATGCCAGCCAACATGCACATCGCTTATGACCATGAATATACCGATAACTATGAAGTTAAGCGCCAGGTTAATCAGTGCAGATGCCGAACCGGCTAGAATGATGACATAGCGCGGGAAATTGAGCTTTCGCAATATATCACCCTTGCTGACAATGGCCGTAACGCTACCGCTAGTCACTTCCACAAAATAATTCCACAGAACAATACCCAATAACAGATAGACAGGAAAATGTGGTATCGATTCACCAACCTTCAGGAATCGGGCAAACACGAAATACAAAATCACAAACAAGAATAGCGGCCGCAACAACGACCACACGTAACCTAGCGCTGACCCTTGGTAGCGCAATTTAAAGTCTGTTCTAACTAGTTCCTTGAGAAGGATAACCGAATAGCGGTATCGCTGTGTAAACCTCTGCATTTACTTAATAGTACCATTAGACAGAGGCGTGCTCAATAAAATACCACCGTAGCTACCCAACATGGCAACGATGTGGAATAATGCTGCATATGAGTAAGCCTCGCATCCTATTCGAGGCCGGACCAATGATGGATACCCATCGAACCGGCGTTGGCTATTACGTTGGCCATCTTTTTGAGAATCTTGCAATCTACTATGGAGAGCAATTCGAGATGACTGGATACTATTTTGATTTCCTTAGTCATAACCACAAACAGACACCTGCCATTCCGAACATTAAGTTCCAAAACATAAGTCTTGTGCCAGGCAAAATTTTATCCGTCTGCCGACGTCTGAACTTCCAGCCTTATCTGGAGCTCTTTACGCAAAAAAATACTGACGTAGTCCTATTCACGAACTACGTGTCGCTACCGATGTTGCGTCGCAAGCCTACGGCCCTTATCGTCTACGACCTAAGCTTCCTTGACTGCCCAGAGTTCGCCCAGCCCGTAAATTTGGACTATCTCAAGCGCTTCAGTCTGCCCTCAATTCAGCGCGCAGACTTGATAATTACCATCTCCGAATTTACCAAACAACGACTGTTACATTATTTCCCTGACCTTAAGGCAAAAGTCATAATCACCCCTATTCCACCAGTAGAAAAAACTATCAGACGTGTTAGCCTTCCGGCGAGGCTTACGGATTTAGGCATCGCAGAAAACAAGTACCTGCTCTTCGTCAGCACTTTGGAGCCGCGAAAAAACTTAGAAAACCTAGTTAATGCCTACGCCGCGCTACCGCTTGAGCTTCGCAATGAATACTCGTTAGTACTAGCAGGAGGCAAAGGCTGGCGCGACGAAGCCATCATCGAAACTATCACCAAACTACAAAAAGACGGCTGTAAAATTATACGACCCGGCTATATTAGTGACGAGGAAAAAGAAGCCCTCTACAGTAACGCATCTGCCTTCGTGATGCCATCCCATTATGAAGGCTTCGGCATGCCCTTGCTCGAAGCTATGCAGTACGGCATCCCTGTAGTTTGCAGTGACATAGGAGTGTTCCATGAAGTAGCCGGCCCGGCAGCTGCCTATTTCGACAAAGACGATACCAATTCAATAGCAAGCGTGCTGAAAGACGTATTGACTAATCCTAGCCTAAGGCAGCAATTACTTACCGAGGCTCCTAAACGTCTATCCTCCTACAGCTGGAAAAATAATGCTTACATCGTAGCCAACGCACTTCAAGACCTTGCAGCCTAAAGACTTTATTCCAAATCTGCCTAGTGGGCGGGAAACGCTTGCATCCGGTCGGTAACATCTTTGTCGTACAACCAGAGATCAACTACATCGCCTTCATCAATACCGTCGACGGTAAACTTCTTAACAGGCTCACCGTATATCTTAGCCAGCTCTTCGTCAGTACAACCCCAATATCCAAAGTTCATGCCACCTCGGTCAACTACCAACGCAGATTTGACATCCTTTTGAGTCATGAACCAATCTTCGCGTGAATCAAACGGCAGAGGCCTGTCACATTGTATCTGTGGGGCATAGCGGATAACATTGTTTGACCAAAAGCGTATCGGAGGTCCATACCAAAAATCGGTAACCACTTTGGACACACCATTTTTCGCCAAAATGCCAATAATCTCGTCAACCGACGCCCGTGTAGGAGATGGTTTATTCGCAATGGCCGTTGCGTAGTTAGCTGTGACGGACGGCGCGTACAGGACCATTCCTAGCAACACTAACACACCGGCCGCCACGGGAATCTTCACACTCTTACAGCGGTCAATAAGCAGCCAGACAAAACCAGCGACTGTAATTAACGGCAAGAATGTTATGTAACGCGTGTTCATGTAGTCAACTATACGGCCTTCGAACTCGGTCACCACATATCCAGAGACTATATAGAGTAGCAATACCACTACATAACATACTGCCAGGATACTAAGCGCAAAGTTATTTTCAGCCTCAAACCACTTGGTATTAAGCCTGCGTTTCAGAAGCCGGAAGAGCAAAAGGCCAATGCCATACGTGCCGCCTAATAAGATAGCCAGATTAATAAAGTAGGCGGCCCCACCAACTCTCAATGGCTGTCCGAATACCAAACCACCCTGCAGTTCCATTAGCTGCCTTAAGCTGACCCAAATTGAAGGTAGTAAGTGGTCGTATGACACAATAGTCGGCTTGGGCAGGAACGCATGATCGAAGTATATAATCCCCAAAGCAGCCAATAACCACTTCAATACCGTCGCTCCAAACATCGCCAAGAAGACCAACCCAACTACGCGCAACATGCCATCAGTTATAGCCTTGGTACGCCAACCCATCCAAGCGACTACGATCAGGATCGGCAAAGCTGCAGAATAATTAAAGAAGCTGTCGCCAGCCAGTACCAGTACGAACAATCCCGCACTGACTACAGTTTCTACGAGACGCAGGCGAGAAAGCTTCACTGTCTTTAGCAAGTTGGCAGCTACGAGGATAAACCATAGGGCAATTGGATATGCCAAGTTCCTAAACGTTGTATTTCCAATACTTATGTTGAAGACTATGGAAGACAGGACCAGGGTTGCTAGCAACAAAACGATCAGAACCTCATATTTTCTCCCCAACAACCTGACCAGTAGCAAACCCCAAGCGCCTACGGTGGTTAGAGCCAGTAGTATATTGAGCATCTTAAAGCTTGAGTAGTCGTACTGAAGATGACCCTGGATATACAGTACAGGCATCATTAGGATGTTAGAATGCGACGCAGGTAGGGCGATAGTGTTGCCGCGGACCCCGTCGCTTAGCTGCTGGGTAGCAATCAGCGCATCAGCGCTTGTAGAGAAATACTCGCTTGTCTTAGTTGCCGTAAAAACCGTTACGCTAGTCAGCAAAATTACGGCTAAGGCCAGTACTGTGTTGTAATAAACTTTTTGGTGGGCTCCATAAGTTTTATTTATCTTTGGTGAAAGGCTGGTTACTTTGCCAACTATGCGCTTCAGGGTTTGGTTCTCGATTTTCATACTTAGCTAAATAGTACCAAACTCATAGCCATATCCAGAATAGTATGCTCTACGGAGTAGGCGTCGTTGCACCGCACACCCCACACGGTATACACTTTACATATGTCTAAAACTATTCTTGTCACCGGCGCCAATGGCTTTGTAGGCCACCATCTAGTCAAAGAACTGTCCAACAACGGCTATGACGTAGTCAGTACCGGTCGCGATGTCTCAAGCGACCTTACACCATATGTCAGGCAACACTATGCTGTTGACCTTACGGATGGCGAGGCTGTGAAAACAATTGATTTCACGGGTATCGACGGTGTCATCCACCTAGCTGGCCTAGCTGCTGTCGGACCTTCATTCGACACCCCACTCACCTACGTCAACGCCAATATGGGCATGGAGATTAACCTCTACGAAGCCGCACGCGAACAAGGCGCCAATCCTCGCTTTATCATAGTAAGCAGTGGTAGCTTATACGACCCTAAAGCCGGCCTACCACTCACTGAGCAGTCCGCTTCCAACCCAAATTCACCATACGCTGTCAGCAAGCTCGGCCAAGAACAGTTAGCTACCTATTACGGCGGGCGCGGTTTTGAATACATTATAGCCCGCCCTTTCAATCATATCGGCCCGGGCCAAGGTCTTGGTTTTCTGGTATCCGATTTAGCCAAGCAAATTGTTGACATTGAACAAGGCAACGCCAAGGAAGTCCTGGTAGGCAACCTGGACGCCGAACGAGACTACACTGACGTGCGCGACATTTGCCGCGCCTACCTTCTGTTATTCGAAAAGGGAATCTCCGGCCAGACCTACAACATTTGCTCCGGCAAATCACTAAGTGGCAACCAAATTCTCGAAGCGCTAAAAAAAGATAGCACGGCAGAAATAACAGTCCGCCAAGACCCTGCACGCTTACGCCCATCCGACACGCCGCTTATTTACGGTAGTAACCAAAAGCTACAGAAAGATACGGGATGGCAGCCAAGCTTCGACATCCAATCAACTATTGCCGACGTATTAGCCGACTGGCGCCAACGCAATAGTTAACTTTAATTAATCATCATTGACTTATATACAATACTGTGGTAAAGTATTGTATATAATAATGAACCAAGAAATACTTCATAACTCAGTCGTCATCGACCCTGCCGCCGGCAACGAACCATACATCTTAGGGGTCGCTACAGCCCTTCGAGTCAACGAGCTCCTAGAAGACCAAGGTGTCGAGCCTTTAAACATAATCGTACCAATTAGCGGGCTTGAAGATGTCGGCCCGCGCCAAAAGCGTGTCCTATCCGAAGAGTTCGAAAATGCCGCTGGCAACCGCCGTATCCTCCTAGACGAAGAGAGCGGTAAGATCCTCGATGACACCATGAAGTCGCAGAGTAACTTTGCGTCGCACCTGGATGCGCTAGCCAACAAAGGCGAAGCTGTTCACCATGATTTAAACCAACGACTCGGCAAAACCGCCACGGAGCACCTCAAACTGCGCAGTCTGTTTGGCGGCACAGAGACCGAGATTGACCCGACGGGCATAGTCTCATCCATCGAAACCGGCGGCCGTATCGGTATCGACACGCACCAGCGGGACTTCGCCTTCCCAGTCCTTACCTCTAGCCTTGTACGCGCAACCCAACAAGAAGGCTTGCAGTACAAGGGCGAAGAATACAGCCAGTCCCAAATGGACAAGGTCGTACGTGAGGCCATTAAGAATGAAGAAGGCATGAACAAGCGCTTCATCCCGTTAGTGGGCACTTTGAGTGGCCAGGAAATCTCCACAGAGCCAGCTTCTATGGACAGCAAGTTCCAAGAGCTTGTCCAACAAAGCACTACTACAGAGAGTGGAATTATTGTCCCAACCCCTCCAATGAAGGAAGTACTGCCACCGCAGAATGATTTGGAAGACTTACAAGGTGAAGGCGTCTACGCCATGCTAAGCGGCACTGACAACGGTGGTGCAGCTACTTATGAAGCAGCTAAGCAAGCCGGCATGACCGTCTACACCAACCCATGGTCCAAAGAAGAGGGCCCAGTAAAGATTTCACCTTTAGCGATGCATTCTGACTCTGTCAAAGCTATATTCGCCCGGGCCGGTTGGGGCACTTTGTGGCAGTCTCTGCAAAGCGCCACCCCGACACTGATACCCAAGTACGAAGAAGGGGACGACCCTGAAATGTACTTCAATCACGAAACATTGGAAAACTTACAAATCAGCGCCATTATCGACCCAACCGAATTAACCGCCAATGGTTTGCGCGGCCATATTGCCCGCGTACGTCCTCGCCTGCAAGATCTAAGTAAGCTTACTACCGAGTATTTCGGAACTTCTGATGGTATCGACTATATGGCTCAGAAGATCGTCGCCGACTATTTGCGCCCAGACAGCCCGCTGCGCCAGAAGCGCACCACCACCCAAGCTAGCTAAAGTGTAACCAAAACAAAAGAGAGGGTCACTACCCTCTCTTTTGCTATCACCTAGGTTAGGTTTTAGTCCTCGACAGACTCACGGCCTAGGTCGTGGTGTACCATCAGCTTAACCAAGCCAGGGAAGTCAGTCTTGCGCTCCCAACCAAGTACATTCTCGGCTTTCTTTGGGCTACCCAATAGGATGTCAACTTCGGCAGGACGGAAGAATTCCGGGTTAACTTTGATGATTGTGCGACCGGTGTGTTTGTCGACACCGGTTGTTTCCGCACCTTCACCCTGCCATTCGATATCCATACCAACCTCATGGAAAGCGTATTCACAGAATTCACGGATAGTGTGTGTTTCGCCGGTTGCCAGCACGTAATCACCTGGCTCGTCTTGCTGTAGCATGCGCCACATACCTTCGACGTAGTCACCGGCGTAGCCCCAGTCACGCTTGGAGTCTAGATTACCTAGCTCAAGTACATCTTGCTTACCGTGCTTGATGCGGGCAGCAGCAATGCTGATCTTGCGGGTCACAAATTCAGGTCCGCGGCGTTCACCTTCGTGGTTGAACAAGATACCACAGCTAGCGTGCATGCCGTAGCTTTCGCGGTAGTTTTTAGTGATCCAGTGGCCATATAGCTTAGCAACGCCATACGGGCTGCGTGGATGGAACAATGATTCCTCGTCATAACCAACGCCAGGACGGTTGTAGTCCAAACCGCCAAACATTTCCGATGTAGAAGCCTGGTAGAAGCGGATTGTCTTCTCACCACCGGCCAAACGGATAGCTTCTAGCATGTTTAACACGCCGCCGCCGGTAACCTGATGTGTCAGGATTGGGTCGCGGAATGAATAACCAACATGGCTAATACCAGCCAAGTTGTAAACTTCGTCCGGCTTAGCTACCTGGACAGCGCGTACCAATGAAGACAGGTCGTGCAAGTCAGCTAATACAACGTTGACGAAGGGAAATTCTTCCTTAAAGTTCTTGAACTTTGGGTGTGAGGCTTCCATCTGGCCACGGATAATACCGTAGACTTCGTAACCTTTTTCGTGCAGAAGGGCTGCCAAATGACCGCCGTCCTGACCGTTAACTCCAGTAATAAGTGCACGTTTTGACATTCGTAAGCCCTCTTAGTTATCTCTTAAGATGTCTGATTATTATACCACCCTTATCAGATACCAACCATTAGTCTACCACAAGCGTCTCGGCAACGTCGCCATTCTCCCGTTTGGCACATCTGCCGTATACTAAAACACATATGAAACATATCATTATCGATGCCCGGGAGTTGCGTACCAGCACCGGCCGCTACATAGAGCGCCTATTGCACTACTTGCAACAGATCGACAACGGACATCGGTATACTATCTTGCTTAAGCCGCAAGATATGGATGGTTGGGAACCAAGCAATC
>Ga0190273_10000117_pt1 | contig 42009 bp, 38 predicted proteins | sample Popmic504IS_FD_134513 | JGI IMG/M metagenome (GOLD analysis project Ga0190273, IMG submission 134513) | Populus adjacent soil microbial communities from riparian zone of Shoshone River, Wyoming, USA - 504 IS | ecosystem: Environmental > Terrestrial > Soil > Riparian zone > Trees stand | place... | reverse complement strand
CCTCGCCTGCACGAGGTGAAGCGGGCGGCGTGATGCTTAGAACACCTCTTCGTACTGCTCCGGCTTGAAGCCGACTAAAAGCTTGCCGTCGATGTCGAGCACCGGCCGCTTGATCATCGACGGCTGGCGGACCATCAGCGCGATGGCTTTGGCCTCATTCAGCCCCTGCTTGTCCGCGTCCGGCAGCCCCCGAAACGTCGTGCCCGACCGGTTCAGCAGCACCTCCCATCCGACCTCGCCGGCCCACCGATTCAGCGTGGCCGCATCGATTCCGGCGGCCTTGTAGTCGTGGAACCCGTAGGCGACGCCGCGCTCGTCCAGCCAGACCCGCACCTTCTTCATCGTGTCGCAGGTCTTAATGCCGTAGATGGTCGTCATCGGGCCTTCGACTTGTTCAGGGCCACGGCGGCGCGGACGAGCGCTTTGAACGCTGCTTCGTCGATCGTCTCGCCTTTCTGGACGTCGATCGCGCGGCGGGTGTTGCCCTCCAGGCTGGAGTTGAAGAGGCTCAACGGGTCGTCGAGGGCCGCTCCCTTGGCGAAGGTCAGCTTCACGGCCTTCTTGTAGGTCTCGCCGGTGGTGATGATGCCGTCGCGGGACCAGACCGGGACGCCCCACTTCCACTCCTCGACGATCTCGGGATCGGCCTCCCGGATCAGCGTGCGAAGGCGGCCAAGCGTCTCGCCGCGCCAGTCGCCCAGCTCGGCGATCCTGGCGTCAATCATCTCGGACGCAGTCTTGCCCTCAGGCAATCCGCTCTTCTTCGGCATCGCTCACTCCCACTCGATGGTGCCCGGCGGCTTGCTGGTCACGTCATAGACGACGCGGTTCACCCCGCGGACCTCGTTGATGATGCGGGTGGCGGTCTTGCCGAGGACGTCCCAGGGGAACTCGAAGAAGTCGGCGGTCATGCCGTCGGTCGAGGTCACGGCGCGCAGGGCGAGCACGTTCTCGTAGGTGCGTGCATCCCCCATCACCCCAACCGTTTTCACCGGCAGCAGCACGGCGAAGGCCTGCCATATCTTGTCGTAGAGGCCGGCCTTGCGGATTTCGTCGAGGTAGATGGCGTCGGCCTGTTGCAGCACCTCGACCTTCTCGGGCGTGATCTCGCCGGGGATGCGGATGGCCAGGCCAGGCCCGGGGAACGGGTGGCGGCCGACGAAGTCGGGGTGCAGGCCGAGCTCGACCCCGAGGGCGCGGACCTCGTCCTTGAACAGCTCACGCAGCGGTTCGACCAGCTTGAGCTTCATGATATCCGGTAGGCCGCCGACGTTATGGTGGCTCTTGATCACCGCCGAGGGGCCACCGCGCGCCGAGACGCTCTCGATGACGTCCGGATAGAGGGTGCCCTGGGCCAGGAACTCGGCGCCTTCGATCTTCGCCGCCTCGCGGTCGAAGACCTCGATGAACAGACGGCCGATGGTCTTGCGCTTGGTCTCGGGGTCGGACACGCCGGCCAGCGCGCCAAGGAATTGTTCACCCGCATCAACGTGTACGAGCGGAATGTTGTAGTGGTTCTTGAACAGCGAGACGACCTGCTCGCTCTCACCCAGCCGCATCAGGCCGGTGTGGACGTAGACGCAGGTGAGCTGGTCGCCGATAGCCTCGTGGATCAGCACCGCCGCGACCGACGAGTCCACACCGCCCGACAGACCGCAAATCACCTTGCCCTTGCCAACCTGGGCGCGGATGCGGGCGATAGCCTCTTCCTTGAAGGCCGCCATCGTCCAGTCGCCGGACAGCCCCGCGATGCCGTGGGTGAAGTTCTTGTAGATGGCGGCGCCGCGCGGGGTGTGGACCACCTCCGGGTGGAACTGGACGCCGTAGAATTTGCGCTTCTCGTCGGCGATGGCGGCGAAGGGCGAGCCTTCGGAAGTCGCAATAACTTCAAAGCCTTCGGGGATGTTGGTGATGCGGTCGCCGTGGCTCATCCACACCGGCTCGCGGTGATCGACGGCGCCGATGCCGGCGAACAGCGGGCTTTCGCCGGTGATGACGATCTCGGCCCGGCCGAACTCGCGGTGGTGGCCGCTTTCGACCTCGCCGCCAAGCTCACGGACCATGGTCTGCTCGCCGTAGCAGACGCCCAGCACCGGCACGCCAAGCTCGAACACCCGCTTGCTGACCCGGGGGCTCTCTTCTTCGGTCGTCGAAGCCGGTCCGCCGGAGAGGATCACCGCCTTGGGCGCGAAGTCGTCGAGTACCGCCTCGATCTTGTCGTAGGGGTGGATCTCGCAATAGACGCCGCTCTCGCGCACCCGCCGGGCGATGAGCTGGGTCACCTGGCTGCCGAAATCGACGATCAGGACGCGCTGGTGGTTCGGCTCGGTGGTCATGGCTGCGTCCTAATCGGGAATCGCCCAGCCGTCACGCCGAGCGCTCCAGCACCGCGACGAAAAAACCGTCCGTGCCTGTGCGCAGCGGCGTCATGCGCAGGTAGCCCTCGGGCGTAGACGACAGACCGGCAAGGTCGATGGGTTTGACGGTGAAGCCGGGATGCCGCTCGCGGAAGGCGGTCAGCCGATCCTCGTTTTCCTCGGCCAGGATCGAGCAGGTGACATAGACGAGGCGCCCGCCCGGCTTCACCTGGGGCGCGGCGTCGTCGAGCACCTGGTCCTGCTCGGCCATGCGCCGTTCGAGCTGTTCGGGCGTGAGGCGCCACTTGGTATCGGGGTGGCGCCGCCACGTGCCCGTGCCGGTGCAGGGCGCGTCGACGAAGACGACGTCCATCTTGCCCTGGAGACCTCGCAGCGGGTCCTCCTCGATGGGCGTGCGGACCTGAAGGTTGCGCACCCCGGCCCGCGTGGCGCGCGGCACCAGGTCGCCCATCCGCCGAGCGTCGTTGTCGTAGGCGTAGAGCTGGCCGGTGTTGCCCATGGCCGCGGCCAGCGCCAGCGTCTTGCCGCCGCCGCCCGCACAGAAGTCGAGCACCTGCTTGCCCTTGATCTCGCCCGCCGCCATCGCCGCCAGTTGGGAGCCGAGGTCCTGCACCTCGAACCAGCCCTTGCCGAAAGCCGGAATGGTCTCCACCGAGCCGGCCCGCTCGGCCGGATCGGGCGCGGCGATGCGGAAGGCCTGCGGCAACAGCTCGATGTGCTCGGCCTTCAGGGGCGTCAGCACCTTGGCGGCGCGCACCGGGTCGGTCTTCAGCAGGTTCACACGCAGGTCGACCGGGGCGCGGGCCGACAGCGCCGCCGTCTCGTCCGCCCTCGCCTCGGCGAACACGCGCTCGAAGTTGGCATCCAGCCAGTCGGGATAGTCGCCGCGAACCGGCGCCGGAGCATCGTCGAGCGCTCGCGGCGCCTCCAGCAGCCGCCGTTCGTCGTCGGTCAGAGCGCCCGGCCCATGCGGCTCTTCGGCCATCGCCTCGGCAATGCGCTCGATTGGCCAGCTCCAGAAGAAGCGCACCGTCGCCAGCACCACGGCGCGGGGCGTATCGGCCCCCATCATCCAGCCTAGCGAGCGACGGCGGCGCAGTGCGTCCAGCACCAGTCCCGACACAAACGCCCGGTCCTTGGACCCCGCAAACCGCGAGTGCTCGCCCCAGCCCTTGAGAGCCAGCTTAACCGGCCGATGGCGCGCCTCGATGTCTTCGAGGACTTGGATGGCCGCTGAAAGCCGCCCGCCGTCCCTCACACCGCGCTCGGATAGTTGGGCGCCTCGCGGGTGATCATCACGTCGTGGACGTGGCTTTCGCGCAGCCCCGCGCCGGTGATGCGCACGAACCGGGCCCGCTGCTGGAACTCGGCAATCGTCGGCGCGCCCACATAGCCCATGGCAGCGCGCAGGCCCCCGACCAGCTGGTGCAGCACCGGACTGATCGGGCCCTTGAACGGCGTCTGACCCTCGATGCCTTCAGGCACCAGCTTCAGCGCGTCGTTCACTTCCTTCTGGAAGTAGCGGTCGGCCGAGCCCCGGGCCATGGCGCCCACCGAACCCATGCCGCGATACGCCTTGTAGGAGCGCCCCTGGTACAGGAACACCTCGCCCGGGCTCTCCTCGGTGCCGGCGAACATCGACCCCATCATCGCGGCCGAGGCCCCGATGGCGATCGCCTTGGCCAGGTCGCCCGAGTACTTGATGCCGCCATCGGCGATCACCGGCACGCCGGACTTGCGCCCCGCCCGCACGGCTTCGGCGATGGCCGTCAGCTGCGGCACGCCCACGCCGGCCACGATCCGCGTGGTGCAGATCGAGCCCGGCCCGATGCCCACCTTGATGCCGTCGGCGCCGGCGTCGATCAGCGCCTGGGCGCCGTCGTAGGTGGCGACGTTGCCGGCGACGATCTGCACGCGGTTGCTCTCGCGCTTGAGCCGCGCCACGGCGTCGCTGACCTGCTTGGAGTGGCCGTGGGCGGTGTCGATCACCACCACGTCCACCCCCGCCTCGATCAGCGCCATGGAGCGTTCAAAGCCGGCGTCTCCCACGGTGGACGCGGCGCCGACCCGCAGGCGGCCCTTCTCATCCTTGGCGGCCAGCGGATAGGCCTCAGCCTTTTCCATATCCTTGACGGTGATCAGGCCGACCGCGTGGCCCTCGTCGTCGGTGACGATCAGCCGCTCGATCTTGTGCTGGCGAAGCAGCGCCCGAGCCTGCTCCTGGGTGCAGCCCTCGCGCACCGTGATCAGGTTCTCGCGGGTCATGATCGCCGAGGCGGGCGCGTTGGCGTCCGTCTCAAATCGCATGTCGCGGTTGGTCAGGATGCCGCAGAGCTTGCCGTTCTCATCGACCACCGGAAAGCCGCTGATCTTGCGGCGCGCCTTGATCTCGCGGACCTCGGCCAAGGTCGTCGAGGGCGCGATGGTCAGCGGGTTGATGACCATGCCGCTTTCGTAGCGCTTGACCTCGCGGACCTGGTCGGCCTGCTCCTCGACGGTGAGGTTGCGGTGCAAGATGCCCATGCCGCCGGCCTGAGCCATGGCGATGGCCAGACGACTTTCCGTGACCGTGTCCATCGCCGCCGACACCAGCGGGATGTTCAGGCCGATTTCGCGCGTAAGCTTTGTCTCGGTCGTGACCTGCGTCGGCATGACTTCCGACGGACCGGGTTCGAGCAAAACATCGTCGAAGGTGAGCCCTTCGCGAATCTCCATGGGGAGTCTCCGTTTTGCGAGCGCGGTATAGCGACGTGCGCCCCGCAAGGAAAGTGCGCGCGGGGCGATTGGCCCGAGAACCTTTGCGCTCTCACCTTTGTTAAGTGGGCATCCCGCTGCCAAAGCGGCTCCCATTTCAAAGGAAATTCCCATGTTCGATTTCGCCAAGGACGCCGGCGCCGCGCTCCGCAACGCCATCGGCGGCGGCAAGGACGACGCCAGCGCCCAGGACCTCGCCCAGGCCCTGCAGCAGAACGGCGTCACCATCGAGAACGGCCAGATCAGCGTCAAAGGCGACACCGTGTCCGTGACGGGCTTTGCCGGCAGCCAGACTGAGAAGGAAAAGGCCGTGCTGATCCTCGGCAACCACAAGGGCGTCGCCCACGTCGACGACCGCATCCAGGTCCGCGCCCCCGCCGCGCCCCAGGCCGGCGTGCAGCAGACCGCCGCCCCCTCACGCTTCTACCAGGTGAAATCTGGCGACACGCTCTCCAAGATCGCCAAGGAAGTTTACGGCGACGCCAATTCCTACAACCAGATCTTCGAAGCCAACCGCCCGATGCTGTCAGACCCCGACAAGATCTACCCCGGCCAGGTGCTGAGGATTCCGCAGCACTGAACACCTCCTTCTCCCCTCGCGGGAGAAGGTGTCGGCGTAGCCGACGGATAGGGGGTTCTCAGAACTCTCGGGCAAACGAAGCTAGCGGATGAGCGGTGCGCCCCCTCATCCGTCAGCCTTCGGCTGCCACCTTCTCCCGCGAGGGGACAAGGGAGTTAGCGGCCCCTGAACCCCGTCGCCACGAAGTAAACCTCGGAGCTTTCCGAGCGGCTGGCCTTTGGCTTCATCATGCGGACGTCGGCGAAGTGTCTCTTAAGGAGCGCGATGACGCCCGCCGTCTCGCCGCCCTGGAAGGCCTTGGTGACGAAGGCGCCGCCGGGTTTCAGCACCTCGACCGCGAAGTCAGCGGCGATCTCGATGAGGTTCATGATGCGCAGGTGATCGGTCTGTTTGTGCCCGACGGTGTTGGGGGCCATGTCCGACAGCACCACGTCCGGCGGCCCGCCGAGCAGTTCGAGCAGCTTCGGCGGGCAATCCGGGTCGGTGAAGTCCATCTGCAGGATGATTGCGTCGCCCTGCAGCGGCGGTTCGATAGCCAGCAGATCGACGCCGACCACCGCGCCGGCGTTGCGCTGCAACGCCACCTGTATCCAGCCGCCGGGCGCGCAGCCGAGGTCGATGACCTTGGCGCCGTGCCGAAACAGGTGAAAGCGGTCGTCGATCTCCGTCATCTTGAACGCGGCCCGCGAGCGGTAGCCCATGGCCCGCGCCTTGGCCGAGAACGGGTCGTTGATCTGCCGCTCCAGCCAGGCCTGCGAAGATGGGGTGCGCCCGGTGGCGGTCTTCAGGCGGGCCGGCTTCTGGCGGCCGCCCTCGTTTCCGCCGGTGGGCGGCTTGACCATGCGTCGGCGCGCGGGAGGGGGAGAATCGTCGCTCATGCCGCTTCCGCCTTAGGACCGCGTCGGCGTCGGCGCCGGCTCTTCTTCTGGTCGCTCATCAGGCTCATCAGCAGACCTTCGCGCAGGCCGCGGTCGGCGACGCGGACGCGGGCGCAGGGCCACAGCTCCTGCACGGCCTGCAGGATCGCGGCGCCCGCCAGCACCAGATCGGCGCGGTCGGGGCCGATGCAGGGCTGGGCGGCGCGCTCCTCCGGCGTCAGCACGAGCAGGCGATTGGCCGCCGCCTCGCACTGATCCCGCGTCATCCACAGGCCGTCGACGCGGGCGCGGTCGTAGCGCTCCAGCCCCAGATGCAGCCCGGCCAGGCTGGTGATGGCGCCCGAGGTGCCGATCAGATGGGCGCGGCCGCCGTCGAAGATGTGGCGCATCGGCTCGGCGTGGGCGAAGGGCTCGATGCGCGCCTTCACCGCCTCGACCATGACGCGGAACCACTTTTCCTGATCGTCGCCGCTTTCCGGGAACTGCTCGGCGAGCGTCACCACCCCCACCGGGATCGACAGCCACGCCTTGATCGGCAGCCGCCACGGCGCGAACTGGCGCGGCCGGGCGTCGAGTCCCTGCCCTTTCAGGTCAACCCACGACAGCTCCGTCGAGCCGCCGCCGACATCGACGACCAGGGCCGCGTCGGCTTCCCGGTCGAGCAGGCTGACACAGCCGGCGACCGACAGCTGGGCTTCCTCGCGCGGGGTGATCACCTGCAGCCGCAGGCCCGTCTCGGCGGCCACGCGCTCGACGAACTCGGCGCCGTTCTCGGCCATCCGGCAAGCCTGGGTGGCGATGGCCTTGATTCGCACCGCCTTGCGCCGGCGGATCTTCTCGGCGGAGACCTTCAGGGCGGCCAGCGCCCGGTCCATGGCCGCTTCGGAGAGCCGCCCGCTGGCGCCGAGCCCCTCGCCCAGCCTCACGATGCGCGAATACGACTCCACCACCCGAAACCCGTTCGGCGTCGGCGTGGCGACCAAGAGGCGGCAGTTGTTGGTGCCGAGATCGAGCGCCGCATAGTTCGGCGTCTCGCCCGGCGGACGCCGGCGCGCCTCCGGGGCTGCGCCGGGCGCACGCGGCGCCTCCGACATGGTCTCATACCTGTCTGTGCAGACACCGGGGCGGCGCCTGATTTCCCGGCGACCATAGCGAACCGGACCGGCCGCCGCAAAGGCGCGAGCTTTCTGACTGGCGGGACTCGCCATACGTTCAGGAAACAGTCAGGAGAGCGGTCGTATGATCCAGACCATGGACGCTCGTCTCGCCAAGTTCGCCCTCGGGCAGGTGGTCCGCCACCGGATCTTCCCGTTCCGCGGCGTGATCTTCGATGTCGACCCGCAATTCGCCAACACCGACGAATGGTGGGAGTCGATCCCCGAGGACATCCGGCCCCGCAAGGACCAGCCGTTTTACCACCTGCTCGCGGAGAACGATCAGAACAGCTACGTCGCCTACGTCTCCGAACAGAATTTGCTGCCGGACGACTCCGGCCAGCCCGTCGGCCACCCGCACGCGGCGCTCCTGTTCGACGGCTTCGAGGACGGCCACTACAATATGCGCCCCCGCGTCGCCCACTAGGGCGCAAGGTTCTGCCGCCGGGCGGGCCGGGAGCGGCGCAGTCAGGTCGAACTTTTCAAGCGCGGGCGCGTAGTCTTCCCACCATGAGCGCAGACGGCTTTTCGGGCGGCCCGCCACCGGGCGCGCGGGCGGACTGGACCATCGACCAGGGCTGGGAGGCGTATACCGCCGCCGAGCACAAGGTCTGGGACGTGCTCTACGAGCACCAGACCGCCCTCCTGCCCGGCCGCGCGTCCGACGAGTTCCTGAAAGGCCTCGACAGCCTCGACCTGCACCGAGGCGGCATCCCGGACTTCGCCCGCATCAATGAGGAACTGATGCGGCTGACCGGCTGGACCGTGGTGGCGGTGCCGGGGCTGGTTCCAGACGAGGTTTTTTTCGAGCACCTAGCCAATCGCCGCTTCCCCGCCGGCCAGTTCATCCGGAAGCCCGACCAGCTCGACTACCTCCAGGAGCCGGACATCTTCCACGACGTCTTCGGACACGTGCCGATGCTCACCGACCCGGTTTTCGCCGACTACATGGCCGAGTACGGCAAGGGCGGCGAGCGGGCCATGCAGCTGGGCCGCCTGCACAACCTGGCGCGGCTCTACTGGTACACAGTCGAGTTCGGGCTGATGGACACGCCGGCCGGCCTGCGGATCTACGGCGCAGGGATCGTGTCGTCGCGGGCCGAGAGCGTGTTTGCGCTGGACGATCCGTCGCCCAACCGCCTCGGCTTCGATCTCGAACGGCTAATGCGGACTCCCTACCGCATCGACGATTTCCAGCAGGTCTATTTCGTCATCCCGTCCCTGCAGGCGCTCTTGGATGCGACGCTGCAGGATTTCGCACCGATCTATGAGCGACTGGCGGCGGCGGAGGATATCCCCATCGAGGCAATCACCCCACAGGATCGGGTGTTCACCCGAGGCACCCAGGCCTACGCCCAAACCAAACCCCAACTGTCATCCCGGCCGTAGCGCAGCGGAGAGCCGGGACCCAGAGTCACAGGCCAATCCTCTGGGTCCCGGATCGGCCTTGCGGCCGTCCGGGATGACGGAGGGTTAGTGCTGGAAGGGATAAAAGCCGGAGCCGAGCTTCAGAATTTGTGTCAGCTCATCCAGCGCTGCCCGGCTCTCATCGAGCAGTTGAGGATCGGCCAAGTCGCTCGGAACCAGCCGGTCCCGGTAGCGGCGCGCAGCCCAATCGGTCAGCTTGTCCTGAAGCCTCGCATCGAACCGTTGCGCCGGGTTCGTCGCCACAAGTTCTTCCTCCGTCAGCACCACACGCAGGCGCAAACACGCCGGCCCGCCGCCATTCCGCATGCTCTGGCGGACATCGACGTACTCCACGCGGCCGATGGGGCCGTTAGATTGCGCCAGCGCTTCGGCGATGGCGTAAGCGCGCGGGTTCTCCCGCGTCTCGACGGGCGCGAGCAGCGTCAACCGATCCTCGCCGGGTAGCGACAGCAGTTGCGAGTTGAACAGGTAGGACTTCACCGCGTCTTCGATCGGCAGGTCGGCGTTGCTGATCTCCACGAACTGCGGCTCGAACCCGCGCGCGGCGGCGCGGACATTAGCCTCCATCGCCGCGCGGTCGTCGAAGGCGAGTTCGTGGAACAACAACGTCGTCTTGGTGCCGACGCAGACCACGTCGTTGTGGAAGGCGCCCGCGTCGATGGCGGCCTGCGCCTGCCGGGCGAACACCGCCCCGCCGGCCCCGTGGCGGCGGGCGACGGCCTCGAACGCCTCGCGCGTCTGCCGGGCGGGGAAGCGGCCGGACCAGGCCTCCCAGGCGCCGCGGCCGAAGACGAACAGGTTGACGCCCGGCTCGCCGTGATTGGCGCACAGGCGCACATGGTTGGCCGCGCCCTCGTCGGCAAAGTGCGGCTGGGCGTGCAGCGGCTCGTGGACGGCGAAGCGGCTCTCGTCCGCAAACAGCCGGCGCAGCGCGCGCGTGGTCTGCCCGGCCTCCAGGCTGCGGTGCAGGTTGGTGAGCAGGTTCGCGGGCGTGAAGTGGACGCGGCCGTCGGCGCTGTCGGCGGAGGGCGTCACCGTCGCCGCGTTGGCCGCCCACATCGCGGAAGCCGAACAGGCGGCGGCCGCCAGCGCCGGCTGATCCTTCCAGGCCCGCTCCAGAACCTGCGCGTCAATTCCCACGAATCCAAGGCCGCGCAGGAACGGGATCAGCGGCCGCTCGTGCGGCGCAAAGACGAACTGCGGCACGCCCCAGTCGTGGAGCCGCCGCATCTTGGCCAGGCCCTCAATGACCGCCGCGCGGGGGTTGGACGCCTCGCCGCTGTTGATCTCGCTGGCGAGGTTGCCGGGCGCGAGGCCGGCGTATGAGTGCGTCGGCCCGACCAGCCCGTCGACATTGGCCTCGACCGCTGTCACGCCCTCAGGCCTTTGATCTCTCCGAGGGTCGAGACCACCCCGTCGGCCTCGAAGCTGGCGATGGGGTAGGCGCAGTAGTCGGCGGCGTAGTAGGCGCTGGGCCGGTGGTTTCCGGACAGGCCGAGCCCGCCGAACGGCATGGTCCCGGCGGCGCCCGTGGTCGGCCGGTTGAAGTTCACCACGCCCGCCCGGATGCGCGTCAGGAAGCGCTCCCAGAGCTTTGGGTCGTCGGAAATGAGCCCGGCCGACAAGCCGTAGCGGGTGGCGTTCGCCGCGATCAGCGCCTCGTCGAAACTGGCCGCGCGCCGCACCTGCAGGACAGGCGCGAAAATTTCCTCGTCCGGCGTATCGATGCCGCTGAGGTCAATGATGCCGGGCGTGACGAACGCGCCGGAGAGCCCCTGAACGGGCGTCATTTCTCGCACGACATCGCCGCCGAGCTGGGATGCGGCCCGCAAGGCGCCCTCCGCCGCCCGGGCCGAGATCAGCGGGCCCATGAACGGTTCGGCTTCGCCGTTCCACGGACCGATCACCAGCCTTTCTGCCAATGCGGCGACTGCCTGGACGATCGCGTCTCCGGCCACCCCCGCAGGCACGATCAGCCGCCGGGCGCAGGAGCAGCGCTGGCCGGTGGTCACAAAAGCCGACTGCACGATGTGGGCGGCGGCGGCCTCGGCGTCGGCCACGTCCCAGACCACCAGCGCATTGTTGCCGCCCAGCTCCAGCGCCAGGATGACATCCGGCCGGTCGGCGAACCTGCGCCGGAACACTGCGCCGGCCTGCGCCGAGCCGGTGAACAGCAGGCCGTCGATCTCCTGATCGAGCAGCGCCGCGCCGCTCTCCTTGCCGCCCTGGACCAGGTTGATGACGCCGGAGGGCAGGTCCGCCGCTTCGAACGCCTCGACCATCAGTTCGCCCGCCAGCGGCGTCTCCTCGGACGGCTTGAACACCACCGTGTCGCCGGCCAGCAGCGCCGGGACGATGTGGCCGTTGGGGAGGTGGCCGGGGAAGTTGAACGGCCCCAGCACCGCCATCACCCCATGCGCCCGGTGACGCAGCACGGCGCGGCCGAAGGCGGTGTCGCTGGCCTTCACTCCGGTGCGCTCGTCGTAGGCGGCGATGGAAATTTCGACCTTGCCGATCATCGAGCCGAGTTCGGCGGTCGTCTCCCACAGCGCCTTGCCGGTTTCGCGGGACAGCGCTTCGGCGAACGCCCCGCGCCGCTCCTCAAGCGCTGCCTTGTAGCGCCGCATCGCGGCGATCCGCTCCTCGCGCGGCAGATCGGCCCACGGGTGGAAAGCGGCGCGCGCAGCGGCCACCGCTTCGGCAACCTGGCGTTCGCTCGCGGCTTCGCCTTCCCAGACCACCTCGCCCGTCGCCGGGTCGATGGACGTGAACCGGCTCATGTCTTGACCCTCACCGCCTCGCCTTCGCGCACCCGCAGCGCCTCGGCGGCCTCCTTCGAGATCACCGCTGCATCGCCGTCGACCAGCACAGGAACTCGCACGGAGCGGAAACGGGCGATCTCGTGGGTGGAAATCAGCCCGATCTCGGCGGCCGCATCCTCGCCTATCTTCACGCGCAGCCGCCGCGCGGTGCGCACGGTGTCGATGTCGTCGCGCGGGCAGGACATCGTCGGCCCGGCGTCGAACAGGTCGACCAGGCCGTGATAGCGGAACCGCTCGCGCTCCAGCATCACCCGGGCGCCCTCGCCGTCGCGGTGAACCTTGCCGATGGCCTCGCAGGCCGCGGCGGGCAGCAACTCCGAATAGATCGGGTGACGCGGCGCGAGGTCGAGGATGAACTGGCCGTCAGTCGAGGCGCTCATCTTGTCGGCCTCGTCGAACGGCAACCGGAAAAAGCGGCTGGAGACGTGGTCCCAGAACGGGCAGCTGCCGTCCTCATCGAACCAGCCGCGCAGCTCGGCCAGCACCATTTCGGCAAACTTCTCCGGCTCGCTGCCGATCAGCATGTAGCGGCTCTGGGCGAGCAGCCGCCCGGCCCCGCCCATCCGCCGCTCGGGCCGCAAGAACAGCGAGCCGACCTCCGACCAGCCGGCGCATTCGTTCACCAGCACCAGCGCCTTGTGATCGAAGCGCAGCCCCAGGATCGGCGACGACTGCGCCAAGGTCACCACGCGGAAGGAGAAGAACGGCCGCTTGACGCCGACGCCTGCCTTCACACCAGCCACGCCGATGACGTCGCCGGTGTCGGTGTCCTCCAGCATCAGGCTGTACCAGGCCTCCGGCGCGGCCACGCCGCCGGTGAAACTCAGTTCCGAAAGGTTAAGCCGTTCCTTCAGCGTTGCTTCGTCTTCGGGCAGGCTGGTGAAGCCGCGCCCCGACAGGATGGCCAGCTCCATCAGCACGTCGAGGTCCGCTGGACCGGCGGGCCGCACGACCAGCATCAGGCGGTCTCCATCGCGGCGCGCAGGCCCGGCCCGTCGATCTCGCCGCCGGCCAGCTTCATCAGGATCAGCGCCGACAGCTGCGCCCGCTCGGCAAAGCTCTGCGGCCAGGCGAACTCCTTGTCGGAGTGGATGTCGCCGCCGCGCACGCCCAGCGTATCGACGTTGGGCAGGCCGGCGGCGAACAGGTTGTTGCCCTCGCACACTCCGCCCGACGCCTTCCAGGCGATGTCCTGGCCGAGCAGACCGCCCGCCTGCTTCACCGCCGAGAACAACTGCGTCTGGGCGGCGTTGAACGGCTTGGCGGCGCGGGTGACGCCGCCGTGCAGGTCGATGGTGATGCCCTCGCGTCGCTCGGCCTTCAGCGCCTCGGCGACGCTGAACTCCAGCCAGCGGCAGGCCGCCTCGTTCGGGAAGCGGGCGTTGAAGCGCAGCACGGCGTTGTCGGGCACCATGTTCAGCGGCGCGCCGCCGTCGATGCGGGCGACGTTTAGGGTCACGCCCTCGCGCTTGCCGTTCAGCTCATCAAGGCGGGCGGCCAGCCGCGCGGCGGCGGCGATGGCGTTGCGACCGGCGGCGAAGTCTCGTCCCGCGTGCGCCGCCCGGCCGGCGATCCGCACATGGAAGTTGCCCGAACCCTTGCGCTCTCCGGCCAGAGCCCCGTCGCTCATCGCCGGCTCATAGGTCATGCCGACATGACCCAGCGCCCCGAACTCGGCCAGCACCGGCGCCGAGGCCAGCGAGCCGATCTCCTCGTCCGGCGACAGCAGCACGCGGTAGCCGACGTTACGCGCGTCCGGATGGCCCTCGAAAGCCTGCAGCGCCGTCAGCATGACGCTGATGCCGCCCTTCATGTCGGCGATGCCAGGGCCGTGCAGCGCGCCATCGGTGCGGGTCAGCACCGACTGGAATCTGCTCTCCGGCGGATAGACAGTGTCATAGTGGCCGGTGAGGACGACCTGCACCGGCGCTTCGGGCCGCACCACCACGGCGATGGAGGCGGGATGGGCGAATTCCTGCTCGCGGCCGTCGGAGCCGATCTCGATGCTGGGCCTGAGCGGCACATCGACGGGCGCGGCGGGCAGCACCGACAGGGCATCGACGAGCACGGCGCGCTGCTCCTCCAGCCCGCGCAGGTTGCGGGTGCCGGAGTTGATGGCGCACCAGTCTACGGCGCGCTGCACGATCCTGGCGCCGTCGGCGGCGATGGAGTCGAGGACGGTGCGGTCTTCGGGGGTAAGACGCATGGGCGCACCCTAGCCGAGCTTGCGGGGAAAATCGTGCCAAGCCTTGCCGAAAAACGGCGTCTTGGCGATCAAGGCTTGCTCAGTAATCGCGCCGCCAGCGCACCGACAGCCGCGCGCCGCCCTGCCCGGCGATTCGGGAGACGATGGCAAGGTTGCGCCGAACGCGCCATTCGACCTGCGCCGCCGGACCCTCGCGGCCGCCGCCGATAATCTCCAGATAGACGTCGTCGGTCAGGTACTTGCCGCCCGCAACCGTCAGCCCCCCGGCCTCCCCTCCGCCGCCGAACGACAGGCGGTCGAGGCGGGTGAGCCCCCTCAGCCCGCCGATCACATCGAAACCGCCGCCGCCCGCCAGCGAGGCCAGCGCCGAGGCCAGCTGCGCCGCCTCGACCGGCGACAGCTGCGAGGCCGAAGCGCCGAACAGCACCTGCGACAGAATCTCGTCCTGCGGCAGCACCGGCGTCGAGGTCAGGGTGATCTCCGGCTCGGCCGCCGTGCCCTTGACGCGGATCACAGCGGTCAGCGAGGGGTCGTCGCGGGTCGCGGTCAGGTCCAGCCGGATGCGGTCGGCGGACCCGGCGAGATACACCGTGCCGCGCTCATCGAACTCGAAGCGCTTGCCGGCGAAGTCGTACTCACCGCGCACGATGCGGGCGACGCCGTCCAGCTCCGGCCGCCGCGTGGTGCCGCCGACGTGGGCGTCGAGGGACAGCTCGACGTCCAGACCACGGCCTTCCACGAACACACGCCGGAGCGCCTTGAGGTCGACGTCGAGCGCCACGGCAAGGCCGCGCGCCGGCTCGATCTGCAGGCCACGCTGGGCCCCGTCGGGCTTGTTGATCTCGATGACGTCCATACGCACCACGCCGGACGGCGTCGGGGGATCGGCGGCGATGTCGGCGCGGTCGATGGTCAGGGCGCCGGTCAGCTTCACCAGACCGGCGGCGTCGCGGTTGATGGTCGCCTGGCCGGAGGCGGTGGCGGTGGCCATGTCGTTGTCGACCAGCTGGAAGCGGGTCAGGTCGAGCCGGAAGCTGCTGGCGCCATTGCGCTGCAGGCTGATGCGGCCGCCGCCGGTCAGCTTGCCGCCCTCGCCATCGGTGCCGCTCAGGCTGCTGACGTTGATGGTCTCGCCCTGCAGCGCGGCCGCCAGCGACAGGTCGCGCAGGCGAAGGCCGGTCGCGCCGTCCTCGAAACTGCCGCCGGCCAGGGTCGCCCGCCCCGTGATCTGCGGATCGGCGAGGCTGCCGCCGAGCGTACCTTCGGTCACCACCCGCCCGGCCAGCGAGCGCTCGCCGCCGACGAACAGGTCCCACAGCGGCTTGATCTCCCCGTCGGCGAAGAAGCGGCCGCGCATCGGGCGGCGGGTGTTGATGGCCAGCCTGAACGGCGCGGCGGAGGCCTCGACCGGCAGCACGACGTTGGCGTTGGAGCGCAGGCCCTGGGCGTTGGTGGCGGTGGCGTCGATGGCGAGGTTGTTGTCGTCCAGCCGCGCCCGCACCGTGCCGTCCAGCGACAGGTTCTGCGGCAGGCCACGGCCGCGCGCTCCCCGCAGCGTGGCGTCGAGCGAGCCGGTCAGCCGCGCGCCCTTGCCTTGAAGTTGGGCGCGGGCGTCGAAGCGGCCGGTCAGGTCCTCGTTGAAGGCGCCGAGCGCCACGTCGTCCATGACCGCATTGACCAGCGCCCCCTCGCGGGTGAGCCGGGCGTCGATGTTGGCCCGCCCGGTCCCGACCAGCAGCCGCAGCCGCGCCGACTGCTCCGGTCCGCCGAAGCGCAGCAGCGCCGTCTGGGTGGTGCGGAAGTCGGCGCGGCCGAGCCTGCCGCCCGCGTTCATGGCCAGCGCATAGCCCTCGGCCTCCGAGGAGAGCACGCCGTTGCCGTCGATCCGCCACGGGCCGGGACGAGCCGCGCCCTCGGCCTTCACGGCGACCGGTAGCCGCGCCAGCGGGCCGGAGCCACGCAGCGTGCCGCTTCTGATCGTCACGTCGCCGGCCCCGATCAGCACGGCGTTCTGGGCGGTCAGGTCGATGTCGGCGCGCGGGCCGCCCGGCGCGTCGGCGATCCTCACCGTTCCGTAGACCCGGCCGCTGTTCAGGAAGGCGCCGGACGTGACGGCGAGGTTCAGGTCGGCGGTGCTCGGCCGGTTGCGGCGCAGCGACACCGCCCCTTGCGCCTGCACCCCGCCCGCGTCGGCGTCCAGGTTCGAGAGATCGATGCCGCCGGGTGCGAACCGGAAGGCGGTGTTGATCCGGGCCGGGCCATAGGTGCTGGCGGCGGCGAGGGCAAACTGGCCGTCGGTGGCGTCGGCGGCGCGCCGGAAGCTGAGCTTCACGTGAGCGTTCGTCAGCGGCAGGCGAGGCAGGTCGATAGAGTCGAAGTCGGCGATCAGGTCCGCGCGCGGCGCCGACAGCGTGCCGGTGACCGCGCCCGCCCCCTTGGCGTTCCCGGCGATCTCGACCGGGCCGATGCGGAACGGACCCTTGGCGTTCCAGTCGCCCTTGAAGGCGAGGCTGCCGCCCTGCCCCTTCACGCCGGCCGCGCGTACCGAGCCCGCCGCGCCGTCCAACGTCGAGCTCGCCACCGAAATGATCCCGTGGTTGTAGGTTCCCTTCGCCCTCAGCCGGGGCGCGGCGCCCATCAGCCGGTCGAACTCCGAGAAGCCGGCGGCAAAGTTCGAACCCCTGGCGTCGAAATCGTAGCCCCACGGCTTGTTCGGCCCGCTGGCGCGTGAGGCCGACCAGCCCATCTTGACCAGCCCCTTGGCGCCCGCGTGCGCGGCGGCGAGGTTGGTCAGCTGGGCGTCGCCCTTGAAGTTCAGGTTGCCGAAGATCGAGCGGTTGCCCGAGGCATCGAGCACCAGCCCCGGCCCGGTCGCCACCACCCGCCGGATCAGCATCTCGCCGCCCTTCAGCCGCGAGCCGAGGAAGGTGGCGTGCGGCCTGCCGCCCAAAGCCGCCGCCAGATAGCCGCGCCCCTGCCCGCCCGCGCCGGTCAGCTCGCCGGAGACGGTGTACTCGCCCTTGCGCTTGACCAGCCTGGCCGGCCCGGCCGCCCGCGCCAGGGTGTAGCTGCTGCCGGTCGTCACATTGCCGGCGTCGACGGCGCCGGCGAACACGAAGTCCGACCACTGGCCTTTCACGTTTCCGACCGCCGTGGCCTTGGCGTCGACGATGCCGCCGAACATCCGCTTGATGGAGCCGGTCTGCACGGTCGCCGACAGGCCCGCGGGCGTGATCTTGCGGGCCAGCAGGTCGGCGGGGCCCTTGAAGGCGACCTTGAGGTTCTCCGCGTCGATCTTACCATCCACCGCGTAATTGCCGCCCCTGAACCGGCTGCCGCCGACGGAGAACTTCGCCTCCGGGCCGAAGCGCTGGACGTATTTCTCCGTCAGCCGCGAGGCCGATAGCGCGATCCGCCCCGCCGCCGAGCCCCCATCCTCGTTCCAGATGCCGAGCGCGTTGACCGGCGTCGCGCCGCCCGACCTCGCCACCGCCGTGAAGCGCCCCACCGCGCTGGTGCCCCGCGCCCGAATTGTCATGTCGAACGGCTGGTCGGTCGACAGCCCCAGCGTGCCGGCGATGGCGCCGCCCGCAGCTTCGCTGGCGTCGGCGGTGACGTTGATGGATTTGTTGTTGCCGAACTCGAAGTCGGTCTTCAGGAAGTCGCCCTGGTGCAGCAGGCTGCGGGCCTCGATATGGCCGGTCTTCGGACCCCGCCGCTCGACCAGCAGCCGGCCGGAGAGGTCGAAGAGGCCGCGCCGGTAGCTGAATTCGGGCAGCATCTCGAGCCGGCCGCTCATGCGCTCGATCTCGAACGACACCGGCAGCTCAGCTGACTTGCCCTTCGGCGTCAGCGTCGGGCGGCGCAGCAGGCGCAGCTGCCGCATGGTGATCTCGTCGGCATGGAACCGGCGGCGGAACAGCTCGGTATAGTGCCAGACGACGTGGACCTGGCGGCCTTCCAGCCACACGCCCTTCTCGTCGGAAATGGTCAGCCGCCCGACCGTAAAGTCGCGGAAGACGTCGCCCTGCAGCCCCTCGATCCGCAGCTTGCCGACCCGCCCGAGCTTCAGCCCGTCCAGCCGCGACTGCAGGAACATCCGCCCCGGCGAAGTGACGAGCCCATAGCGCGTGCCCAGCAGCGCTCCGGCCACCAGCACCACCGCCGCGACCGCCACGATCATCGTCCAGACGGCCGGGTGCAGCCGTCCGCGCCTGACCAGCGGAGGGGCGGCCTCGTCGGTCAAAAGCTCTGCCCGATGCTGAGGTAAATCTGGAACGACGGGTCGCCCTCGCGCTTGTCGAGCGGGATGGCGATGTCGGCGCGGATCGGCCCGAAGCCGAGGTTGTAGCGGACGCCGATACCGGCCCCAACGCTATAGTCGTCGCCGGTCGGCGTGGCGTGAGTGCCCACCGCGCCCGCGTCCACGAACCCAACCACGCCCCAGCGCTCCGTCAGGTCGTGGCGGATTTCGGCCGAGGCTTCGAACAGCGACAGGCCGCCTTGCGGGGTGTTGTCCGGCAGGCGCGGCCCGATGGCCTGATAGGAGTAGCCGCGCACCGAGCCACCACCGCCAGCATAGAACCGCCGCGCCGCCGGCACGCCCGGAATATCGCCGCCTAGGATGGCGCCCAACCTCAGCCGCCCGGCCGCGACAGTGCGCTGCGCCTCGCCGAACGGGAAATAAATGCTCCCCTGCGCCTGCGTCCGCAGGTAGGCCAGCGAAGTGTCGCCCGCGACCAGCGTCGGCTCGCCCCGCGCTTCCAGCCGCCAGCCGCTGCGGGGGTCGAGCGGATCGTTCGAGCGGTCCAGCGCAAAGGCCCCCAGCAGCGTCGCGGTGGCGGTGTTGCGGTCCTCGCCCCGGACGACAGCGTTGTTGACCTCGACCTTCTCCGCCGTGCGGGCCAGATCAAGCGCCGCGCCGTAAGTGACGTAGGACGTCTTGCCGTAGCGCCGCGTCAGGTCGGCGGAAGCGGATACGCCGGTCTGGTCGTAGGCGTCCGTCTCTTCGTTGAATACCGCCGAGGTCAGGGTCAGCGTCCGCTGCGGCATGCGCCAGTGCGGCAGGATCACCCGCCCTTCCAGCCGCTGCTCGATCTGCGCCAGCCGGCCGGTGATTTGCAGGGTGTCGGCGCGGCGCAGGCGGTTGTAGCGGGTCCAGCGGGCGTCGAGGCCGACGCCCTCGTCCGTGGAATAGCCGAGCCCGACCTCGATGCTGCGCGGCGGCCGGTCGGCCAGGCTGACCAGCACCGGACGCAGGCCCTGCGGCGTCATCTTTTCCCTCGGCTGCAGGGCGACGGTGACCGAGTCGTAGACGCCCGTATCGAGCAACCGCCGCTCCAGCTCGGCCACGTCGGCGGGATCGTAGCGCTCGCCCGGCTTCCAGGGCGCCAGCCGCTTGACCCACTCCGGGTTGGTGCGCCCGTCCGTCGATATGTCGAGCCCGTTCAGCCGCACCAGATCTCCGGCGGCGATGTGGAAGGTCGGATGCACGGTATGGTCGGCATGGTCGACGACCACCTCGCGCGGCTCGGCCTTGGCGTCGGCGTAGCCGCGCTTCTGCACGGTCGCGACCACCCGGCCCTCGGCGGCCAGCACGTCCGGCGCGCGGCCGGGCTGGCCGAGTTCGAGGTCGAGCGCCGCCACACCGGCCTGCGCCACCTCGGTTTCAGGCGCCGCGCCCACCCATTCGACGTCGGGATCGGCAAGGATGAAGCGCGGGCCCTGATCGATGTGGACGACCGGCCGAGGCTTGGTCTCGTCGCCCTCGTCATCGGTGACGTCGGCCTCGACGACGTAGGCGTAGTAGCCTTCGGACCGCAGCACCGCGATGGCGTCCTCGCCGGCTTCGCGGGCGCGGCGGCGGGCTTCGAACCGCGACTGGACAGGTTTCTTGCTCTCGCCGACGGCGCGCTCGATGCGCTGGCGCAGGTCCTCGTCCTGGACGCCCTCGATCGCCGCCTTGGGCTCCGCCAGCGCCGGCAGCGGCCCAAAATGCACGATGAGCGCGGCCGAAGCGGCCAGGAGATAACGCAGCCGCGCCAAGCGAATCCTTCCTGTCTGGCGCCCCCTCACCCCGTGTAGTCGAAAGGCTCCGCCGCTGTCACCACCACCTGGGCCTTGGCGGCGTTTGCAAACAGATGAAAAGCTGCCCAAAGCACGGGCAGGCGCCGCAAGCTTGATCGAGGCGGCGGCGAAGGGGTTTGCGGCCCCCTCGCGGCAGGCCATGAGTAGGCGACAACGGTTCAGGGTTCAGAGTGGCCAGAGCGCAGACCATCGACGACATCCCCACCCTGCCGCTGACGCAGGCCGCCTACCTGCCGGGCGAGGCGTTCGACGAAATGTACGACGGCGACGGCACGCCGCGCGCCCACTACCGCGAGATGCACAAGCGGCTGCTGACGCTGTCGGGCGAGGACCTGGCCGAGCGGCAAAAGACGCTGGAACGCTCGTTCCTGCTGCAGGGCATCACCTTCACCGTCTACGGCGCCGACAGCGCCACCGAGCGGATCATCCCCACGGACCTCATTCCCCGCATCATCGCCGCAAAGGAATGGTCGCGCATCGAGAGAGGCCTGATCCAGCGGCTGAAGGCGCTCAACCTGTTCCTGGCCGATATCTATGGGCCGCAGCAGATCCTGACGGACGGGGTGCTGCCGCGCGAACTGGTGCTGGGCGCTACGTCCTACCGGCGCGAGATGCAGAACATCTTCGTGCCCAACCAGGCTTACGCGAACGTCTGCGGCTCGGACCTCATCCGCGGCAAGGACGGCGAATTCGCGGTGCTGGAGGACAACCTGCGGGTCCCCTCCGGCGTCTCCTATATGCTGGCCAACCGCGACGCCGCCAAGCGCACCTTCCCCGGCACGTTCAGGGCGGCCAACGTGCGGCCGGTGGAGCGTTATCCCGACCTGCTGCTGTCGACCCTGAAGTCGATGGCGGGCTGGCGGTCGAACCCGCAGGTCGTGGTGATGACGCCGGGCGTCTACAACTCGGCCTACTACGAGCACGCCTACCTGGCCCGGCTGATGGGCGCGCCGCTGGTCGAAGGGCGCGACCTCGTGGTGCACGACAACATGGTCTACATGCGCACCTCGACGGGGCTGCGCCGGGTGGACGTGATCTACCGCCGGGTCGACGACGACTTCATCGATCCGCTGACCTTCCGGCGAGACTCCGGGCTGGGCGTGGCGGGGCTGTTCAACGCCTACCGCGCCGGCAATGTCGTCATCTGCAACGCGCCGGGCACGGGTGTCGCCGACGACAAGGCGGTCTATGCCTATGTGCCGCAGATCATCCGCTACTACCTCGGCGAAGACCCGATCCTGCCTAACATCGAGACCTTCCTCTGCCGCGAGCCGGCGCAGCTGAGCCACGTGCTGGCCAACCTCGACAAGCTGGTGGTCAAGGCGGTGGGCGCGTCCGGCGGCTACGGCATGCTGATCGGCCCGCACGCCTCGGCCAAGGAGCGCGCCGATTTCGCGGTGGCTTTGAAGGCCGATCCCGACAACTACGTCGCCCAGCCCACCATCCAGCTGTCCACCGCGCCGTGCCTCGTCAACGGCCATATCGAGCCGCGCCACGTCGCTCTGCGGCCCTTCATCCTGTCGGGCGAGAAGACCGTGGTGACGCCGGGCGCCCTCACCCGCGTGGCCCTCCGTCGCGGCTCGCTGGTGGTCAACTCCAGCCAGGGCGGCGGCTCGAAGGACACCTGGGTGCTGAGCGAGGGTAAGTCCAAGCCATGATGCTGGCTCGGGTGGCGGACAGCCTCTACTGGATCGGCCGCTATCTGGAGCGGGCCGAACACCTGTCGCGGCTGTCGGACGTGATGCTCAATGCCACGCTCGACCACACCGAGGCGGCGTCGCAGGCGGCCCACATCGCGCTTTCCGCCGTCGGCGACCACGACATCGCCCGCTCGGCCAAGCCGTTCGAGGCGGCCCGCGCGCTGGTGCTCGACCGCGAGGACTCCAACTCTGTGATCATGTCGCTGGCTCAGGCCCGCGAGAACGCCCGCCAGGTGCGCGACCAGATCACCACCGAAACCTGGGAGCGGCTGAACCTGCTCTATCTGAAGGTCACCGGGGACGACGCCGAGGCGGACTTCAGCGCCGGCTCTTCGGCCTGGCTGCACGACATCATCGCCGATCTGCATCTGTTCAAGGGCGCCGCCGACGCCACCATGAGCCACGGCGAGGGCTGGCGCTTCCTGATGCTGGGCGCCTACATCGAGCGCGCCCAGCTGATCGCCCGCCTGCTGGAAGTCTGCTTCGGCGACGGCAAGGGCAAGAAGCCGACCGACCACATCGCCCTGATGAGCCTGCTGCGCATGGCCTGCGCGCTGGAGCCGTACCTTCGGGTCTATACCGCCGAGATCGAGCCACGCTTCATCCTCGAATTCCTGCTGCTCAACGAGGAGTTCCCGCGCTCGATCCGCTTCTCCACCGCCCAGATGGAGGACCACCTCAGCCGCATCGTCCGCCCAGGCGACACCGCGCCGGGCGCCTCGCCCGAACGGCTGGCCGGACGGCTGAAGGCGCGGCTGCAATACGCCGACGTTGAGGCGCTGCAGGCGAACGGGGCCAGCGCCCTGCTCTCGACCGTGCTCGACGAATGCGCCGCCATCCACGAGGCGATCTTTGAGACCTACGTCGCCTATCCCCTCGAACTGAGGCTGCCCGCCTGATGCTCTTGGAAATCCGCCACGTCACCCAGTACCACTACGACGCCGTCGTGCGCGAAAGCGTCATGGAGGTGTGGATGCAGCCGCAGAAGAACCCACGCCAGCGGCTGATCCGCTTCGACCTCGACCTCGATCCGGCCGCGCAGCTGTTCTCCTACGCCGACACCTTCGGCAACGCGGTCTATTATTTCGACGTCCCCCAGCCGCACACCGAGCTGACCATCGTCGCCTGCTCGGCGGTGGAAACCGAGGAGCCGGAGGGGCTGCCCGAGGCGCTCGACATGGGCGAGTGGGACCGCACGAAAAGCGACTTCGTGCTCGGCGACTGCTTCGATTTCCTGCGCCCGCACGGCTTCGCGCAGAACACCGAGGCCCTGCAGCAGTTTGTGCGGGAGCGGCAGCTTGATGACCTGCGCCGCCGCGATCCGCTGACCGCCCTGCGCCAGCTCAACGAGGCGATCTACAGCGCCTTCGGCTACGACGCCGCCGTCACCGAGGCCGACAGCCCGATCGACCTGGCGCTGAACGCCGGGCGCGGCGTGTGCCAGGACTTCGCCCACATCATGCTGGCCATCTGTCGCTCGTGGGGGCTGCCGGCCCGCTATGTCTCCGGCTACCTGTTCACCGACCGCAAGCACGGCGACCGCTCCGACCCCGACGCCACCCACGCATGGGTCGAGGTCTTCCTGCCGACGCTGCGCTGGGTGGGTTTTGACCCGACCAATAACTGCCTGACCGGAGAGCGCCACGTCGCTGTCGCCATCGGCCGCGACTACGGCGACGTGCCGCCCTCACGCGGCGTCTACAAGGGCGGCGCCGAAAGCCATCTCGGCGTCGCGGTGACCGTCAAGCGCGCCCGCGCGGCGGTGTCGGAGCCGGAGTTCCTCCGCCTCCAACGCCCCGCCTTCCCCACCGCCCGCCAGCGCCAGGGCCTCGCCGCCTTCGACCACGACCAGCAACGCCAGCAGCAACAGCAACAACAGCAGCAGTAGCCGGGAGAGTAGCCATAGTCACGAAGTCAAGGCTCAAGGTCGGCGTCGATGTCCCTTGGGTGACCAGCTGGACCGAGGAGCCGCCGACCGGGGCCGCGCCTTGCCCCACGGTGGGTGGCGAGCTTGCGTTGGGACAGGTCGAGCGCCCCGGCTACGGCATGCCGATCTACTCGAAGAACCACGCCCGGAGGCAACGGGCCTCGATGCGTGACATGCTCTGCCCGATGTGCGGCGAGCCGACCGTCCCCGGAGACCGGTGGACCTTGCTTGCCAGGCGCCGGACGGCCGGCCAGCTACGCGCCACCGGCTTTAGCGCCTCCGTTCCCGAAGATCTCAAGGACGAGCACCCCATCCTCGACGCCGGCACCATCGCGCCGCTGCACCGCGCCTGCGCCGACCGGTCGATGACCCTTTGCCCACACCTGAAAGCCAACCCAGCCACCAAGCTGATGGCCTTCCCGGAAACCGTCACGGTCGTCCCGTTAACGACCTTGGCTCAGCGGCAGGTCGAGCACTTCCGCAAAAGCCCGTTCGCAGAGGCTCCCACGGTGCTCGCCATCGCCCTGCTTCACCTCTGCGGGATCATGTGAGGGTGGTAGGCCGGGTGGGGGTCGAACCCACGACCATTCGATTAAAAGTCGAATGCTCTACCACTGAGCTACCGGCCCGCTGGCGATGCCCGGGGGCGTCGAAGCGGCGCGGACCATAGTGGCGGTCGCCCTGCCCGGCAAGCGGGGCTCTCAAGCGTGCTGGCGGGCGGCGAAATCCCGGCGGAAGGCGGTGAAACGGCCCTCGGCGATGGCCGCGCGCATGGCCGCCGTCAGCGCCTGAAAGAAGGCGGTGTTGTGCCAGGAGAGCAGGATCTGCCCAAGGATTTCGTCTGATTTTACAAGGTGGTGCAGGTAGGCCTTGGAGTAGTCGCGGCTGGCCGGGCAGTCGCTGGCCTCGTCGAGCGGTGTGTCGTCCTCAGCGAAGCGGGCGTTCTTGAGGTTGACCGAACCTTCCCAGGTCCACGCCTGCCCGTGGCGGCCCGAGCGGGTCGGCAGCACGCAGTCGAACATGTCGATGCCCCGCGCCACGGCCTCGACGAGGTCGATGGGCTTGCCGACGCCCATCAGGTAGCGAGGCCGGTCGGTGGGCAGCATGGCGGGGGCGAAGTCGAGCACCTCGCACATGGCTTGGTGCCCCTCGCCCACCGCCAGGCCGCCGAGCGCATAGCCGTCGAAGCCGGTTTCGACCAGCCGGTCCGAGGATTCGCGGCGAAGGTGCTCGAAGGTCGAGCCCTGCTGGATGCCGAACAGCGCCTGGGCGGGACGCTCGCCGAATGCCGCTTTCGACCGTTCGCCCCAGCGGGCCGACAGCCGCATGGCCTCGGCTGCTCGAGCTTCTTCCGCCGGATACGAGACGCACTCATCCAGCTGCATGGCGATGTCCGAGCCGAGCAGGTCGGCCTGGATTTCGATGGCGCGTTCCGGCGTCAGCACATGGCGCGAGCCGTCGATGTGGCTGGCGAAGGTCACCGCCTCCTCCGTCACCTTGCTGATGTTCGAGAGCGACATGACCTGAAAGCCGCCGCTGTCTGTGAGGATCGGCCCCGCCCAGCGCATGAACTTGTGGAGGCCGCCGAGCCGCTGCACCCGCTCGGCCGTCGGCCGCAGCATCAGGTGATAGGTGTTGCCGAGGATGATGTCGGCGCCTGCTTCGGCGACTTGATCGACGGTCAGCGCCTTGACCGTCGCCGCCGTGCCGACGGGCATGAAGGCCGGCGTGCGGATGTCGCCGCGCGGCGTCCTCAGCAGGCCGGTACGCGCCGCGCCTTCCGTGGCGCTGATTTCAAACGGAAAGCTCGCCATCAGGGCGCGGGGAATAACAGGCTGGAGTCCCCGTAGGAATAGAAGCGGTAGCCGCTCTCGATGGCGTGGGCGTAGGCGGCGCGCATGGCCTGGCGCCCCGCAAAGGCGCTGACCAGCATGAACAGCGTCGACTTCGGCAGGTGGAAGTTGGTCATCAGCACGTCGGCGGCGCGGAAGCGGTAGCCGGGGGTGATGAAGATCGAGGTCTCGCCGGCATAGGGCTGGATAACGCCGTCCTCCCCGGTGGCGCTTTCCAGAAGCCGCAAAGAGGTGGTGCCGACGCAGACGATCCGGCCGCCGTTTATGCGCACCGCGTTGAGCGCCTCGGCGGTTTCGGCGGAGACCTCCCCATACTCCGGGTGCATGCGGTGGTCGGCCACCGCGTCAGTCTTTACCGGCAGGAAGGTGCCGGCGCCGACGTGCAGCGTGACGAAGTGCTGGCTGACCCCACGCTGCTTCAACTTTTCAAGCAGTTGTGGCGTAAAGTGAAGGCCGGCCGTGGGCGCCGCGACCGATCCATCCTCCCGCGCATAGATGGTCTGGTAGTCCGTCCGGTCCCGCTCGTCCTCCGCCCGCTTGGCGGCGATGTAGGGCGGCAGCGGCATCTCCCCCCGCTCGGCGATGGCGAGGTCGAGGTCGGGCCCTGCTAGGTCGAACGCCAGCGTCACCTCGCCGCCCTCGCCCTTCTCGACGATGGTGGCGTCCAGGCTGGCGAGGAAGCACGCGCGGTCCTCCGCCGCCCCGAACCGCACCCGGTCGCCGGCCTTCAGGCGCTTGCCGGGCCGCATGAAGGCCGTCCAGCGCGAGGGCGAGAGCCGCCGGTGCAGGGTGGCTTCGACGGCAACGGTGGTCTCCTCCCGAAACCGGGTGCCGGAAAGCCGCGCCGGGATCACCTTCGTGTCGTTGAACACCAGAGCGTCGCCGGGCTCCAGTAGGTCGGCGAGGTCGCGGACATGCATGTCCCGCAGCGCCTCACCCGGCCGCACGACCAGCATCCGCGCCGCGTCGCGCGGGCTCGCCGGCCGCAAGGCAATGAGCTCCTCCGGCAAATCGAAGTCGAAGTCTGATAGTTTCACGAGCGCGCCATACCCCTTCTCCCCTCGCGGGAGAAGGATCAGGTCAGGGCTGCCCGTGCCTTTTCCAGCAGCGCGGACAGCTTCGCCCGCTCTGCCTCGTGCGCTGCCTGCTCGCGCTCCTCGCGCCGGTCTAGCTCGGCGCGTGCCTTCTCCAACGCCGCAACCTGCCCGGCCCATCGGTCCTCCAGCTCGGCGAGCCGCGCTTCCAGGTCCGCCACCTTCTTCAGCGCCGCCTTCGACGGCTCCTTCTTCTTCGGCGCCGCCTTGATCGCCTTCAGCTGGGCCGCCGTCCCGGCCCGCCGTTCCAGCACCTCGTCCGGCTGCGCGACCGCGGCCTCGATCAGCGCCGGGTCGTCGACTTCCCGCGCCGCGCCGTCTTTGAACAGGTCCTGATGCACGCCCCACGCCGCCAGCGCCTTCGCCCGCGAAGTCGTGGCGACGACGTAGTCCGTCAGCCCGTCGGAGGTGATGAAGACCTTGAGCTTCGCCATGACAGGCGAAACGCGCCGGTCGCCGCTATTGGTCCGCGGCGACCTTCATGCTGACGATCTTGCCCGGCTGGCGGGGCGGTTCGCCCTTGGGCAGGGCGTCGACGTGTTCCATGCCTTCGACGACCTCGCCCCACACCGTGTACTGGTTGTCGAGGAAGGTGGCGTCGTCGAAGCAGATGAAGAACTGGCTGTTGGCCGAGTTGGGGTCGCTGGTGCGGGCCATCGAGCAGACGCCGCGCACGTGCGGCTCGCGGCTGAATTCGGCCTTCAGGTTTGGCTTGTCGGAGCCGCCGACGCCAACGCCCTTGGGGTCGCCGCCCTGGGCCATGAAGCCGGGGATGACGCGGTGGAAGACGACGCCGTCATAGAAGCCCTCGCGCGCCAACTCCTTGATGCGGGCGACGTGGCCGGGCGCCAGGTCGGGACGCAGCTTGATGGTGACCGGGCCGGTCTCGAGCTCCATGACGATGGTGTTTTCGGGGTTGGACATGGCGCGCTCCTTCGTTTTTGCGGAGCGTCGGGGCTAGCTGATCTCGGCCGGGATGTCGATGTCACAGAGCGAGAAGTCCGCGCCCTGCCGCGCCCTGACAGCCTTCACATACCCTTGGAAGAAGGCGCTGCGCGGATCGATCAGCCGCACCTTCGGCCGCGTCGCCTCGGGCCAGTCGGCCAGCACCGTCACCCGCTCCATTCGATCCTGCGGCGCCTCCACCGGCTCGCCGGTCTTGATGGAGCGCACGACATCGATGCCGCTGATCGCCCGCCCGAACGCGGTGTAGCGCTTGTCCAGCGAAGGATAGGGCTGGCGCATGACGAAGAACTGACTGTTGGCGCTGTCATTGTCCTCGTCGCGCGCCATGCCGACCACGCCGGGGCAATAGGTGCCCCAAGCCGAGACCTTGCCGTCCTGCGTCATGTCCGACCAGGCCATCGCCTGGCTGACCACCGGCAGCGAGGCCATGAAACCCTCCTCCAGCCCGGCTGGCGATGCGGCCACGACAAAGCCGCTGTCCGTCCCGCGCCGCCAGGTGAACTCCGCCTTGAGGTTGGGCTTTTTCGTTCCGCCCTCTCCCGTATCCTGAGGGTCGCCTGTCTGGGCCATGAAGCGGTCGATGACGCGGAAGAAGGTGCGTCCGTTATAGACGCCCTCGCGAGCCAACTCCCGCACACGCTTCACATGCTCGGGCGCTACTTCCGGGACCAACTCGACAAAAACGCGGCCCTTATTGGTGTCGATGACGAGGATGTTTTCCGGGTTGGGCGTGCGCCAGTCCGCTTCTGTCGCGACCGTTAGGCTCGCCAGCGGGTCGTGCACCGGCGTCGCGCAGGCGCAGACAAGAAGGGCAGCGACAGCGGCGAAGGCTCGGCTCATCAGCCGACCTTAGCGGGAATCTCCACGTCGCAAACATCGAAGGCGCCGCCCGTCCGCGCCTTGGCCGCCTCGACCAGCGCCCTGAAGGCGGGACCGGCGGTGTCCATCACCTGCACCTTCGGGCGCTCGGCGGCGGGGACGTCGGCCAGCAGGCGGACCCTGGTCATGCGGTCCTGAGGCTCGGCCACCGGCTCGCCGACCTTGATCCTGCGCACCACGTCCTGGCCGGAGATCACCCGGCCGAACGGGGTGTACTGCAGATCCAGGTCGTGGCGGGTGTCGCGCATCAGGAAGAACTGGCTGTTGGCGCTGTTCGGGGCCTGGGCGCGGGCCATGCCGAGCACGCCGGCGCAGAACAGGCCCCAGGCCGGCGCCTTGCCGTCGGCGGTGACCATCATCTGCATCTCGGGGCTGGAGCGCACTGGCAGGACGCCGATGTAACCCACTTCGGTCGGCGAACGGACCTCGTCATCCGCCGCCATCGAGGCCGCCCTGGCGAACCCGCCGGGCCCCCGCCGGAAGGTGAACTCCGGCTCCAGGTCCGGCAGCGTCGAGCCGCCCCGGCCGTTGTTCTGCGGATCGCCGGTCTGGTCCATGAAGCCGTCGACCACCCGGAAGAAGGTCAGGCCGTCGTAGAAGCCCTGCCGTGTCAGCGTCCTGATCCGCTCGATATGCGCCGGAGCAACCCCGGGCGCGAGCTCGGCGATGACGCGGCCCTGGTTGGTGTCGATCACCCAGACGTTCTCCGGGTCCGGCGTGCGCCAGTCGGCGGTTTGCGAGAAGGCGGGGGCGGCCAGCGCGAGGGCTGCGGCCAGAACTGCGGCGGCTGTCTTCATGGGCTTCTTTGTAACGGGGAATCCGGCGGCTTTAAGCCTTGCCGACCTTGCTGAGCAGGCGCTGTTCGACGCCCGGCGTGACGAACTTGGAGACATCGCCGCCCAGCTTGGCGATCTCCTTGACCAGCCGCGAAGCGACTGCTTGGTGGCGCGGGTCGGCCATCAGGAAGACGGTTTCGATATCGCGGTCGAGCTGCTGGTTCATCGCCGTCATCTGGAATTCGTACTCGAAATCGGCGACGGCGCGCAGGCCGCGGACGATGATCCCGGCCCCGACCTCGCGGGCAAAGTGCATCAACAGGCCCTCGAACGGCCGCACCTCGATCTCAGCGATCTTCGTGAGGTGGGCGGTCTCCTGGCTGATGATCGCCACCCGCTCATCGAGGGTGAACATCGGGCCCTTGCCCTCGTTGACCGCCACCCCGATGACCAGCTTGTCGACCAGCTTCACGGCCCGCCCGATGATGTCCAGGTGGCCGTTGGTCATGGGATCGAACGTCCCGGGATAGAGCCCTACGCGCGCCATCAGGCTTCTCCGCCGCCGTCCTCGGGCGCACCATCGCCTTCCAGGCCGCCCTCGTCGATCTCTTCTTCGGCCCCGCCCGGTTCGGCCAGCCGTTCGACCGAGACGACGTGCTCGTCCGGGCCCTTGCGGAAGATGGTGACGCCTTGGGTGTTGCGGCCTGCAATGCGGATCTGGCCGACGCGGACGCGGATCAGCTGGCCCTGGTCGCTGACCAGCAGGATCTCGTCGCTGTCCTCGACCGGAAAGGAGGCCACCAGCCGCCCGCCGCGCTTGGTCAGGTCGTGGGCGATCAGCCCCTGCCCTCCCCGGCCCGTGCGACGATAGTCGTAGGCGCTGGTGCGCTTGCCGAAGCCTTCGGATGACAGGGTCAGGATATGCTCCTCGGCCGCTTCTAGCTCGATCAGGCGGCTCATCGGCACCTCGGCTTCCGCCTCGGGCTCGGCGCCTTCTTCGGCCTCGATCTCCTCGGCTTCGCTCTCCATACCTTCGGCCGCGTCCGCCTCACCCCTGGCCGCGCGCATCTGGGCGGCGTAGCGCAGGTAGGCGGCGCGTTCCGCCGGCGTGGCGCTTACCGAGCGCAGGATGGCCATGGAGATGACGTGGTCGCCCTCGGCCAGCCGCACGCCGCGCACGCCGTCCGACGAGCGGCCGGCGAACACGCGCACGTCACCCACCGCAAAGCGGATGCAGCGCCCGGCCGCCGTGGTCAGCAGCACGTCGCACTCGGTGGTGCAGGTGCCGACGCCGATGATGCTGTCGCCCTCGTCGAGCTTCATGGCGATCTTGCCGGCGCGGTTGATCTGCACGAAGTCGCTGAGCTTGTTGCGGCGGACGTTGCCGGACCGGGTGGCGAACATCACGTCGAGGCCGTCCCACGCCGCCTCGTCCTCGGGCAGCGGCAGGATCGAGGTGATGGTCTCGCCCTGGTCGATGGGCAGCAGGTTGACGAAAGCCTTGCCGCGCGAGGTCGGCGTGCCGAGCGGCAGGCGCCAGACCTTCAGCTTGTAGACCTGCCCGCCGGAGGTGAAGAACAGCACCGGCGCGTGGGTCGAGGCCGAGAACACGCGGGTGACGACGTCTTCCTCCTTGGTCGCCATGCCCGAGCGCCCACGACCGCCGCGGTGCTGGGTGCGGTAGATGGCCAGCGGGGTGCGCTTCACATAGCCGCCGTGGGTGACGGTGATGACCATCTCCTCGCGGGCGATGAGGTCCTCGTCCTCGAGGTCGAAGTCGCCTTCGACGATCTGGGTGCGGCGCGGGGTGGCGAACTTCTCGCGCACCTCGACCAGTTCCTCGCGGACCACGGCCATGATGTGCTTGCGGTCGGAGAGCAGGTGCAGGTGGGCGGCGATGGTGTCGGCCAGCTCGCGCGCTTCGCCGAAGATCTCGTCGCGGCCCAAACCAGTCAGGCGCGACAGGGTCAGGGCCAGGATAGCCCGGGCCTGCTCGTCGGTCAGCTTGACCTTGTCCTTGTCGACCAGCTGGGTGCGCGGGTCCTGGATCAAGTCGATCAGGGGCATCATGTCCCCGGCCGGCCAGTCGCGGGCGACCAGCCGCTCGCGCGCTTCGGCCGGGTCGGCCGAGGAGCGGATGATGTGGATCACCTCGTCGATGTTGGCGACCGCGATGGCCAGCCCGACCAGCACGTGGCCGCGGTCGCGGGCCTTGTTGAGCTCGAACCGGGTGCGGCGGACCACTACCTCTTCGCGGAACTCCACGAAGGCGCCGATCATCTCGCGCAGGCCCATCTGCAGCGGGCGGCCATGGTTGATGGCCAGCATGTTGACGCCAAACGAGTTCTGCAGCGGCGTGTAGCGGTAGAGCTGGTTCAGCACGACGTCGGGGACGGCGTCGCGGCGCATCTCGATGACGATGCGCATGCCGTCGCGGTCGCTCTCGTCGCGCAGGTCGGCGATGCCTTCGAGGCGCTTTTCGCGGACCAGGTCGGCGATCCGCTCGACCAGGCTGGCCTTGTTCACCTGGAAGGGCAGCTCGGTGATGATGATGGCCTCGCGGTCCTTGCGGACCTCCTCCACCGAGGCGACGCCGCGCATGATGACCGAGCCGCGGCCCGTCATCAGCGCCGTGCGCGCGCCGGTCCGCCCCAGGATCTCGCCGCCGGTCGGGAAATCCGGGCCGGGCACCAGATCAAGTAGCGCGTCCAGCTCGATATCGGGATCGTCGATTAGCGCCAGGCAGGCGTCGACGACCTCGCCCAGGTTATGGGGCGGGATGTTGGTCGCCATGCCGACGGCGATGCCGCCCGCGCCATTGACCAGCAGGTTGGGGATGCGCGCCGGCAGCACCGACGGCTCGCTCTCGGACCCGTCGTAGTTCTCCTGGAAATCGACGGTGTCCTTATCGAGGTCGGCCAGCAGCGCCTCGGCCGCCTTGGTCATTCTCGATTCGGTGTAGCGCATGGCCGCCGGCTGATCGCCGTCGACCGAGCCGAAGTTACCCTGACCGTCGATCAGCAGCAGGTTCATCGAGAACGGCTGCGCCATGCGAACCAGGGCGTCATAGACCGACTGGTCGCCGTGCGGGTGGTACTTACCGATGACGTCACCGACGGTCCGCGCCGACTTGCGGTAGGCCGCCGTCGAGGTGAAGCCGTTTTCGTTCATCGCAAACAGGATGCGGCGGTGCACGGGCTTGAGCCCATCGCGCACGTCCGGCAGCGCCCGGCTGACGATCACGCTCATGGCGTAATCGAGGTAGGAGCGCTTCAGTTCGGCCTCGATGGCGATGGGCGCTACATGCCCGCGTCCACCGTCGCCGGGAGGGATGATCGTATCGTCTGTCAAAGGGGAAAAAGCCGGTTAGAATCGGACAAATAGGTAGGTCCGTTAGTTAACATCCGCAGGCCGCGAACACCACCCGAGCGGCCCCCTTGCGACCGATCAGGAGGCCGTCCGATGAAAGGCGCTGTTGTTCTGTTTTTGGCGGGTTCATTGGCCGCTCCCGCCATCGCTGCTGATCGGCACGGAGGCATCTATCGCTTCGTGCCCGCCCCCAGCAGCACTGCCTTGAGCAGGCCCGCGAAAACCACGCGAAACCGGTCAGGCCGCAGCGGCTGGAGGAACTGCCGCCCGCCTACGCCATCCGCCTGAAAAACGACGCAGAAGCAAAGCCTTCTGGCTGCTTCCGTATCCAGCGCGAGCAATAATCTTCCTCCTCCCCTTCATGGCGGAGAGCATCAGGTCTTCATCAGCGCCTCGACCTGATCGAGCGTGTCCCCGAACTTGGCGATCAGGGCGCGGTAGGGCGCGGGCGAGGTCATGTCGAGGCCGGCGCGCTTGAGGATTTCGACCGGGTAATCCGAGCCGCCCGACCGCAGCACGTTCAGGTAGGTGTCGCGCGCTTTTGCCCCGCCGGTCAGCACCTGCTGGTCGAAGAACACCGAGGCGGCGATCGAGGTGGCGTACTGGTAGACGTAGAAGTTGTAGTAGAAGTGCGGCACCGCCGCCCATTCATGGGCGTAGACCGGCTCGATGATGACGTTCGGGCCGTGGTATTTGGTCAGCAGCCCCCGGTACATCTCCGTCAGGTTATCCCCCGACAGCGCCTCGCCACGCTCCACCGCGTCGTGGATCATCAGCTCGAACTCGGCGAACATGGTCTGGCGGAAGAAGGTGCCGCGGAAGCTCTCCAGCACCGCGTCCAGGTAAAACAGCTTTTCGGCCCTGGTCTTGGCCCCCTGAAGCATGTGCCGCGACAGCAGCTGCTCGTTCATGGTCGAGGCGATCTCGGCCGTGAAGATGGGGTAGTCGGCTGTCTCGAACGGCTGCGCCTTGGCGGCCAGCACGCTGTGCATGCCGTGGCCCCACTCGTGGGCGAAGGTCGACATGCCGTTGTAGTCGTCGGTGTGGTTCAGCAGGACGTAGGGGTGCACGTCGTAGGCGCCGGGGTTCATGTAGGCGCCCGAGCGTTTTCCCTTCTGCGGATAGACGTGCATCCATTTGGCGCCGGATGACTTGCCGAGCAGTTCGACATACTCCGGCCCCAGCGGTTTGACCGCCTCGAGGGTCTGCGCGCGCGACTCGGCCAAGGTGAACTTGCGGTCGATCTTGGCCACGTCCGGATAGATGTCGGAGTAGCGCATGTCCGGCAGCTTCAGCAGGCGGCGGCGGACATCGAAGTAGCGGTGCAGCACCGGCAGGCCGGCGTTGGTCTCGGCCACCAGCGTCCGGTAGACCGCCTCGGGGACGTTGTAGGGCGACAGGGCGCTGGCCAGCGCGGTCGGGTAATGGCGGCTCCGGGCCTCGAAGATGTTGGCGTTGACCTGCCCGGCCAGGGCGGCGCCGAAGGTTCCCTTGTAGGTTTCGTAGGTGGAGAAGTAGCGGTCGAAGGAGAGCTTGCGGTCGTTGCGGTCGGGCGAGGTGCGCGCCCTGGTGAAGCCCTGGGCGTCGAGGCGGATCTTGCCGATGGTCAGGTCGACTTCCGGCCACGGAATGTCGGAGTTGGCCAGTTGGCCGCGGATGCTCTGGATGCCGCCGATCGGGTTCGACGCCGCCGCCAGCACCTTCTCGGCCTCTTCACCCAGCGTGTGAGGCGCGCGGCGCAGCACGTTGTCGAGCGCGAACCGGAACTTGCCCAGACCCTTGTCGGCCGCCATGAAGCTATTGATCTTGTCGGCCCCGACGGTGAGCAGCTCAGGGTCCACCCACGCCGTCGCCTCGCCGAACTGCGAGCCCAGCGCGGTGGAGAGCTGGTCGCGCTCCTGGTTGACCGCAACGCCCGTGTCTTCGTCAGCCTTGAGCGAGGCGTAGGTGGCCAGCCGCTGGTAGCGGCGATTGAGGTCGGAGATGGCTTGCATCGCACCCTGCAGGGCGGCGGGGCTGTCGCCGAGGTGGCCCTTGTATTTGGCCAGGCCCGGCAGCGCGTCGGCGATGGCCTGCCGCTCGGCGGTCCAGGCGGCGTCGCTCGGATAGAGCTCGGTCAGGTCCCAGGTGGTCGCTAGATCGCCGCCGCTCTGCGCCAGGGCCGGCATCGCTGTCATGGCCGACAGCAGGATCGAGCCGGCGAGAACGTCGCGGCGGGAGATTTGGGACATGAGGACTCCGGGGAAAGAGCGGTGCGGGGATAAGGTTAGGCGTGACTGCACCATCCCGCCGCCGTTACGGCAAGGCTAGGCCGGATTACAAAGCCGTAAGAAAGCGCGGCCCGGGCGGTCCAGATCGTCCAGTCCAGAACGGTTCAAAAGCGGTTCAATCGGGTCAGGAAACTTGAACTCCCTTCCCCCTCGAGGGGGAAGGGTCAGGGATGGGGGTGAGTGCAGTGGGTTCGCGGGCAGGCGCTGACGGCTCTGAGCCCTACTGAGCTCTTCACCTGAACTCAGCGGCCACACCCCCAACCCTGCCCTTCCCCCCTTGAGGGGGAAGGGTTCTTTAAAGTCCTAGAACGGGATCTCGTCATCCAGGTCGGCGGAGAAGCTCTCCTTCGGGCCCGATGGCTGGGTGCGCGGGCCGCTGGAGAAGCCGGAGTCGGCGTAACCACCGCCCTCACCCGCGTCGCCGCCGCGGCCGTCGAGCATGGTCAGCTCACCGCGGAACTTCTGCAGCACGATCTCGGTGGAATACTTCTCGACGCCGGACTGGTCGGTCCACTTCCGGGTCTGGATGGCGCCCTCGATATAAACCTTGGCGCCCTTGCGCAGGTAGCTCTCGGCCACCTTCACCAGGTTGTCGTTGAAGATCACCACCCGGTGCCACTCGGTGCGCTCCTTCTTCTCGCCCGAGGCGCGATCGCGCCAGCTTTCGGACGTGGCGATGCGCAGATTGCAGACCCGGTCGCCGGAGGTGAGGGTGCGGATTTCAGGATCGGCCCCGAGGTTGCCGATGAGGATGACCTTGTTGACGCTGCCCGCCATGGCGAATGCCCCTAAACGCCCGGCGACCTTCCCCCGACAGCCGACAACCGACCGCCGGCGCGCCGGAATCTGCGCAGGACCCTAGCGGCGCCGAAAACGCGAGTCTACAGATATGTTCCCGTTGTGTTCACGGCGCATGCCGTTAGTCCACAGGCATTCTGCCGGGCACCACCAGCCGCCCGTCGCCGGTGCGGACCAGCGCCGGGTACTGCACGCCCTCGTAGTACTGGGCGGTGAACACGCCCTCGGGCCGGATGAAGATGAAGGAGCCCTGGTAGGAGCCGGTTATCTCCTTCAGCGGCGCGCCCATGCGCACGAACCGCAGCCGCATGCCCTCGAGCTGGGCGGCGCAGTTCTCCATGTTCGGCATGTTCTCGGCGACCGTGTTGAAATGCGGCTTGCCTTCCTTGTCGAGGTTCATCGCATAGCAGACGCCGATGTCGGTGGGCGCCTCGAGGTGCTTGGTGCAGGCCGCCAGCGGCGTCAGCGCGATGAGGGCGGTCAGGGCAAGTCTGCGCATGGACGATGTCTCCTAGTCCACCGAAGGAAGCGAGCAGCCCGGCCCTTGTTCCGCCAGCATGCGGAAGCGGCGGTTGTTGTCGGAGATTTCCACCCTCCCCGTCACCAGCCGCAGGGTCTGCTCGCCCCAGCGGCCGTAAAGCGCGCTGCCCGGCCCGGCGCACTGGGCGGCGAACAGCGCCTGGGCGCAGGCGCCGCGGCCCATCTCACCGATCTGGCGCCAGCCGTTGCGGGCGTATCGCCAGCAGGTCGCGGTGGAAGCGGCCACCGGCTCGGGCTCAGGCTCGTCGTAGGAGGGCTCCGGCGCGGCGATAACCGGCGGCTCGGTCTCGGCGGGCGGCAGCGGGGTCAGCACGGTGCCGGCCACGTCGGTGGCGGCCAGCGCGCCCGTCTGGTCGAGGCCGACGTCGAGCGAGCCGGTGGCGACGCCGTTCTTGTCGGCGCACGCGGCCAGCGTCAGCTCGCCCACGAACTGACCGTTCACGAAGCAGCGCAGCGGCCGGGCCGGATCAAGCTGGTCTTCCGGGGTCGCCTCGGTGGCCTGAACCACCAGCCCGCCCTGCGAGGCCGGCGGCGGCTTCGACGAGCCGTCGTCCTTGGCCATGATCAGGAACGCGCCGCCGAGCCCGGCGGCCAGCGCCAGCGCCGCCCCGGCGATCAGGAGCTTGCGGTCGGACTTGGGCGTGTCGTCTTCCATCCCCGTCCGCTAACCCGCCACAGCGGTGCTTTCAAGGCAGACCCGTCTCCCGGGCCGGAACGAAGGGTCAACGGGAGGGTTGATTCAATGAAGGCGAGGCCAAGCTTCGCCAAGTACAGGAGGCTGCCGTGCAACCCCGCAACGAACCCGACGCCCAACACGAAAGCGCCGACCAGCAGCCGAGGGAGCCCGCCGGGGACCCCTCTTTCGCCGGCGAGCTCAAGAAGGACCGCAAGGAGACCGACCGCGAACTCGACCACGGCCTGAAGGAAACCTTCCCGGCCAGCGACCCGGTCTCCATCAACCCCGGCGCCGACTAGAACCCTTCCCCTCAAAGGGGGGAAGGGCAGGGTTGGGGGTGTGGCCGCTGAGTATGAGCGATGAGCGCTGTTGGGCTCTGAGCCAAACGGCGCCTATCCGTCCACTCCCTGCACTCACCCCATCCCCGCCCTTCCCCCTAGAGGGGGAAAGGGAGAAGGGTATTGGCCCCTCGCAAGTGTGCGGCTAGCTTGCTATCTCTTGATTTGAACAGTTGTTCGGATGCACGCCGCCGCGTCCGCCAAGGGGATAGACCTGCCGATGAACACCCGCTTCCAGGGTACGAGCGACTATGTCGCGACGGACGACCTGAAGATCGCCGTCAACGCCGCCATCGCACTGGAGCGGCCGCTGCTCATCAAGGGCGAACCCGGCACCGGGAAGACCGTGCTGGCCTATGAGGTCGCCAAGGCGCTGAACGCGCCGCTGATCACCTGGCACATCAAGTCGACCACCAAAGCCCAGCAGGGCCTCTATGAGTACGACGCCGTCACGCGCCTGCGGGACTCGCAGCTCGGCGAGGAGCGGGTGAAGGACGTCTCCAACTACATCAAGAAGGGCAAGCTGTGGGAGGCGTTCGAGGCCCCCGAGCGCCCCGTGCTGCTGATCGACGAGATCGACAAGGCCGACATCGAATTCCCCAACGACCTCCTGCAGGAGCTCGATCGGATGGAGTTCTACGTCTACGAGACCGACCAGACGATCGCCGCCAAGGTGCGGCCGGTGGTCATCATCACCTCGAACAACGAGAAGGAGCTGCCGGACGCCTTCCTGCGCCGCTGCTTCTTCCACTACATCCGCTTCCCGGACGAGGAGACGATGAACGCCATCGTCGACGTCCACTTCCCGGGCATCAAGCAAAAGCTCGTCGCCGAGGCGCTGCGCATTTTCTACGACATGAGGAAGGTGCCGGGCCTGAAGAAGAAGCCGTCGACCTCCGAGCTGCTCGACTGGCTGAAGCTGCTGATGGTCGAGGACATCGACGAGAACGCCCTGCGCGAAAAAGACCCCACCAAGCTGATCCCGCCCCTGCACGGCGCCCTCCTCAAGAACGAGCAGGATGTTCACCTGTTTGAGCGGCTGGCGTTCCTCGCCCGCCGCGAAGGGGCGCCGGCGCGTCCGGGGCAATAGGACGCGCCAAGCCTCAGCCCTTCACCGATTGCAAACCTCCGCTGGCCGAACCTAAGCTGACCGGCGGGTAAAGGGGGCGGCGTGATGGAGTATTTTGTCGGAGCGGCGATGCTGCTCCTGGTGGCGTCTTTCATCTACCCGCCACTCTTCCGAAAGATAGGGCTCGATCGCCGGCGCCCCGCCGCGAAACCGGGCAAAGGACCCCAGCGTCCGTCAGCGCCTCCCTCTGGCGAGATTTTCTCCCGCGAGCTCTTCGAGGGTGAGATGGGCGAGTTCCTGCGCAAGTCCGGCTATGCGCCGGACGATCCGCGCAACCAGGCGGTCAACGTCCAGCCGCTGGAGGTCTTGCTGGCGGAAGACCTCGCGGGACTGCGCCGCGCCGAGGCGGCGGTGAACTCGGTCGGCGATTTCCGGCTGACCGCTTGGCACCTGCTGCCGCCCAGCCTGTGGAGCACGGGCTTTGGGCCCTGGCTGAGGCAGCACCTCGACCTGTCGCCCTACCGGCCGTGGAACACCATCTTCCTGCCGGTCGACGCCAAGGGCGCCGCCGCGCTCGGCCTGCCCATCGCTCCGCCGCAACACGACACGATTTCCGACGAGCTCAGGGCGACGCTGGAGATCGTCATGGAGATCTACCAGGAGCGCAATCCGCCGGAAGCCGAGACCGTGCAGATCCTGATGCGTGCGATCCGGTCGAACTTTCCGATGCTGCTTCCCAAGGACATCGGCGACTTCTCCGATCGCGTCATCGAGGCGCGGGCCAACGTCCGCGCGATGGCGTTCGCCAACGTCAACAATGGCCTGATCGACAAGGCGGCGCTCATCAAGAGCCAGGCCACCTTTCTCGGAAAGCCCGAAGAGCAGCTGGTCGCCTGACCGAGGTTCCGATTACCGCGATTTCATTGGACCGCGGCCAAGCTCCGCCGCACCTTCCCCCCTCGACCTGAGGGAGGGTGAACCATGAAACATGTTGTCCTGCTGGCGACCGGCGCCGCGTTGCTGACGCTGGGCGCCTGCCAGCGCGAAGTCCGTATCGAGAAGACGTTCGACCATGAGGACGGCGTCATGCGCACCATCAGCAAGCTGGATTGCCCGGAGAACCAGGGCGAGCTGAAGCGCATCAGCGCCGCGCCCGACGGCCTGACCTGCGCCTATGCGGCGGACGGCGCCGAGGTGACGCTGCGGCTGGTTTCGCTGGCGAACGGCGACGCCAAGGCCGCGCTGGACCCCATCGAAGCCGAGCTGAAAGGGCTGATCCCGCCGCCGTCAAAGGACGGCAAGGCGGTTGCCGAAGCCGACGCGAAGGCGACGGTCGCCGACGACACCTCCAGCCACGAGGGCAAGGCCGAGATCGACTTCCCCGGCCTGCACATCAAGGCCGACGACAGCGGCGCCAAGATCCGGGTGGGCGGCATCAAGGTCGACGCCAACGACGACGGCGCGGAAGTGCGGGTCGGCGAAGCCACCACCGTCAACGCCAACGACAACGGCGCGGAAATCCGCAACAACCACGCCGGCGAAGGCGTCCGCGCCACCTACATCCTGGCCAGCGACAAGATTCCCGCCGGCGGCTACGAGGTCGTCGGCTACGAGGCGCGCGGACCCAAGGCCGGGCCTATTGTGGTGGCGGTGGTGAAGGCCCGCGAAGGCCAACACCAGCACGACCTCTTCGACGACATGAAGGAGCTGGTCGAGCGCAACGTCGGCGACTAGCCGGCGACGGGCGTGACCTCCATCACCTTGTAGGTCAGCGGACGGCCGTCCTCGTCGGTGACGGTGACGTATTCGCCGACCGCAAAGCGGTGCTCGCCGAGGCGGTGGACCGGCTCGTCGTCGACGTCGGCGTCTTCCTCGTAGTCGAAGAACCAGCGCGCGCCGCGCTTGGCGAGGCGGCCATCCGCCGGGTCCTCGTCGGGCGCAAAGCGGCGCACCATGCATTCGGCCTTGTTCTTCGAGTAGGCCGACTCGTCGAGATGGCCCTCGGGGGTCAGGGGCGCGGTGAGCGCATAGCCCCTGTGGTCGTCGCCGCCGGCGAACTCGGTGCCCGGGTTGCGGGCAAGGCGCATGACGATACGCGAAAGGCTCATGGTTATCCTTCTGGGCAGAGCTAGTGAGATACAAACAGCGACGGGCCGTCGGAGTTCAACAAGGTCCGTGTCGTGCCGCCGAAAATATATTCCCGCAGCCGCGTGTGGCCAAAGGCGCCGGCCACGATGAGGCCAGCCTCGGCCTCGCGGGCGGCGCCGAGCAGCAGATGCCCGGCGTCGCTCGAACCGCCCAGCACCTGCGTCTCGGCCTCGACGCCGCGGGCCGACAGAAACTCGCGCAGGCGCCGCGGATCGAAGGTCCGCGAGGACGCCCCGGGCGCGCCGAGGATCACCACCCGGCTCGCCTTCTCCAGCAGCGGCAGGGCGGTGCGCACGGCCCGCGTCGCCTCCTTGCCGCCGTCCCAGGCCAGCGCCACGACGCCGCCGACCGCCAGTCCCTCGCGCGCCACGATGACCGGCCGCTGCTCGTCGGCGACGATCTGCTGGAAGGCCTCGGCCAGCGGCCCGCGCCCGCAGGCGGCGTGCTGCTCGAACACCACCACGTCGGAAAGGCGGCTTTCCATGGAAAGGCCCGCCCACACCGGCGACTGAAGCGAGATCAGGCGCGTTCTGTCATAGCCGCAGGCCTCGCAGGCGGCTTTCGCCGCGGCGGCGCCCACTTCGGCGGCTTCCTTGAGGCTCTCCATGGCCGAGATCTGCACCCCGCCCATGAACCCCTCGCCCATCCACGGCATGAGGTCGGCGATGTCGGCGGGCGCGTGCACGGCGGCCAACTCCGCGCCAAAGGCTTCGGCCACCACGCGCCCGGCGGCCAGCGCGCCCGCGTCGTCGGGGCCGCCCGCCAGCGGAACCATGATCCTTGCCCAAGTCATCGTTGTGGTCCTCCTTTCCACAACAAGCCTCGCCGCAGCCGGGTCATCATTGATCTTTCTCAAGGCGGGCGCCAGTGAACAGCTTCAGCAGGGGAACGGCTCAGTTGGCTAAAGGGGTGCGCACGACCGGCAAGACCGCGCCACGCGCCTGGCAGAGGATGCTGTCCGGGCGCCGCCTTGACCTGCTCGACCCCTCGCCGATGGACATCGAGATCGAGGACATCGCCCATGGCCTCGCCCGCGTCGCCCGCTGGAACGGCCAGACCACCGGCGAGCACGGCTTCTCGGTCGCCCAGCACTCGGTCATCGTCGAGGAGATCGCCGTCCATATCCGCCCGGACCTGGAGCCGCGCTGGCGCCTCGCCGCCCTGCTGCACGACGCGCCCGAGTATGTGATCGGCGACATGATCTCGCCGTTCAAGGCCGCGCTTGGCGTCAGCTACAAGGCCTTCGAGGCGCGGCTGGAGGACGCCATCCACGTGCGTTTCGGCCTGCCGCCCAAGTCACCCGCCGCCATCAAGACCCT
>Ga0190273_10000116_pt1 | contig 42138 bp, 40 predicted proteins | sample Popmic504IS_FD_134513 | JGI IMG/M metagenome (GOLD analysis project Ga0190273, IMG submission 134513) | Populus adjacent soil microbial communities from riparian zone of Shoshone River, Wyoming, USA - 504 IS | ecosystem: Environmental > Terrestrial > Soil > Riparian zone > Trees stand | place... | reverse complement strand
GGGCTTCTCTGAACTAATCCCATTCTGGTCGTTTGGGTTAATAACGGACTCCTTTCTAGCCGTTCGCAAACAGGCTCCAATTGATCTGTGAGTGGAATCAGATCCCCTACCGCCGGGCAGGGTTACGCGGGCCATGGACCGCAGCTCCGGTTTTAAAGGGAAAAACCAACAACGAAACTCTAAAAACAGTAAACAGATTTAAATTCCAAAATCAAATTCGTAATGGAGAAAATCTTTTGCGTCCCGAGGTTCGGCAATCAAGTGAAACCCAGCGCGCTCAAATGTTTTGATGGATGCCTTATTTTCAGCCGAGACATCCGCACGAATTCGTTGTAAAAAAAGAAATTCTTCTTTCAGCCATTGGGTACCTGCATTCAACAATGCTGTGCCCAAGCTTTTACCCATCGACTCTGGTACAAGGTAAATTGAGACAATAGCTTCCACAGCCGATTCAGCAAAGTCGTAACGGAGCACACCCAAAGGCTTTACAGCATCCGCCTCACCTGTTTCGGCTATCAATAATACGCGGTGTTTATTGACCAAAGTCTTCTCGAACCACTCGCAATGCGCTTCCCATTGAATAGGCTGAGTATTGGAAGAAAACTGTCGAACTGAGGGGTGATTACGCCACACGAAAAGGGCATCACAATCATTTTTTGTGGCACGACGTAAAGCAATTTTCACGGAAGAAGGAGATGAGGTCATGAAAGCATCCAAACAATTTCAAGGCAGTAATAATCCCAATGAAGGAATATTAGCGTCCTGAAAAGCATCCTCACAATCCTAGGTTTGAAGGATTTTTACAAGTACCCTACAAGTCACTGCTTTAGCGGTTCCACCAGTGACGTTTTTGCTTTCCAGTATCTTCCTGCGCATTACCGCTGGAATTTCCTTCACCCGGTGAAGAGTTCACCGTTTGTCGGGATTGCGACTTCAGCATGCTGGAATTAAAAGCGTTATGGGGCGCTTGCGCATGAGGTGTCTGCATAACATGCAGAGCTTCAAACATCCGGCCTGTGATATGAGCGGTATCAAACAAAACAAAGCCCTGAGCACCTGCTTTGCGAGCAGTATCGATCTGGCTCAGCAATAAATCAGCCGTATTATCGTTAAACGGACCGAAAATACCCGAGTAAACCGGCACCCGATTTTGCGTCGCCTGAACCATGGTCCGGGTATCTGTATCAATCACTTTTAAAGCGCTGGTCAGCGTCATCGGTGTAAAGAAATCAATCCAGCCATTACGTCCCCAAGCCGTCCAATCCTGATGTTTTAAGGTCAAAGCACTGTCGCTGTTAGGGAAAACAGCCGCTGAAATCTTTATACCGGGCTTCATCCGGTGAATTTCATGACTGACTCGATCCACAAAATGGTTGACCTGTTGTGTTTTAAACTGTCCCCAGGAAATCCACAAGCTTGCCTGGGCAGGATTTTTGGGATCAATATCCACCGGATCGATTCCATACTGGGACTTAAAGGCAGCCCGAGCAACATCGGTGTAACCCCAGGTTGTCCGCCGGAAGCTGAAGCGATCCGAGGGAAAGCTGGCGGGGTAGCGAATATAATCCAGCTGCAACCCATCAATATCGTAGCGAGAGACGATTTCCAAAGCCAGTTTATCAACAAAATCCTGCACTTTGGGATTTGCCGGATCTAAGAAATAAGCCCCTAGCTCCAGATTAGAGGGAACAGGCTTATCCGGATGCTGATAAATATAGGTAGTTGTTTGCTCAGCTCCGGCAACCGGCAATGGTAAAGCCGGTGCACTTTTAGGAACAACTGTCGGAGCTGGAGCAGAAGGATCCAGGCTCGGGGGGTTAAAGGGTACTTTTTTAAGCGCTACAAACTGCACATTGGCCCAGTCGGGATATTTAGCCAGAATAGGACCCGGTGGCAGATAGGCTTTCGTACCGCCATAAAAGGTTTGGAACCAGGTATGAACCTGCATGTGCCGCTTATGTGCCTCAGTAATCCAGAGCTGAAGCAAGTCGACGCCTTCGAACTTAGGATTTTCAGCAGGAAGTCCGTACGCTTTAAAGGTTTGGGACGGAAAAATCGTATAGCCGTGAAAATACGTTTCCAGGAACACCGCATTCAAGCCCGCAGCCTGGAGCGTATCCAGGGTTTTACCGACAGCAGCAGCATTTTTTTCAACCGGACGATGCCAGGCACCCCGAATCGTTTGGTTAGGGAATGGGGCATAACTCAACCAAATACGGCGGTTCAAGCCTTCCAGAGTTTCATTTAGCTTTGCAACCGCTTCCCGATTTTGTTTTGCTGAGTTCATACGAACCGCTTGATCGCGGGCATCCCTCAGGCTATGGCATTGCGAATCCATACTGACGGACTGCGTACTCCAAAGGGCACCACCACAAGGACTTTCCGCCCAACGCTGATCGAACTGGTATAGATACGTCTCAAAATCAATTACGGAGCTGACTGTCTGTTTGTCAGGGGAAAGGGTGATATGCGCACCGGGTGGGGTATTCGCAATTAACCATGCCCGGCCCTTGCCATGGCCGCTGAGTACATAACCGTCTTGGGGAATACTAGAGTCTGATCCCTCTTGAGCCACGACTTGTCCATTACGGACAGTTACCTCAAAACCAAACTCATTGGTTCCTGTGGAAGGCCGACCGTAAGCGGTATCATATAAAACAATCTGATTAGATGCCCGATAGCCAGGGAATCCAGACCCAGCTGGATTATTTTGTGGCGATGGATCCACAACGTTTAATCGCGCACTTTTGCTTTGAATCCAATCCTCAGTAACGTTAACGACATCGCCCACTTTCAAAGCGCGCAAGTCATCACGACGGACGCCCGTAGCCGAAAGGACAATGCCTTTATCAGGAATGTCAGCATTACCGCATTTTAAAGCACTGTTATTACTACATTCCGCAGGACGCGTTACAGCAGTCACTTGATATGGGACACCACCCCCGCTTACGGATTGAGCATTATTCGCTGCAGCTAACGGGGTTAATACAACTTCCAAGCCGAAAGGATTTGTTTTGGTATTGGCTCCAAAGGTATGCGTATAAAGAATGAGCGCATCTTCTCCGCGACTCATATTCCGGCCTGTTGCCGACAAGGTGTTTCCCTCAGGAAGGGTAATGGTGCTTGCTAACTGTGCCAATGCAGGCAGTTGAAACGACGAAATAAGCAACCCACATGCCAGGGGAACTAACCGTTTTTTAAGAGAAACAGAATTCTGAATCAGACTCAATTTCACACGAATCCCCTCGCTGGTTTGATCATTCTTTTCTACTCTTAATCCTAACATATCCTTGCAAAGCAAAGCCTGACAAGCCTTAAAGTCCAGCTTCTTTGTTTTCAAAAATGAATAGTCGACATTCAGAGAGCCTTTACCGTAACGTGTTACAGAGAACCTAACCAAGCATTATTAAAGCTGGCAAAATCTTAAATGGTAGCCCGGTGATTGGGTCAATTAGAGAGAGTTTAACTGGATGCTTCCCGTATTAAAAATAGCATTTAAAGCGTCACACCATTATTTCCAAATTATACTGGGTGGTCTTCTGATACTCAGCCTTTCCAGCTGCGCTTTTAATAATCCTGGCGAAAAAGTGTGTTCCGTTCACGACGGAGACACCTTTACGACATGTGCCGGCAGCAAAATTCGATTATTCGGAATCGACGCTCCTGAGTTGCGGCAGCGCTTTGGAAAGGAGTCCAGAGATGAATTAGCAAGCCTGGTACTGGAGCGAAATGTTGAATTGGATTGCAACGGGAAAAGCTACGAGCGCCTCACTTGCCAGGTGACACTCAATGGCAAAAATATTAATTCCGAGATGGTTAAAAACGGCTACGCCTTTGACTCTCCCCATTATTCACACGGCCAGTTCCAAAGCCAAGAACAAGCTGCTGAAGCGGCAGGGCTAGGCGTATGGCAAATCTCAAACGGAGGGCAACGTCCCTGGGTATACCGTCATACTGCCCATGGTGGAAAACGAAAAAAGCGGAATCATTGGGTTTCTAAAAACATCGACTATTAAAGCAAACCGATTCGCTTAAACAAACAGCAGAAATTATTTAGCGGCTTCCAGCTGTAAAGTGACGTGGGAGAGGCCAAAACTCTGCTTTAATTCACCCTGAACGCGATTCAGTAACTCACCGCTAAAACCTTCTTGAGCTACAACCAAGTGAGCGGTTAAAACGATATTTTGAGAGTTGATATTCCACACATGCAGGTGATGAATTTCTTTGACTTCATCAAAAGCCAAGATCGCTTTTTTCAGCTGAATAATATCGATTGAAGTAGGACAACCCTCGACTAAAATATTTCCGGACTCTCGCAAAAGGCTAATGGAGCTATAGCCAATAAGAAGCGCAATCAGCATCCCCAATACCGGATCAACCCAATTGCAATGGAAGAAATAAATGAGTCCTGCTGCAATAATTGCCCCGACAGAGCCCAGTAAATCGCCAAAGACGTGTAAATAGGCACCTTTGACATTCAGGTTGTGCTGATGCCCTGCATGCAGCAATTTGAGAGAAATCAAGTTGATAATGAATCCACCAATGGCTACCGGCATCATCACATTGGTATGAATAACCATGGGCGATTGAAAACGTTCAATGCTTTCCCAAAGAATAAAGAGACTCATACCCAAGAGCCCAAGCGCATTGAGATAGGCCGCTAAAACTTCTATCCGCTGGTAGCCAAACGTATGCCCCTTGGGTGCAGGACGATGCAGCACCCATTGCGCCCCTAATGAAATACCAATCCCCGCTGCATCGGCAAACATATGGAAGCCATCCGCTAAAAGCGCCAAACTACCTGAAAGCCACGCACCCGCAATTTCAATAAACAGGTAGAGGAGCGTCAGAATAAAGACCCACTTTAAACGACCCAGCTCTTGTCTGTTAGGTTCGGCAGTCAGATGCGAATGACCATGGGATGCACACGCATGGTCATGAGAGTGCTCGGAGGCGTGCTCGTGAGCCTCTTCCTCATGGGAATCGTCATCATTATGAGAGTGTGAGTGCCCGTGAGAGCAATGGTCGGAATGACGATGCATGAAAGTTTCTTAGTTCAGGGATTAAAACAAGGAATACCATAAAGATAAAAACAGAAACACCTGGGGCTTTGACAAACCATTATAAATAGCGCTGAGCCTGAGTTATCACTATAACTATACTATTATGCAAGATCGTAGCATAAATTCAGATCTGCCCATCTTGTTTTGATCTTACTATTCGTTGACTGTATACTCTGTGGAGTTTAAATCTGCCTGGAGATAAGCGTCTCAGTCTTGAGAAGAAAGCCCGTGGAAAACCACAATCTATGAGCTTTTACGTGTCCGAAGGTATAAAATAAACTGCTTTCTTTTATGTCATGAGTCAGTATCTGGTTAATTCCTGTAAGGCCTATTTTTCATTTTTCCGTGACCCTCACACTCTATCGTTTTACCAAGCGATCTTTCTTCATTTTATTGGCTTGGCAAAACGAATCGATTCACTATGCACAATGGTATGGAGTATAGAGCTTCTCTTATGAGCTTGAAAAAACGAGGTGTTTTGCCATGTTTCCGGAAAACGAGTGTTATTGGTGGATTAGCTCTCACTCTATTAGCACCCTCCGATAACTGGGCACAGGAGTCGGCATTTAGACCCAAAAAATCAGTATCAGCCAGTTCTTCCAACCCAAGCGATACGCAACAGCAGCTAAAAGCGCTGCAAAGCAAAATGGATGCTATCCAAAAGGATTATCAAGCCAAATTACTGCGCATGCAGATCACCATTGATCGACTCACCGCTCATATGAGCAAAGGGGATTATAAAGAACCCCCAGCAGTTGCCAAACCTGTTGATCCAGATGATAAAGATCTGGGAGAAGTATTAATTTTTGGATCGGACGACGCAAGCAATTCTTCTCCCGCTCTTGCAACGAGTGCATCTGCCGTTTCAAATCCAAGCCGCAGTAATATCAATGCCAGTTTAAGCGGCATTGGTGGACGCTCTCTATACAACCCTATGACACAACCCTTAAACTCAGGCAATTTTGCCAATCGCCTGGGGCAAAGTATGAATCCCGATATGGTGGTGAGTGGGGACTTTGTTGGGCACTATGCGAATCGAAAGGGAACCGAGAATCGCAACCGAATTTCATTGCGAGAAACGGAATTTGGATTTTCTGCGGCCGTTGATCCCTATGCAAAGGCAACTTTTCTTTTTTCCAAACCGGACAATGAAGAACTGGAAGTCGAGGAGGGTTATATTACCTTGCTCAGCCTTCCTTACCATCTGCAAGGCAAAATCGGAAAAATGCGGAGTCCTTTCGGAAAGATCAACGTCATTCACAATCACGACTTACCTCAAACTGATCGACCGAATGTTTATACCAATTTCTTTGGAGAAGAAGGGTTGGTTGAATCCGGGATAGGACTCAGTACAATACTTCCCTTTCCGTGGTACTCTGCCCTAGATGTGCAAGTTGCTAACGGAGATACGACCTCCTTTTTTGGTAAAGGATCTCTCAGCAAACCCTTGTTGATTAGCCATTGGAAAAACTTCTTTGATTTGAGCGCTACTCAATCTATTGAGGTGGGAGCCAGTAATGCTTTTGGCGCACGAGGCTCTGATGAAAATTCGCGCCTTTCCAATGTTCTTGGACTCGATGTTACCTACCATTGGATTCCACCCGATCAACGCCATGCTTTAATTTGGCAGACCGAGGTACTTTCTGCCCAAAGGGAACATCCGTTTACAGGCGCTAATAATGGACTTTGGGGCGGCTATTCTTATATGGAATATAAGTTAAGCCAACGCTGGAGCCTCGGTGCTCGCGTTGATTACTCCGAAACCCCCTTGGTTGCCAATGCACAGGAGTTTGCCATTGCTCCTTACGTCAATTTTTGGGAAAGCGAATTTGGACGCTGGCGCGTAGAATACAAACATACATTCAGCGATGGCGCCATGCCTTCCAACGATCAGTTATGGCTTCAGTATTCGGCTATTTTGGGCCTGCACCCGCCCCATACGTTTTAATTTAGGCGAGAGAGAGACAAATGAAAAAAATAAAAAACGACCGTCTGTTTGAGTTGTTTGTTAGCTTATTAGGCTTGATAGCCTGCCTATCCAGTCAATCGTCCAACGCTGCTGAAAAACTGAATGTGGTCACATCCACCCAGGATTTAGCCTCTATCGTACAAGCCGTTGGGGGAGATAAGGTGGAGGTGTTTTCCATTAGCAGTGGCAACCAAAACCCTCACTTCGTTCCGCCCAAACCCAGTTACATCTTAAAATTAAAAAAAGCTGATCTACTCGTGCGGACAGGGATGGACCTGGATATCTGGCTTGATTCTTTGATTGAAAGCTCGCGCAATCAAAAGATCTTCAGAAATGGCACCGCCTATGTGGATGCCTCCATGGGCATTTCAGTGCTTGGAGCACCGGCGAGTAAGATTGACCGATCCATGGGCGATGTCCACTCGTTTGGAAATCCTCACTACTGGTTAGATCCGGTCAATGCCAAATATATCAGCCTGAATGTGCTGAATGGTTTAAAGCGTATTGATCCCGCAGATGCGGCTTACTTTGAGCAACATCGGCAAGTATTTCTCAAAACATTGGCCTCGAATCTGACCGGTTGGCTTAAGAAGGCGAAAGCGCTTTCGGGCGTTCCAGTAATCACTTACCACGATAGCTGGCCCTATTTTACACAGCGATTTGGTTTGGACGTTATAGGTCGGATAGAACCCTTGCCAGGCATTCCGCCATCCCCCAGATATTTAACCCAGCTTATTGCAAAAGTGAGATCTGAACACGTCAAATTGATTATTATGGAACCTTATTTTAATCACTCTGCCCCAGATGCCATTGCAAAAGCGACCGGCGCAAAAGTGGTTATTTTGGCCCCCTCTGTGGGTGGCGCACCAGGTATAAACGACTATTTCCAACTCTTTAATTACCAGTTGGATACTCTCTTAAAAAACCTCTAAATAGGACTGACTTGAGCTCATTACAATGCCTGAACCGATTCTTGATATTGAAAACCTGACCATTGAATTCTCCAATTATCCGGTATTTAAAGATCTGACACTCTCACTTGATGTCGGAGAATTTTTAGCAGTCATTGGCCCTAACGGCGCGGGAAAATCCTGTTTAGTGAAAGCGATATTAGGATTATTATCGCCTTCTTCAGGCAGTATTCGTATTGGAGGCAAAGCGCCACAAAACGTGCCGTTTGACTGGATTGGTTATGTCCCTCAGGTTAAAAGTCTGGACCGAACTTTTCCTGGACTAACCCAGGAACTGGTTGTTACGGGCCTACAAAAAAGCTGGCCTTGGCGCATTGATAAAATTCAGGCCTTTAAAGCCAAAGCCGCTCTGGAACGCGTGGGCGCCGGTCATCTTATGAACCGTTCAATCAGCCAGCTTTCGGGCGGTGAGTTACAACGTATTTTCTTAGCCCGTTGTCTGGTTCGTCAACCCAGACTGATTCTACTAGATGAACCCGCTACGGGCATTGATATCACACTGGTTTCAGATATGTATCAGTTACTTGAAGAAATTCGAAACGATATCAATGCAAGTATTGTGATGGTTACTCACGATATGGCGGCTGCGACTTATCATGCCGATAAGGTTTTACTCATCAGCCCCATGGGTGTTCATTTTGGAAATGCACAGGATAGTTTAACGGAGGCGCATTTGCGACAAGCCTTCGGACACAGAGGGCATGCTCACTTAATGCCCACAGGAAGCGCCCATGTTTGAGATTTTTAAAGAACCCTTCATGCAATCCGCGCTCGCCGCAGGGATTATGATTGGGATTTTGACAGGCTTCTACGGCGTATTTGTAGTGCAGCGCAGTTTAAGCTTTTTGGGAAACGGTTTAGCCTATGCTGCTTTTAGTGGTATCGCCTTAGCTTTATTGCTGGGGCAGGAGCCCATATGGGTGTCACTACCCTTCACCATTTTAGTTGCTTTAGGCATTATCTGGTTGCAGGATCGGACCAAGCTGAGTGCGGATACGGCAATCGGAATTTTCTTTGCGGTTTCTATGGCGCTGGGAGTCGTTTTTATCTCAATGGCTCACACTTATTCGGTAGATTCATTCAATTATCTGTTTGGGTCTATCCTGACAGTCAATAATACTGATTTGATCGTAACGGCTGTTCTATTGCTGGCTTCTGTTTTAATGTGGCCGCTTTGGGGTCGCTGGGCCTATTCAACCTTTGATCGCGAATTAGCCCTTGCCGATCGCGTGCCAGTAAAACGGTACGATTACATCCTTTCTATTTTGATTGCGGTGACCGTTGTGGTTGCAACCAAAATAGTCGGTGTTGTTCTCATAGCCTCTTTTCTGGTTATTCCAGCTGCAACCGCAAGGCTGGTTTCAAAGTCGTTCACCTCGATGACTGTGATATCAATACTTCTGGGTGTTATCACGACGTTTGCCGGTTTAATGATTTCTTATTGGGTTGATATGCCCAGTGGTGCCATGATGATTTTGGCGCAAGCGATTCTATTCTTTATCGCCATGCTCTTTCAACGCAAATAAAGCGCTAGATATTACTGAGAAGTACCTTCTTAATCCGCTCCTCGGCCCACATTAAATCGTGCTCGGAAATCACCAAAGGCGGTGCAAAGCGTATCACCGTCTCATGCGTTTCCTTACAGAGCACACCTTCCATTTTTAAGGCTTCGCAAAAGCGGCGCGCAGGTGTGTTCAACTCAATCCCAATCAACATTCCGCGACCGCGCACTTCTTTGACGTGTTTGCTTGGAATGGCCTTCAACGACTCCAGGAACTGTTTCCCCAGTAGTTCTGCACGTTCCACTAATTTTTCATCTTCCAGAATTTGTAATGCCGTCACCGCAAGGGCACTGCCTAAAGGATTACCGCCATAGGTACTACCGTGATCCCCTGGATGAAACACACCCATCACCTCATCATCCGCCATAACGGCAGAAACTGGATAAAAGCCACCAGAGAGAGCCTTACCGACAATAATGACATCGGGTTCAATATTATCGTGTTGAAAAGCAAACATTTTACCGGTACGGCCCAAACCAGTCTGGATTTCATCGGCAATCAATAAAGCGTTGTGTTCACGACATAAAGCCTGAACACCCTTCAAGAAGCCGGGGCTGGGAATTAAGATGCCAGCCTCGGCCTGGATGGGTTCTAGCATAACAGCGCACGTGTTGGATGTCATTGCGGCTTCTAGCGCTGCTAAATCATCGAAGGGAACGATTTTAAAGCCAGGTGTGAAAGGACCAAAACCATCGCGGTATTGTTTCTCCGTAGAAAAACTAACAATGCTGATGGTTCTACCGTGGAAGTTATTCTTAAAAACGATGATTTGGGCCTGGTTTTCAGGAATTCCCTTTACCTTATAGCCCCATTTACGAGCCATTTTCAGGGCGGTTTCCACCGCTTCGGCACCCGAGTTCATTGGCAAGGCACGTGCTTTGCCAGAAATTTGATGCAACTTTTCGTAGAGACGAGGCAACTGATCGTTGCGGAAAGCTCGGGATGTTAATGTCACCTTCGAAGCTTGCTCTTGCAGCGTTTGAAGCAAACGAGGGTGGCAATGTCCTTGATTCAAGGCAGAATAGGAACTGAGACAGTCGAGGTAACGATTTCCCTCAACGTCATAAACCCAACATCCTTCAGCGCGTTCTACCACTAAATCGAGCGGGTGATAGTTATGGGCACCATAGCGCTCTTCAAGTTGGATAAATTGAGCCGTTCTGTTGGACGTCATGGACCGCTTAACTCCAGTTCTTTTTGGGGTATCTCTATTGTAACGGATTGGTTCAGAGGCGACTGTTAAACAGTCTGCCCTATTTTCAATAAATTGCCTTAACACAAAGCCTGGTTATTTGGTTTTAGAAGAAGAATAGGATTCTAGACTATCTAAATTTTGACGTGAGTTTTCACGATATCAACGTTCTCTCTACCAAACACGCACAAACTGATGGCTGGCCCATGACTGTTAACGCTAACCTAAGTCCTCAAAGTCCTTTTACTGTTGTGAGATCCAACTCAGTTCAAGACAGCACGCCTTCAGCTGCAAAAGCATTCGAAACCCTTAGCAAACCGGAACAGGATTTGTTTCAGACACTTTCAGATAAGCAAAAAAACAATTTAAACACGACGCTAACCATCATGCTGAACGATCAACCCAAAGAAGCCGCTACAGCTACCGCAGCGGAAAAACAAGCTGCTTTGAATGCAAATTTAAGCACACTGCTAGAAGCAGATGTAGCCTTTAATACGCAGTTAAAAGGCACACAAGATAAACAAAAAGCGACTGAGGCGATGGTGAAAACGATATTTGCCAATTACCTGCCTCATCTCGTTTCAACCCCGGAAGGTAGAAACTATTATCAAAAAGCAGACATGCAACAGACGCAAAAATTAAAAGCCCAAGGCAATAATGCGTCACTCAATCCGACATCTTAGAACTCTCCCTGCAAACAGGAGTCACTTTTATGAATTTAAATACCTCAACTTCTTATCATCACCGTTTTGCAGGCAATCAACCCTTGATTCAAACAAATTACGACTCAAATACGCCACGTAATGGCTTAATGACACAACCCGATCATTTTACGGACAAGCAGAAAGAAAACTTTCAAATTGTCCATGAAGAATTTAAAAAAACAGCCAAACTTGCCGCCCCCGATGCCAATCAACAGGAATGTGACGCTTGGGTCGCTGCAGGTGACAAAGCGATGATAGATTCCGTTGGTGTTTTCCACCAGGCATTTCAAAAAACGCATGATAAGGCTTCTGCACAGATGGTGACCTCTAACTACGCAGCCAATGCGTTTATCCCCGATCTACTCGCAACCCCTGACGGGCGCAACTTCCTTCTAAAAGCAAGCCAGAACAGCGCTAAGCAACAACAACAATCTCAAAGTGTTTAATTCAAGCATAGTCATTCTTGGTTACTTTAATTTTAAAACAATTATTTAGGGTTTCATTTATATCGATTAAGGTGGAAACATGTTACAGTCCAGCCCATTAGAACTGTATTCCAATCACGCTTTAATGCCGATTTCATCCCCTCTGCTATTTCAGGGAGAAAAAAAGAAGGCATCTGCTGCTTCCAATAAAATTTCATCCCATAAAAATCCAAAATATGATGCCTTTTCCAGTTTAAATGGCCTACCCTTGCAATATACCGAACGGTTAGAAACACGCGGAAATTGGGCAGTCATACATACTTTGGAAAGCTTCGTAACCGGAGCTTTTGCCTCAGTAACCGGAGTACTAGTAGCATTTACAGGCCCTCTTGGTGCACTTATGGCCATTCCGACTGCAGCTGGTGTAGCGCTACAAGTAGTAAGCATAGGAGACAACGTACAGCAACGAAAAAAACTGCGCTTAATTAAAAAAGGGGCTAAAAAATATGCTTTATCCCCTGGCTCGTCCGGTAAAGTTTTAAAACAGCATTCAAGCACTAGAGGTGCAAAACACTCCGTATTGAAATGTATTTTAGCAGGCGATCCTACTCAGCAATCAAAAGCAGCTTCAGAGCCTTATAAAATTGCTTTGATTAAGGGCTCATCCTTAGGTAGAAAATCTCGTAAGACCATTATCTATACCCAGGACGCTGATTTAGCCAGTAAACTTTACCGCAAACAGCTGAAAGCGTGTCAGGACTACTTGAAGAAAAATCCACGCTTCCTGAAAAGGCACCCAAAGTATCAAGCATTGCTTCGCCGATAGCCAATGATTATAGGCTCTCCATTAGCAAAAATGGAAACTCTGTTTTGCTCAGATTTACTTTCCTAAGCCAGCGGCAATAGAGGTCGCCTCTTCCACAGCACGTGCCAGTGTTGAGCGGATTTTACCATCTTCCAGTACCAAAAGAGCACCGATAGTACAGCCTGCTGGCGTCGTGACATCATCCCTCAATGCGGCCGGGTGACGTTTAGATTGCTGCACCATGGTGGCCGCACCCAACAGCGTTTGCGACACGATTCTTAAAGCGGCTGCCCGAGAAAGACCCACACGCACACCACCATCCACCAAGGCTTCCATTATCAAATATACATAGGCAGGGCCGCTACCACTCAAGCCAGTTACGGCATCGAAATGGGTTTCATCAAGTTGCAGGCAATCACCGACCGCTTCAAAAATTTTCTGCGCCATGGCCATTTGGGCTTTTGTTGCATGGGTTCCACCACAAATAGCCGTCATCCCCTGGCCGACTAAACATGGTGTATTCGTCATGGCACGTATCACCGTAATCTCAGGGGTATCGGCATCAATGCCTAATACGCTTTCCATTTGCTCAGTGGTTTGACCCGCAACGATAGAAACAATAACAGTGCCCGGCTTCAAAGACGTAGCGCGCAATTTTTCCAGAACAGACTTCAACCCATTGGGCTTTACGCACAATAAGAGCAAATCCGTACCGGGGACAGCCGGAAGATAATCCGTGAGGGTGCGAACTCCGAGCTCAGCTTCTACCCTTGTGGCAGAGGCTTCACTTTTAACCGCAGCCCAAATATTTTTGGCTTCAAAAACATCCTTGGCCATTAATCCCTTAATAAGCGCTTGCCCCATAACACCGGCACCAATAACCCCCAAGGTTTTTACAGAACTTGGGCTTACATCGGTCATATTTTTTTTTGCGGTCACGAGGATAGAACTCCTAAAGGGAATGAGTGTTTACACCGTGCTCAGTTCATTCGGATTGACCTGAGACGCTTTTGCCAAATCCTGCTGAAGTGCTTCAGCCAGATCAATTAAATGCTGATAATGCGCTCGAATTTCCGCGACACTGTGTTGAGGAATTTCGTTGTCACTATTCAGCGCTTTTAATCCTTCATCCATAAAACCACGCCCTTCGGCCTGATCCCTGTCTTTTTTGCAGGAAGCAATCAAGGCCTCTAACTGACGATCAACATCGTTTAGGTTATCAGGGCGATAAGTATGAACAAAGTTTGTTAAATAGCTCGCTTTTAGCGTAGAAAAGCTATTGTTGGCTTTAAACAAAAGTAGAAAAGCCTTCAGAATGTCGTAGCGATTGCCGCTTTGCCAGATTGAATCCCGGGCAATCAAGTTAATTTCACTGCGAGATGCCTCAGGCACTAAGGCCTGAATATCGTCATGTGCGGATTCCGGCAAGGGTGCATCTAACTTCAGAAGATTAACGAAACGATCAATAAAGACTTCATGAAGCGGAACGGAAATATCCATACCTTCGTCCGGCGTGATAAAAGAAAGCGCTAAACTTTCAGAAAGCAGATCGCTCTTAATCGTTGCAATCTCTTGCTCGGAGAGCGCTTTGTCGTTCAAAAAAGGAATATATCGCAAGCGATTATGCTCGGCCGGAGTGAACTGCGGCGAAAATAATAGATCAACCTGATACTCTTCTAAAGTCGTATACACGGTTGCAAAAAATTCAGGTAATTGCGCTTCACTATGACCATGGCGATCATTAATTTCTTGAATGACTTGTTTCAGAAGTGTTTTAGGGGCTGTTAAATCAGCACGCAGCAGTTCTAAAATCATATCAATTTTGGGCATCTTAAAGCCCTCCAGTTCAGGCAATCTCTTCACTATAAGCCAATTTGATTGCTTTGAACAGTCACCGGAACGGCAGTTGATCGATTCCAATGTCCCTAAACTGTTTCCAAAATTGAATCGAAATCCGGAACAGCCAGTTGAGGCTCCTGCATGGCAATGGCTTGAAATGGCATTTTTCGCCCGGCATCGAAAAAGCGCTCAGGGGCCTGAGTTACAAAGTATTCCACTCGAGAGTGGGAAGTATCCATAAGCGGCTTACTCGGTGGAACCTTCCACTCTTGAAGCTCACCGCCTAAAAGCTTTTCAACCTGACGCACCATAAACACATCGGGATCTAAAATCACCGTATCCGGTGCCAGCTCTGCAATTTGAGCATGGGCGTATGGGTAATGCGTACACCCCAAAATAACGGCCTCGACGGCCTTCTGTTGCAAAGGCGCTAAGTACTTTTCAAGCAAGGCACGGCAAGCAAGCGTATCAACCTCTCCCGCTTCAATAATGCTGGCCAAATGCTCGCAAGCAACAGCGTCTAACTGTATGTTTTCCGCTCCTAAGGAGTCGAGCACATTCCGATAACGATTAGATGCAACCGTTGCAGGAGTTGCCATTAAACCCAGCGTTTTGTACAGATTATTTTCAGCAAGCCAAACACAGATAGGCGTTACAGGATCAACAAAGGGGATAGCCCCATAAGGTTCAAAGCAAGACGTTGCAACAGCGGCAGCCGTATTACACGCAATGACCATCAGCTTGACGGGCTGTTTGGCGAAAAGCCAGCGCAAACAAGCCGATACATACTGCCGCACCTGAGCATCGGTCTTATGCCCGTATGGCATATGCAGGGTATCGCCCAGGTAAATAAACCGTTCATTGGGGAAGGCTTGAAGCAAGCGATCCAAAACCCGCAAACCACCCAAACCCGAATCAAAAACACCAATCGGAAGAGACGAAATGTCATTTACGGTTGTGGGATTATTTTGCATCTAATTTTTCTTGAACCTGCGTAGAGGAGGGCCTTGTGCCATCCCAGGACTACTTTGACGGGAGCCCACCCACATAACAACAAGAAGAGCTCCCCTACATGAGCAATGATAAAGGATTAATGCTTAGGTGCAAACGTTCTGGGTCTGGCAGATGCGGAAACTCGGGTTTGTAAGTAGTCAACGACACCATCGGCAATAGATTGAGCGGTATTACTTTTACGTTCCATGGTTTGCAATGACGTTAGCTCAGATGGGTTGGAAACATAACCCACTTCGCAGAGAATAGCAGGCACATCTGTATGGTGAATAACATAGAAACGCGCTTGTTTTACACCACCATCTTTTTCACGCACAGCGGCAATTTCACGCGCATGAACCCGTTTAGCCAAAGGAATACTTTGAGGGGTATAGAAGTAGGTTTCAACCCCATGGCTTGCCACGTTAACAGAAGCGTTATGGTGAATGCTAATGAAGAGATCCGGATGAATTTGGTTCGTAATTGCAGTAATTCTGGGCAAGGGTAAAAACTCGTCTGTACTGCGAGTCATAAAAACTTTAAAGCCCTTAGCGGTCAATGCATCACGCAACATTAAGGCTAAGGAAAGATTCAGATCCTTCTCGTAAACGCCACTGCGGTTTGCACCGATATCTTTCCCTCCATGACCGGCATCCACAACGATGCGAGCTGCAAACGGCGCTTCTCCGGCAGGAGGCAGTGGTGTTGGCGAAGCTTGTTGTTCCAATCTGGAAAGGTTATCTACACCACTTGTCACTGTTGTAGGAACAGCAGCAAGCCCGGGGGTACCGTCATTTACCATCAGCAGTTCAAGCACTTTTCCGTTTTTAGAAAGCGTGGGTACGACACGAACGCCAGCACTGGCCAGGTTAATGGTCATTCGACTACTGCTTGGGGTTGCAGCATCTAAGCGCATTCTAACCAACTCCGGGAAGCGTTGCTCATCAAAGCCCATATTGGTTGTATTACCCGACTCATTGAGCAAGTCCAGGGTTAAGCGGTTATCTTTGCGGACTATGCGATGCTGAATCGGCGTACTGCCCTCAATTTTGATTAAGGTTCCACCATTTTTGTGGTCGAGATTAATATTCTCAATTTCTCCAGGGCGGGCATTAACGATAGCGGTCGCTGAACTGCGATTAGGAACCGCAGCTGCAATCGGTAAAATGCTCAAGCTGTCACGCTTTTGATTGTTGAATACAGATTCAAACAGCTCGGGTGAAGCACTCTCGATAACCAAACGGACCGTGCGTTCATCGAACTGACCAACTCGCACAGAGCGGATTTGATCGGAGCTATCCCCACGAACGGGGCCTAACAGCTTTCTGTCTTCCAGGATGGTGTTGTCGAGATCGATGACTAAGCGGCTTGGAGCGGTCAGAATATTTCGGTTTTTGACTCTTAGATGGCCACCATTACGGGTTTCAACCGTAATTTGATCGTCATGAATGCTGACTTTATCCACAACCGTAATATCGGCTGGAAGCGGAGTACCCAAGATGCTCATAGCGCCAGAGGCTGCTTGTACAGAGTTAGATTGAGCGGGCAGCGGTATAGAATCACCCTGAATCGGCAAAGGCATTGCCGACGATGTCGATGCGGTTGCAGTCGGGATAAAAGGCGTTTGTAATTTTGTATAGGACTTATGACGCCCGGAAGAAGACGCTGTTACGGCAGATACGGCAGGACGCATTGTGGATGTAGGCGCTTTAGCCGTCATCGTTGCAGAGTTAAATGCCGGGTTTAAGCGAAGTGTATTGCCATCTAAAACCGGATTGAATTTGCCAAGCGCTTGTTGATCCTGAAGATATATGACAGCACGCACAGCATTGTAAAAGTCACTGTTAATTTCGGATAATTCAATCCGTTCAATGCCATTGCGGCGGGGGTAAAGATTCGTTTTTGCTCGTTGCGAGAGGCGTACATTGGGAAGATCGACGATCAAACGGCTGGGCGTCGGATAACGAAGCACGGTAATCGAACCGGCTCCATTGGATTGGAGATTTTCAGCATCAAACTGAATGGATTGGCCGTCAGGACTGAGATGGAAACCCTTCAGTTCTGGCATGTGCTTTTCAGAAGCGCCAAATCCAAACAAACCGGCATAGGCTTTATCGGAAACAAAGGCACATTGTCCACCGACAATCAAAAACGCTGAAAGCATGACGCTTAAAGCGCGACGCCGATGTAATGAGCAGAACTTCATATGATTTAGCTCTCCCGTTTACGCTTTCCAGAAAATTCCATTTTTGAGGATGTGTGATTCAGGCTCCGTGTGCATTTCGCTAGCTTCCGAAAACCTGTCCAAGTTCACTAAAATGGGGATGGACACTATTATAAAGTGAATTTTCACTTACTTCCTTGTTCAGTTCATCTTTACAATGGTGCCTACTTCGTTGTTGCAGTGCTCGCAAGCCTCAAGTATTTTTTATACGTGAAAACTTGCTGTGCGCTTAACGCCTCGTATTCATTCATTGTAAAGGTGCACTGTAGGTTCTGGCATTATCAAATGATTACCTTTATGGTAGCAAGCTGATTCAGAAGCAATTTTGAACCATTTGCTATCCAGGAATACGTTTTTGCAATTCAACTATAAAAAGTATAGTGCATATTTAATCTTTTTTGTAGCCATGGATTCGAATTTGTCACCTTGATAAGGTGTTTTATTAAGATTGTAACTTTTCCAACCCCCTTCGGGTCAAGCGCTAGTACATAAAAATCCTATGAATTCATTATTTGCCACGAAGGGTTTAATATCCTTCGCAGCTTTACTAGTTAGAAGTTTACTTGAGCTATTTGTTCCCACTCATCCGTTTAAGCTCTGCAATAATTTCCTGATAAGCGCCTTCAAGCTCAGCTGGAGTAATGCAGTAAGGGGGCAGCAAGTAAATACTGCTTCCTAAAGGCCGTAACATCAGGCCCTTTTGCAAAAACCGTGCCTTAAAGGCCTCTTTCTCCAGGGGGAAAGGACTCATATTAAACGCGGCAATCGTTCCTTGAAGACGAGCCTGGGTAACAGAAGAGACTTCTTGTCTAAGTAAATCGAGACCTAGCCGGTGGGTAGCATTAATTTGTTCAATCGCCTGTCGCGTTTCAGGTCGTAATAAAATGTCTAAAGATGCGACAGCAGCTGCGCATGCCAAAGGATTCCCTGTATAAGAGTGGCCATGGATAAACGCATGCTGCCATTCATGACTCAAAAAGCTCTGATAAACAGTCTCGCTTGTAACCGTCATGCCCAAAGGCATGGCACCACCCGTAATGCCCTTAGATAAACAGATAAAATCCGGCACAATCCCGATTTGCTCTAAGGCAAACCAGTTTCCAGTCCTGCCAAAACCTGTAAATACCTCATCGAAAATAACGAGAATCTCGTATTGTCGAATGGTCTCGACCACGGTTTTGACAAAGCTGGGTCGACACATCCGCATCCCACTAGCACCTTGAACCAAAGGCTCCAGAATAATCGCCGCTATATTGTTTCCATGCAGATCCAGAATTTGTTTTAAAGCCGAAAGCGCATTGGCTTCCTTTTCCTCAACCTGCTCATCATTCTGCCAAGTTTCAGGAAAGGGAATGCTTTGGATATCGAAAAACAGGGGTTCAAAAGCATCGTGGTAACCGCATGCACGGCCCACAGACATAGCGCCAACCGTATCGCCGTGATATCCACCCTCAAAACTCAGGAAAAGTTTTTTTGGCTTTCCATGATTACTCCAGTATTGGTAGGCCATTTTCAGGGCCACTTCAACCGCAGTAGAACCATTATCAGAGAAGAAAAAACGCTTGAGTGCCTCCGGTAAAATGCCTGCCAAACCTTCGCAGAGCTTAATCGCGGGCTCGTGGGTAAACCCTGCAAAAATAACATGCTCTAATTCCAAAGCCTGTTTATAGAGTGCCTCTGCGATTTCCGGATGCCCATGCCCGTGAATATTCACCCACCAGCTGGAAACTAAATCCAGGTAGGCCTTACCATTCTCATCATATAAATACGCGCCTTTGCCTCGTTTAATCGGAAGAACATCCGAAGCTGTTTCTTCTTGAGTAAACGGGTGCCAAATCAAGGCTTTATCGCGGTCTAGCAAATCGGACATAGCTTTTAAAACTTCATTTTGCAGTGATTGATACAAATCATCATATTCATCCTAAATTGTCCAACAAAAGCAGTACAATCTCTCTTCCAGCAGAATGGAGCATGAAGGAAATGTCTGAACTCTACGCCCACAAAATCATCAATTCGCCCGTGGGTGAACTCAAACTGGTCGCCGATGATAACCATTTACTCGCCGTTTTATGGCCCAATGACAATCCACGTCGAGTTCGTTTTTCAATCAACACCGAAGAAAACAAGGCTCACTCCGTTCTACTTGAGGCTGAAAAACAACTCAATGGGTACTTTCAGCAAGAAAGAAATTCTTTTTCCATTCCTCTGCGCTTCATCGGAACGCCGTTTCAACAAGCGGTTTGGAACGCGCTTAATCAAATTCCGTTTGGTGAAACTCGCAGTTATAAACAAATTGCGGTTCAAGTGAACTGCCCCAAAGGAACACAGGCAGTAGGCGGTGCCAATGGCAGAAACCCGCTTTCCATTGTTGTTCCGTGCCATCGCGTGATTGGCACTAATGGAACATTAACCGGCTTTGCAGGTGGTTTGGAAATTAAAACTTACCTCTTAGAACTGGAATCAAAATTTACGAATCCATCGAGCGCACAAACCCTCTTGGAAGGAGTTGGTATTCTATAAAGAAGTCTTAAATCCCTTTTTTGGTGGGAGAAATATTATCTTGTAGAGGTTTCACAAAGTGATATCCCCAGATCGTAAACCCTTCCCGAAAATAGAAACGATGGGAATCCTTGTTATCCACAAAGGTATCAAGCGTCGCCAGGTTTGCTCCATGCTGTTTCGCATAGTTTAAACAGTGATCGAGAAGACGTTTTCCAACCCCTTGTGACCGTGCATTTTTGTCCACCACGAAATGATCAATATCCGCTTGCAGGCCACACCAAACCCGTGGGAAAAACCAAAGCCCAACCACACCCAAACAACGGTCTTTCTTAGATGAGACACAAGCAAACTGACGATAATCGAACGTAACAGCCTTTGTAAGACTGCGTAGATAGTCATCAAGCGTCATATCCGTATACATTTGCTGGATTACCGGCCAGCCTTGTTTCATTTCATCGAGCGTTTCCCACGCCACAATTTGTAAGTCGTTCTCCATAACAAACCCCTCGAAGCTTCCAGAGCTTACTTTTATGTGATTTATACTCAGCCTTTTAAGCAAACGCAAGTATACTGCGAGAAAGTACTTACAGACCGTGTAAATATTCGGTTTTCAAAAAATAAGTCGCTTATTCTCAGTTTTACAAAAACAGATACCCAAAACATCTGATGATAAAGACGCTCTTGGGGTATCTGATTGATGAAATTTTTAAGGGGATTCTGGAATTTCAGCTTCCACAAGCTTGGCCAATGCTCCCAAGGATTCCTGCCAACCTAAGTAGCAGAACTCTACAGGAATGATATCCGGCAAACCTTCCTGAGTAATGCTCAACTCCGTTCCACATGCCACTTTTTTCAAAAGTACCGTGACAGTAATTTCACCCGACAAATTCGGATCATCAAACCGATCGGTATAACAAAGCTTCTCGTTCGGAATCAGTTCCAAGTAATCTCCGCCAAAACTTTCCACTTTTCCGTTAGAAAAGTTGGTAAAAGACATCTTAAAACTTCCGCCCACTTTAGCATCCATATGCTGAATCTGCGCCGTAAATCCATTAGGCGGCAACCATTTTACCATCGCATCCGGATCAAGGAAGGCACGGTAAAGTCGTTCAGGCGGCGTGCGTAATACACGATGCAATTTGACAGTATTTGGCATTAAAAGTCTCCTCATTATCTCAATAGGCGGATAATGAGACTAAGCAAATAGAATGGAATCGTCAATACTTATTATTTGAACTTAAAATAATTTATATTTGCTTAAAGAATTTCTGAAAAGAAATTGTTAAAAAAAAGCAGCCCCTTGGAGTAGGCTGCAAAATTGTCTATTGGTCCATTGTAGACTAGAAAAGTACTGCTTAGTCTGGGATTGTTTGCTTGGTAAATCTTTCAAAATCAGCGTTGATATCAATCTGACTTGATCACCCTCTAGTTATAGCAAAGGAAAGGTCTTTTCCCTCAATGCTTAAGTCTTTTTTAAACACCCTTAAGAAAAGGTTAAGACCCATCCATATTCAAACCAATCAATTTAACTTTTAATAAATCAACTTAACTTGTTATAAGGCTATTTTCAAATAGGATTTCCTCTCTTTATTCAAAGTCATTTTATTCAGTTTTAGAAACTGTCACACTGTTCGAATAAAAGGTCATCCATATTGTTACTATTCCCTGTATAGATTACTCTTACTCCAGACTTCGAAGAGGGCTATACCGTGAATAATCGTCGTATTAAAATCCTGGGCACGGGCAAATACTTACCCAAACGGGTTATTACAGCTGAAGAACTTGCAGCCAAAATAGGCTATACAAGTGAGTGGATTGAAAAACATTCCGGTGTTTCCATTCGTCACTTTATAGAGGACGAAACAGCCTCTTTTATGGGAGCAGAAGCCGCCAGACACGCTCTAAGCAATGCTGGCATTACATTAGACGATATCGAATGTATTATCAGCACCAGTGGCAGCATGGAACAACCCATTCCTTGTACTGCATCTCTGATTCACCGAGAGTTGGGAGGAGCAGGTCACATCCCTGCCTACGATATTAATTCGACTTGTTTAAGCTTCGTGGTCGGACTCGATACCATGTCGTATCTGGTTGACGCGGGCCGTTATCAACGGGTTTTACTGATCGCCACGGAAATAGCGTCAACCGGCTTAGATTGGAGTGACGCCGAGAGTTGCAGTATTTTTGGAGATGGCGCTGCTGCCGTTGTTATCGGAAAAAGTGAGGCTAATAACCCTGCCGGAATTATTGCCTCTAAAATAGAAACCTACAGCGAAGGTGCCTCGTTGACTGAATGCAAAGGCGGCGGAACAAGACAACCCAGTTATAGCTATAGCGAAGATCGCAAACAGGATTTTCTTTTTAAAATGGATGGGCGAGGCGTTTTCAGAATGGCCTCTAAATTGCTGCCCAACTTTTTTAATGGACTTTTGGAATCCAGTCAAAATACACTCGCCGATATTAAATTAGTCATTCCTCACCAAGCCAGTTTGATGAGCATGCGATTGATTCGCAAAAAACTCGATATTCCGGAAGAGAAATTTATGGTTATTGCCAAAAACCATGGCAACACCATTGCCGCATCCATCCCGATGGGCTTACATGAGGCGATTGTTCAAGAGCGCATCCATCGAGGAGATCGCATCCTGTTAATGGGCACTTCTGCCGGATTTTCAATGGGTGCCATGATACTGGATTATTAACCCTCAAGAGAGGTCGAACCTGTATGAAAATACTTGTTACTGGCGGAACCGGATTTTTAGGAAAAGCCTTAGCATTAAGGCTTACGTACAAAGGCCATTCAGTCTCAGCCTTCGGACGCAATATCAACATTGGAAAAAAGCTGGAAGAAAACGGGATCCGTTTTATTGCCGGTGATCTCACCGATCCGATTGCCACAGAAAACGCCTGCCAGGGACAAGACGTTGTTTTTCATTGCGGAGCACTCTCGTCCCCGTGGGGTACTTATAGAGCCTTTTACCGGAGCAATGTGCTCGGAACTCAAAACATCATCCAAGGATGCCATCGACAAGGCATTCGGAGACTCATCCACGTCTCTACACCCAGCATTTATTTTGATTATTCCGATCGATTCAATATTTCCGAAGAAGAAATCCTTCCCAAAAGGTCCTGTAACCCCTATGCCAAAAGCAAACGTTTAGCGGAAGAATTAGTCCTGAAGGCACACATGGAAGGGTTAAAAAGTATTATTATTAGACCTCGTGGCATTTTTGGCCCTGGGGATACGACGATTATTCCTCGACTCATTCGAGCGAATACGAAGGGTGGCATTCCCCTCATTGACGAAGGGAAAGCCCTTATAGATATTACCTATATCGACAATGTTGTCGATGCCCTTTTTAAATGCTTAACTGCTCCAGATTGTGCATTTGGGCATTGCTACAATATCAGCAATGGAGAATCGCTACCGTTGAAAGAAATACTCGATCAATTATTTGCAACACTGAATGAGCCGCCTCATTATCGCCGTATACCATACCAAAGAGCGTCCCAAGTTGCCACATTGATGGAAGCAGCAAGCACTATTTTTACACTGGGGCGGATTGAGCCGCTATTAACACGTTACACAGTGGGCGTTTTATCGAAAAGCCAAACCCTGGATATTTCAGCCGCAAAACATGTTTTAGGTTATGAGCCCAGAGTTTCCATAAAAGAAGGGCTGCATTATTTTGCACAATGGTGGAAAACAGGCCAATGAGTGTTCAAATCCGCATCTTAAATACCGGGTTTTGTTACCATCCTGAAATGATCGTTATCCGGGATGGTGCCTGGAAAAATGCTCGATTTCCGTCCACTTTTGCACTGATTCAACACCCTAGAATGGGCATCATCCTATTTGACACCGGTTACGCGGAAAGGTTTTTTGAAGCAACGCGGCAACTCCCTTTTCGTATTTATCGTTGGGTAACGCCGGTTCATACCCACCCGGATGAAAGCGCAGTCGCACAAATCAGCAAGCTCGGCATTTCAAAAGAAGATGTGCAATTTATCTTTATTTCGCACTTTCACGCCGATCATATTGCCGGATTAAAAGATTTTCCCAATACTCGATTTCTATGCTCTCACCAAGCACTGGACGAACTTTTCACGTTAGGCGACTGGCAAGCAACAAAGGCCGGTTTTCTAAAAAGTTTATTTCCATACGATTTTGCAGAACGCTGTGTATACTTGGAATCTTATCCCCTCAGCCCGCTTTCTGAAAGCTTACACCCTTTTAAATACGGGCACGACCTTGCCGGTGATGGCAGCTTAATTGCAATTCCATTACCAGGACATCATCCGGGACATTACGGCCTTTATTGCGAAACGGAAAGCGGACCGGTTTTTCTGATTGGAGACGCATGCTGGCATCAACGTTCTTATCAGAAAAACATTGGTCCTCACCCCATTACCAGCCTGATTATGCAAGATTTTCGAGGCTACGGAAAAACCATTCAACAGCTCAGTGATTTACATGGCAATAATCCTGGCATCCAGATCATTCCCACCCATTGCCCGGAAATGCACGCCAGCCTCGTGAGGAATCCGTAATGAGCAAAGCCGCCATTATCAAACACTATTTAGCAACAAAGCTAAATCAACGGCGTTTTAAAAATCGGGCCACACTGGAAGCCTGGCAGCATCAGCAGGTAGATCGCTTGCTTGATCATGTATTGCCTCGCTCTCCCTTCTATCGACAGCATTTTTCACATCATAAACGCAGTGAGTGGCACATCATACCCACTGTCAGCAAGTCCGATTTAATGGGGAATTTCAGTCAGTGGAATACAGCTGATATTGCCTTAGAAGAGGCTTTTAGTGTAGCCCTACAGGCGGAAAAAAGTCGCGATTTTAGCCCTGTAATCGATTCTTATTCAGTCGGTTTATCCTCAGGAACATCCGGTAACCGAGGCCTATTTCTAGTCAGCAAAGAAGAAAGAGCGGCATGGGCCGGTGCCGTATTAGCCAAGATTCTTCCTGATTGCTGGAAACGACCGGAACGCATAGCGCTTTTTCTAAGGGCGAATAATCAGCTTTATCAAGCGCTGGACGACGGTCAGTGGATCCGCTTTCGCTACTTCGACATGATGATTCCAATCGAAACTCATATTGAAGCGCTCAATCACTATCAACCGAGCATTCTGGTTGCACCGCCATCCGTGCTTCGAATGCTGGCAAACGCCCAATACGATAAACGATTGACGATTAAACCGCAAAAAATCGTTTCGGCTGCAGAAGTACTGGAACCCTTAGATGCCAGCTGGATCGAACAATGTTTTGAACAGAAACTTCACCAGATTTATCAATGTACCGAAGGATTTTTAGCCGCGACTTGTACTCATGGCACCTTACATTTAAATGAAGATATCGTACTTATCGAAAAACACTATCTCGATGAATCACTGGGCAAATTCAGCCCCATCATTACCGATTTTAGACGCTTTACCCAGCCTATTATTCGATACCAACTCAACGACATCCTGACTGAAAAGAAAGAAGCCTGCCCTTGCGGCTCCATTTTCGCAGCACTGGAATCAATAGAGGGTCGTTGTGACGATTTATTTTATGGAGAGCAAAGCGATAGCAAACTGCAAGCCATCTTCCCGGATTTTATTCGGAGGGCAGTTATTTTAGCTTCCGAAACTATTCAGGAATATTGTGTCAAGCAACTCTCACTCGATAGCATTGAGGTGAGCTTACGACTTTCCGAAGACAGCACAGACGCTGAAAATGCAATACACAGCCAGATTCAAAAAGAACTGAGAAACGTCTTTCAGCAACTCAACTGCAAAGTACCCAACATCACTTTTACATCCTACCAAACGATTAACGGGGCAAAACTTCGACGAATCCAACGCTGTTTTGAGGTCTGAAAATGCAACGAATCCTACTGACAGGGGCCCGTGCTCCGGCAGCCTTACATATGGCTCGTATTCTTCATGAGCAAGGCCATCTCGTTTTTGCGGCAGACAGTTGCCATTTTCCGATGCTAAAATTCTCTAAGGTAATTGAACAATTTTTTACCATTCCCTCTCCGGTTACTCACTCAAACGACTTTAAAAACCAATTGCTCAGTCTGGTGAGGCAGCACAAAATCAACTGGATTATTCCCACATGCGAAGAAGTCCTGCACCACTCACAGCATCTCGATGACTTAAAACGGGAGTGCCAGGTACTCACGGATAACCTGGATTTATTGCTGACATTCCATAACAAATGGGAATTCAGCAAACTGATTAACGACACGGATGTACAATGCCCTGAAACTCATCTGATTCAAACAGACGAGGACTTAAAGCACTGGAGGACTCACTCTCGTGATGTGGTATTTAAACCAGTATATTCGCGTTTTGCCGCTTATACTCTTATACGTCCAACTCCAGACCAATGTGCGCAAATTCCGGTTTCGGAGGAAGCTCCTTGGATTGCGCAAACGTTTATCCCAGGCAAAGAATTCAGCAGCTATTCCATAGCATACCAAGGAAGGATAAGTCTCCACAGCAGTTACTATTCTCTCTATCGCGCAGGCAAGGGAGCGGGAATTTATTTTCAGGCGCATCAGTCTGAGAGGATTGAAGCCTTTGTAAAACGCTTTGCAGAAAAACATAAGTATACCGGTCAGCTCGCTTTTGATTTCATTGAAAATGCTGAAGGGCAGTTGTATGTTCTGGAGTGCAATCCACGACTCACAAGCGGTATCCACTTATTTAACCGGAATGCCGCTTCCGCAATTTTGAATGAGAATCAATCAGATCTACCCTGTTATCCAGAAACTTTAAATAATAGTCCAATGCTCAGCTCCATGATGTGGTTCTATGGCATTCACCAAAAACCATTCAGAACTTTTTGGAAGGATCTCAAAAAAGGGCAAGACGTCACTTACAGCAGCTATGATTCCATTTCACTTTTTCATCAGGGTTTATCCATATCCGAAATGTTTTATCGAACTATAAAACACCGTTGTAATTTATTAGAAGCAACGACCATGGATATCGCATGGAATAGCCCTCGTGCCTGATATGCAACTTTATGGTCCGGAAGATACGATTCTCTGGACGACACAATATCAAGACAGGCCTGAACAAGCCTGGATGGAAGCCTTTTTAAGAGACGGCGTTCAAAAATACATCGATAATATTTCAACTCAATTTTATATTCTGCAATTCAATGAGCATTTCTTGCCTCTCAGCGTGAATGATGCTGAGTATCAAAACGCCTATGTGTGCTCGCCATTTACGCATTATATTTCCTACGCTATCGAAGAACTCCGCTACTTAAATCATCCAATACTGGAAAAAATCATTGCCTTCTTTTTAACCTTATTGGGATATGTCTTTAAAACAGCGCAGATTAATAAAACAGTGCATGTTAACAACTGGCTTTTATCCACCAATTTATATCCAAGCTGGAATACAGATGATACAAAAGCGCTTACAGAATACTTAATCCAACGCTTTCCAAAGCATAGCATTGTGTTTCGCTCCCTAAATGAAAGAACAGAACAAAATAAACTCAACGCCTTTCAAATAGAAGGCTATCGATTATTAGTTTCCCGACAAGTGTATTTTTTGGATGCACAAAACGATGATTTCATGAAAAAACGAGATTTTAAAAATGATGCTAAATTAGCCTTAAAAAGCGAATTCACAGCAACGAGAGCATTTACGAAGCAAGATCATTTCCGAATTCAAGACTTATACAATGCTCTATATCTGGATAAGTATTCTCACTACAACCCACAGTTTACGAAAGCCTTTATTGAACTGTGCCTGGAAAAATCATTGCTCACAATTCAAGGGTTAAGAAATTCAAAAGGTGAACTGGATGGCGTGATCGGGTATTTTGAAAGAAACGGAACCATGACGACACCCTTGGTCGGTTATAACCTTGCCTGCCCACAAGAAGCTGGCTTATACCGATTGATTACCCTGCAAGCGCTGAATGATGCTAAAGAAAAGAAACTTCTGTTTAATATGAGCTCCGGTGCAGGGCATTTTAAGCGAATGAGAGGCGCGACATCCGCACTGGAATGTTCAGCGGTTTACTGCAAACACTTGAATTTTTTCAGACAAATGCCCTGGTGGCTTTTAGAAATTATCACTCAAAAAATTGCGAAGCCGCTTATGTTGAAATTGGAAGTATAAAGCTATTACTGGGAGATATTTTCAAGCAGTCTGGGCTATCAGAAATATTGAGTCCAAAAAAAAGCAGCCCCATTGAAAGGGCTGCTCAATTGTTTTGGATTAGAGAGAATGGTTTTAGGTTGGGATTTTTATTTCAATTTGCTTGGGTTGAGCACTTTCAGCTTTCGGTACAGTCACCATCAAGATGCCTTGATCGTAACTGGCTGATATTGCATCCGTGTTGATTGCACAAGGAAAAGTAAGGTGCTTAGAAAAGCTGCCATACTCAAATTCACTGACATGAACGTGTTCATCTTTTTGTAATTCCCTGGCTTGTTTTTTGGCTGTAATCGTCAGCTCTTTTTGTGTGGATTCCACTTTGATGTCTTCGAGGGGTATACCCGGCATCGCCAATTTCACCGTGTATTCATTTCCTTTTTCAACCAGTTCAACGGGCAAAATGTGGTTGAAAGTTCTTTTTTCAAGGGTTGGAGAGTCAAAAAGACGGTCTAATTGATTCCGTAACAAACTCACTTCTTCAAGCGGAGAAAAACGAAGCATTGTCATAATCATTACTCCTATTTCATAGTTTGCATCAACGTATTAATTGAACTGAGGCAAAAGCAGCATGGGCACTGTCTTGTCATTGCCCAAGGTGCTTTCTCATTCAGCACAATTAAGTTATAGCAAATTAAATTAGCTTCCCTCAGGGACTTAATCGTTTCTTAAACAGCCTTAAGAAAAGATTAAACCCCAACTATGAATAACCCCATTACCCCTTTGATTTTTCCTTCAGCTCTTGAATATCCTGAAGCAAAGCAGCACGCTGAGACGCATTTTCGGCTGCATTTAAAGCGGTGCGTTTCCAACGCAAGGCAGACGCCCAGTCTTTCTTCACCTCATAGTAATGAGACAACCTCATTGCCGCTGCGAGATTTCCCTGACAGGCCGCTTTCTCCCACCAATACGCTGCCTTTTGGAAATTCTTTCCACCATAAACGCCCGTCGCATACAGATTCCCTAACACGGATTGAGCCAGTGGATGACCCAGCTGAGCACTCACTTGCATGCGTCGAAAACTTTCCTGTTCATCTCCGGCTAAATTCGCATAATAACTGGCTGCAACCTCATCCAACGTAGTCAGAGGTTGCAGGCGGTTTTTATCGTAAACGCTCATGCCGATTGCCAGTAGCAAAATACCAGCCCAAACATAGGTCAATAGGTTAGTCCAAGGCTTGAAACCCTCCACTTTTCTCAGTGCGAGGGCCAATAAACCATAGGACAAGCTAAAGCCAATCACAAAGCCGAATAAGTGGAACCATAAAGACCCGAGTCCACCTTCGAGATTAGTCATATCATTATAGATTTGGAACCCAAGCAGCACCAGCATGCCGGGAATCATCGATTGCGCCTTACCTTCGCCTTTAATTTGCCCGACAAGGAAGGAGAAAGCAACAAAAGCTCCTAAGACACCTGTAATACCGCCAGATGCGCCCATGGCCATCGAGATACCCGGATGAAGATGAAACATGGACCAGAGCAAAAAGGTCAGCAAAGACGATCCCACGCAGGAAACCATATAAATCAACAAAAAGCGCCAATGGCCAAGCGCTTTTTCTGCATAGGGAAAGAAAACGAAGTTGCACATATTCGCCAGAAAATGCATCCAGCTGCCATGAACAAATGCCGACGTAATAAGCCGCCACCAATGCCCTTGTGTGAGATCCGACGGGTAAATGAAGGCACCGAAGCGATACATTAAATCCGGGTAAGGCTCCTGCGCATTCATTACCACCAGAGCCTGAACGACAACATTGGCAAGCAGAAGCGCCACCGTGATATAGGGAAAAGATTTACTGTTCATACGGCATCCATAGAAAGGCAATATAAGGCGACGCTATTCGCCTCCAGCTTTAGTTTACAACTTTCCCGTCAGTAGCAAGCGTTTTGTATTTTCTTCAACCTGATTCGTAGCGCCCAATCGCTCAATAAGCTGGGCCGGTCGACTCCCGCGCAAGCCTGCCATGGTGAGTTGCTTATCCCGAACATAGGTATAAACACCGCTCACCGCAAAGGCTGCAAAATGACGGATATGGGAGCGCTGTCCCTCCAGGGTGCTTAGAAATAAGTCCGATTTGTAGAAGAGCCGACGTGTCATCGGGTTTTCAAAAGCGATTTCCAGAATAGCCAACTGCTCACGCTCGGGGGAAACGTTGTGATCCACATTGGGTGCTGGCGGAGCAGGCTTGGCATTATCGTAAGGTTCCGGTAAATGCAAGCGGACTTTTAACAGGGCAGGATCTTTGGCGAGGGTTTCCGCGAAGTGCTTCATAAACTGGGTGAAGTGACCGCGACCGGAAATGCCGGAGCCGAAATGGACGTGAATACGATCCCGGCCATCATCGCCATTCGGAGTGGGATCTTGGATGCGATCGACATACGTCTGCGAGCCGGTGGGGAGTGCGTAGGCGACGGTTGCCGCGAACATGTTTTGTTCGTCATCAAATAAAATAGGGCATGCTTTGTTGAATTCCGCTTGGTCGGCTGCGCTTTGGAAGCCGATTTCCACGCCGCCATCCAGGATGTAGTTCTCGAAGGGTTTGATGCCATCGAAGCTGGGCCAGAGGTGCGCGTCCTGCTCCCGATTGAAGTGGTTTTGCACGTACCACGCCAGGCCGGGAATGCGAGCGCAGAGGGGACCGTGGACATCTCGCCAGTAGGTCGCGAATACATCGTGGGGTACGGAGGGGCGTCGGAGGACGGTGGTGTAGGAGTTGATCTGGATGCTGGCGTCGCGATCCGCGTAGTTGGTTGGGGACATGGAGTCGTTCCTAAAAATGGATTTTAACGTGGTTGGGGTTTGAATCAATGGACTAAAGTGTAGCAGGTAGATAGGGGAATGAATGTACTCTTAAGGCTAAGACTGTTGTTGCTTACTAGATACTATATTGTTGAACTTAAAAAAGTTTCTGGTAATATCTTTTGTATATAGAATCTTGCTACAATTAAATCCGGTTTTCTATTGATTAGAGTCTTTTCAAGAGGCTGGGTATGCACGTTTACACACCACCAGAATATGGCGCGTCAGCTTTTAACTGCCCACTCTGTAATGCTTATGCAAGCCAGACTTGGTCAAGTTTCAATGCAATAGCATATACATATCATCTTATTGAGGGGATCAGAGGGTCGCAGTGTTCACATTGTAGTCAATGGGCGATTTGGCAAAAAGAAAGTTTATTGTTTCCTGCTTCTAGTACTGCGCCTATGCCTCACGTAGATTTACCGGAAGATTGCAAGCAAGACTATATGGAGGCTAGAACTGTTCTCCAAAACTCTCCACGTTCGTCCTGTGCATTACTAAGACTGTGTATCCAAAAACTTATGAAAGAAGTTGGCGAGAGTGGAGAAAATATCAACTCCGATATTAAGAATTTGGTCAAAAACGGTTTACATTCGAAAGTACAAATGGCTTTAGATGTTTGCAGAGTGGTGGGAAACAATGCTGTACATCCAGGAGAAATAGACTTCAAAGACAATGCCAATATTGCATTAAATATTTTCGATCTAGTAAATTTCATTACAGAAGAACTGATTAGTAAACCCAAACATATTGATAGTTTATTTAATAACTTACCCAGTAAAAGTATTGAAGCAATAGAAAAAAGAGACAACATATAGTATTGAATTAGCAAAAGTTACATATTGATTTCTTAATTGAGAGTTAGAGAATGCTTGCATTTATTACATTACTACTATTTATAACAATAATCGCTCTATTCAGAAAAGTTGATCAAAACAAAAAATTAAAACAAAACATTGAAGAACAACTGACAAAAGAATTTGAGCTACTTTACACGCAACAAGAATTACAACAAGAAATTCTTTCTTTAAGTCAGTATAGAGAAATCCGAGATTTAAAACTGGCCGAAGAAGAAGCTGTTAGCGAAATACAAAAACTACAAGAAGAAGCTTTGAAAATAGAATTGGCTTCGAAACAAAATGCCGAAGAAATTATTTCAGAAGGAAAAGCAGCAGCTCGATTAAAACAAAAAGAAATTGAGGCACTATTAAAACAGGCTCATATCCAAGCAAATCAAATCATAGTGATAGCCAATGATGAAGCCAAGATCATTGCGGGGAATGCTTATGAAGCACTTACAAAAGCAAATCAATTGGAAGATGCTATCAAAGCCATGAAAAATGTTATCAAAGGTTATGGAGATGAATATCTAAAACCAACATATAGCCTATTAGACGAACTCGCAGAAACATACTCATTTGATGAAGCTGGACAAGAGTTAAAAAAGGCGAGAGAGCACAGCCAACTCATGACAGAAAATGGACGAGCTGCCCATTGTGAATACGCAGAACCAAGACGAAGAGAGACAGCAATCCGATTTGTTTTAGATGCATTTAATGGGAAGGTAGACTCTACCCTTTCTAGAAGCAAAATTGACAATTACGGCATTTTAGAACAAAAGATTCGTGATGCTTTTGCACTCGTCAATAACAATGGAAGTGCTTTTAGAGACGCTCAAATTAAAGTCGAATACTTAAATAGTAGATTAATGGAATTGAAGTGGCTAATAGCTGTCAATGTATTAAAGGAAAAAGAGAAGGAGGAACAACGGCAAATTCGTGAGCAAATTAGAGAAGAAGAAAAAGCACGGAAAGAGATTGAACGTGCTTTAAAAGATGCTGCCAAAGAAGAAGAGCTTTTACAAAAAGCTCTTGAGAAAGTCCGTTTACAAGTCGAAAAAGCCTCTGAAGAACAACGTGCAGCTTTTGAAGCTCAATTAGAAGAATTACAAGACAAACTTATACTGGCAGAAGAACGCAATAAAAGAGCACTTTCAATGGCTCAACAAACAAAAGCTGGTCACGTCTACATCATCTCTAACATTGGCTCATTTGGCGAAAATGTCTATAAAATCGGCATGACTCGTCGCTTAGAACCATTGGATAGAGTCCGTGAACTCGGGGATGCAAGTGTTCCATTCAGCTTTGACGTTCATGCAATGATTTGGTGTGAAGATGCTCCTCAATTAGAAAATACACTTCATAAGCATTTTGTAGAAGCCCAAGTAAATAAGGTGAATCCTCGAAAGGAATTTTTCAAATTACCTCTAAGTCAACTTCGAGAAGTTGTAGAAGAGCAAGGGGTGCAAGCTTCATGGACTATGGCTGCCAAAGCAGCACAGTATCGTGAAAGCTTGGCTATTGAACAAGAACTGAGTAAAAATTCTTTATTAGCAAGTGGTTGGCTCGACCAGCAAATGCAATTATCCGCTGAAACTAATGAAAGACTACTCATTGAAGTTTAGTATTAGATTTATTATCAAACCGTTATTCAAAGAGTATTTCGATTCTATGAAATCCAACCCAGTCAAAGACTTATTAATTGAAGGCTGCATTTAAATATGAATTCAATTAAAGACCTAAGGCTTTTAAAAAAGAATCGAAGTTAGGTCTAATTTCAAAAACCCCACCACCCCAGCCACCCAGATTTGCACACAAACCCGTTCGCTCAAGCCTAAACAGCCATCCTTCGACTTCCTTAGCATCAATAGCTAATTTCTCACCAATTAATTGATAGTATTCTTGCTTTTTTTCTTTGTTTACCGGCTTAATTGGAGGCTCGTTTCTAAATACTAAAAGAATTTGGAATTCTCGATAAGTAATTTCTTCTAGGATTGAAAGCCATTCTTCGTATTTATCAATCTTGTCGAACTCCTTCTCATTACAATACGTTCCAAATAGTTTTGCAAAAAGCTTTATTTTTTCTCTATTGCGAGTTGCAGAAGCTGCTTTTGTCGTTGCAAAAAATGCATGTAAGAAATCTTCGTTTTGAATATCTTCCTCACTTAAATCAATGTTGCCTTTCGCCAGCTCATCAAAATAAGTTTTCAAACGTTCTTTTTGATAGCTTTGAATAGTTGCCACTAAGGCAGCATGGAATCCACCAGCAACGCCAAAAGAAAATCCTGAGAGCACTTGTACCAAAAAATTAACGCAAGGATCGTCGATATAAAAGTCCCTAAGTTCGTCCAAAATACCATCTGTGCTTGTATGTTTTACAGATTGTACTAAATTGCTCATATCAGCCCCCTCTTCCTATTTGCCTAGGAGATTATAATACATAAAAGTTTTTACTCTCTACGCTACATCGCTTCTCTCTAATTACGATTAGCAGAACCCAAAATCTTTGGTGCCCTTAATTGCTTGTGGAATTTGAAAGGGAAAGATTCCCACTTTCGTGGGAATGACCCTATGAGGGGGAGCCTCTTCCGTTCAGAATCTACGTAACTTGCCTTTGCTGGCGTCCCCCGTATCCGTCTGCTTCGCAGTGTGCCTAAAGCTCTCACGCGCAACGGCTGGAGAATCCAAAGCGGGGAATCTCCATTCCTTGCGAAATCCCTTGCAGGGGAGGCTCTTGTGGGCTCGAACTATAAATTTGTAAAGTTTTCTAAAACATTACACCTGCATTACACTCCCATCATGGAAAAGCGATGCTATCTTGCATGTATCAGGCAATTTAAGGATGGTTCGTACCGAATTGTGGTTTCCGCACTTAAGAAGGGTGATGCTAGCTTCATGAAAACCCAGATAGTGGCTGGAAATATAAATCCAATTCCCCTTCACCCATCCGGGCTGATCGTTTTTGATTTGTTTTCAGAAAAACGAATCCCCTCTTCGAGCGGACGGTTTGCAACCCGGGTTGCAGCTCATTTCTTTTGGGATCAATCCAAGGTCAGTTGTTCCAAAGCCACATGGAAATGGAAGAAAGAACAGTTGGTCCTAAAAAACGAAGAAAGGAAAGCACCCAAAAGAAAAAAGAATAAAGGGCTTCAGCTGCTTCAGCCTGCATGCTTTCCAGATACGCCTTGGGTCTCACTTGAACGGGGAGAATAGGGGCCGGTATCACCTCAGGAAAGCTTACAGGAGGGATCAGGGTTGACTGGGAATCGGAGTACGACAATTTTTCCATACAATCCAAGCGGAGCCTTTTATTTCTTTCAATTAAACCGGAGTAAAACTTATGCAAAGTGGGGGAACATCAAAACTAAACCACGTCATCCCCGCGCAGGCGGGGATCCATTATGGAAAGAAACGAATAAGCTCTTCTGGATTTCAATTCCGTGCTGTAAATAAGTCTCATACAAGGCAAAATCACTCCGCCTGCATGCTTGCAGCTATCTACTCCCAATGGATCCCCGCCTACGCGGGGATGACGTGCGATACATTTTCGGTAAGAGCTTTCAATAAAGGGAATTCCTAGCATATCCAGGTACATTCAAGAATATGCACCCATACTCCTCTTCCCCTAATGTAATGACCCTCAGTAAAATCGATAAGGGACTGAGGAGAGAAAATTGAGACAACTGGGAAAAAGAGCCGATGATGTTTGATCCTGCAAAGCACAGCCGACAAAACACCTTAGACTTCAAAGCACCGAAGCCGGACCGGGTCGTGCAGGCACTCTTTAAGCTTGGCTTACCCTTGCTGAATCGCTACCACATGCAAGGCCTCTCGGTTGAAATTGACGCGACCTCACTCCAGCGTCTCAAAAGCATCAAGGGAGTACGGGGGCTCATTCTCCCCAATCACCCCAGTGAGTGGGACCCATGCGTGCTTTTTGAAGTCTCCCGACGTCTCAAGGAAAACTTCTTTTTTGTTGCCGCGCGCGAAGTCTTCGATTATACCTACGGTCTGCGCGGCTGGTTCTTCCAGAAGCTCGGCGTTTACTCCCTGGTGCGCGGCTATAACGATCGCAAATCCCTCAAAACCTCCATCGAGATTCTCGCTCAAAACAAGGGACGGCTCGTTATCTTCATTGAAGGAGAAATCTCGAATCAGAACGAAACCCTGCTGCCTGTGGAGCCGGGCGTCATCCCACTCGCCTTTATGGCCTTGAACGATTGCTATAAAGAAAACGGCAAAGATATCAGCAAACTGCCCTCCCTCTACATTTGCCCGATGGGGCTCTACTACGCGTATAATCCTGTCGGGATTGAGGCGGCGATGGAGCATTCCATTCAACAATTGGAAGAAGCCGTCAACTGCTTAGCCGTTGGGAATATTTTTAACCGCATCCAGGCGATTGCAGCACAAGTGCTGATAGGTGCCGCAGGACAACTGGGTTATAAAACGCCCCTGGATGCAACGCTCGCCAAAAATGTGAAAGCGCTCTCCGGCTTTATGCTCAAAAAGCTGGAACAGGTGATTAATATTGAGCCTAACGATTCCGTTCCGCATCTGGATCGCATCCGAGAGATTCGCAACACTATCGATAAAGTCTTGAGCAATCAAGAACCGAATACGCCCTATACAAAACGATTGCAGGCGCATCAGCGCAGTGTTCTCAAGAATTTCTATACGGATTTAGGACGCGTCGTCAATTTTATCGCGATTCACGAAGGCTATTTAAAACCCGATATGCCGCACTATGTTGAAATTCTCCGCCGCTTGGAAAAAGAAGTTTTCGGCGAGTACCGTCTGGTGCATCCCCGTAAGGCCATCGTGACGGTGCCAGAGCCCATCGATTTAAAGCCATACTTTGAAGCGTTTCTGACCGATAAAAAAGCAGTCGTTGCACAATTAGCCGTTGAAGTGGAAAAGAATATTTTTGAGTCCATTAAAGCCCATTCCCGTTAGCTAGCTCGATTATTATATTCATGGTAATTTCATATTGAAAATTCTGTTCCTCCGTCACGGGAAAAAATCATGTTCATTGCCAATTCTTCAACACAATTTGCAGCAGCTCCTAATCGGGGATTAAATCCTGCGCAACGAAAGCTAATCGAAGATGGAAAAAAACTAAGTGATGGTTTAGCAGAATTTAGAAAAAATCAGCCTCCGAAGAGCTCAACAAAACCATCAGCATCAAACCTTCACAATGGCTCTACAATGAGCGACGAACATAGATGGTTACTTTCTGAATCAGATAGAATTAGTCGAGAGCTGGATGAGTTCAAAAGATCTCAACAAAAATAGCTAATTTAACCTTAGCTGAAGTCCTGATTGAGATACTGGCGAACTTACTACCTCATCATTTGCACCCTCTAAAAGCATTTGTACTCGGGATTTAATCATTGCAGTCACGTCTTCCCGAGAAACAGTAGATTGGGGAAGAATAGGTTCTCCGAACTCAATCACAATCTTTCTGAATACCGGGAACGGCGTATCGCTAGCCCAGGCGCCAAAACCGCCCCGAATCGCAAAGGGAATCACAGGTGCCTTACTCTTTTCCTGTAAGAAAGCCACACCCGGATTAAAAGCCGCTAATCGACCGTCCAGCGTCAATTTACCTTCCGGGAAGATACAAATCGACTGCTTTTTTGCAAGCAGAGTGAGCGTTTCCCGGAAACCAGCCAGCGGCTTTTGCATATTCAAAGGGAGTGTATTTCCATAAGGAACAAGCTTTCCAACCCCCTTCCAACTGAATACTTCTTCACTCATCAAAAAGATGAAAGGGCGATTGATAGCCGCAGCGACAATCAAACTATCCAGATATCCCGTATGATTTCCGGCGAAGATTACCGGCTCGCGGAGCTTCTCGAAATGTTCTCTCCCTCGAATTTCCAACCGAAAGAACGGCTTCATCACCAACAAGGAAATCAGTCGAATAATAGGAAAGGGAATACTAAAACGGCCGTTAGTCTTGTCTAGATTGCTTTTCATGGCGATGCTCCATTTCTTTGTTTCTATAGAGTAGCCAAGAAGCATCAGCCGATGAGTGAGCTTTGTGACAGAATCAGAAACCATGACAATGATTGTCACAATGATTCGAAACATTGGTAGAATCAATAATATCAACAGGAAATGTGCTATGGATATTCACATTCAACGCAATACCAGTGTTTCGCTGCATCAGCAGTTAGTGACCCAAGTGTCCATGCAGATTGCAGCCGGATTACTGCGTTCCAATACCAAGCTGCCCAGTATTCGAGCCCTCTCTCAGAAGCTCGGCATTCATCACAATACGTGCCTAACAGCCTATCGCGAGCTGGAAAATTTAGGTTTAATTGAAATTCGACCCGGCAGCGGCGCACGAGTCGCCCTCATTGAAGGTCAGCAGCAAGCACAACTCTCACAAGGCAGCGATTTAGCGAGCTTAGCTGAGTTTTTTGTCCGGGAAATCAAACAGCGGGGGCACAGCTGGGAAGAGTCCTTAAAAGCGCTTGAACACGCGAATCAACAGCACAGTAACACCACCGAGCAGCTTGTTTTCGTCGATCAACATTCGGATATCCTGCCGCTATTTAAAGCCGAGCTCGAAGCCGCACTGAAACGCCCCGTTATCGCGACTGAACCTGAGCATGTCACGGCAAATCCTAATAGTCACTTCATCGTCAATCGCTATCACCTGCAAGCCTTGAAAACACGGCTCAAAGAACTTAAAATCCCGGAAAAAGAATACGATAAGCGAATTACCCTGATTGATGTCCGTTCAGGTCGTCAAGAACTGGATTTAATCCGACAAGTGAATGAGGGAAGCCTCATTGGGGTTGTTTCTATCAGCTCGATTATCTTGAGACAGGCTGAGTCAGTAATTCAGGCTGTCTGCGGGGACCGTGTTCTGGTTCGGACCATTCTTTATTCAGAAGGTGAAGAAGCTGAAATTGCAAATCTAGCCCAGCGCAGTAAGATCTTGTTTGCCGATGTAATATGCGCACCAAAGCTCAAAGGCTTTTCCAAACGGAGCATACAGACGCTTCATACGATCCAGGAAGGTGAAATTGAGCGCTTAAGTAAATCGCTTTCCGCAGAGCGGCTGGCAGAGTAGCGCTTCAATCAATTAAATTTTGAATTACTAAACCAACAATTAATAAAGCAACATTAATAAAAGATAATTGCACCATGCAATCAGACTTTCACTGTGTTAATAGTAGTGGCACATCATCTGCATTATGTTCCATACGAGGTCTTTATGCTGAGCCCCATTCCAGCTCAAACCATGCTTTTTGAAGGCAAGAGGCCAAGACAGCGCTCAGAACCCCTGTCATCAGACCAAGGCCCTAGCAAAAGGGAAGAACGTTCCCCATCAGCCGAAGATAGCTTTGGCCTTGTGAAAAGTCCTGAAAAACCGGCTGCTAAGCGCCAGAGGAAAGCTCCCAAAGCCATCAACACTGGCAATTCGACACCTAAGCAAATATCTGAGCAAGTAAAACGAAGCGGCAGTCCTTACGAAGATTTTATGCTTCCAGATCCGATGATCGATTTGAAAACACAAATTAGCTGGCCATCGAACACTGACTCCAGCAAGTCAGGCAGTATCAGTTCTACAGATGGTCCTCACTCTCCTCGACTATCCATCTTACAGCCTCCTCCTGTCATGTCCTTTTTCTCAAATATCCCAAAAAGCCCGAGCAGGCCGAAAACTCAAGGAAAAAAATCCAGGCTAACAGCGTTCATAGAGCCTAAGCCGTTCTTTAACGTCAATGAAAGTCACCCTAACCAATTAGGCCTTTTGCCAAGCTCAATAACAAGGCCTGGAGCTCACTCCCTACTCACAAGACGTTCCAGCCATCTTAGCCACCTTGAAAACAGAGCCGATGAAGATATACCTCAGCTACTACCCGCTCTCGGAAATCACCTGCCAGGTTTCAGCGATGAGTTTAATTTCAATTCGGAAGGCTCCATACCTCAATTCCCAGTCGATCGCAGCTCAAAAAGCCCCAAAAGTGGGTTTTCCAGCCCGAAGCTAAAACACTCTCAATCCCCAGATATCGACATGATGTCAATGGAAGACAGTAAACCTCAATGGGCCTCCCAGGATTCTAAAAATAAATCACCAAGCCCAGCCTCTACCCTCTCGGATAATAAAGCGCTCGAAGAGACTAAACGCCAGCCACCTATTACAAGTAGCCCTAAACGCACCACTCCTTTGGGCCGTAAGTTCAATCTAGTCCTGCGATAAGAATTCCGCACCTGAGTAAAGCCCATAGTTAAAGATAAATATTAGGCGATGGGCTAAGGCAGCTAATGCTCTTCCATTAAGGGATATACCAGCCTGACCAATATCAAACGAAGTGGGTTCACGGTGTAATAGTGAATTCTTAATCCTCTCCATTGATTTATTCAAGAGGTGTCTATGTTTTCACGAATTTCAACACGTCCTGTAGCTTTTACAGGTCCTACTATTCATAAGTTTGGCGACCAAAGCTCCCCTCAAAATCTGGTTGGAGCGACTGATTTATCCTCTAAAGATGAGTTTCGCCACGATCTTAATAAGATTGTCCAAAATACCACCCAACCCGCCAACATTGAACAAGTTCCCAGCCTGCCACATAAAAAGGAAAAACCTCACGTGAATAGTCCGGCTATGTCCTATACTGGGGGCTGGGCAAACCCAATGAATCCCAATATGGGTGGTGCTCCCATCCCACATGCAGACATGGGGTTAGAATCACCAAGTTTCCAAAACAGGAGAGTTTCGGAAAATCAGGCACAACAACCTCATTTTCGAGGCATCGATCAGCAAGGTAAACCTGCTTTTATGGCAACCATAGCTGATTATCCTTCTATCAAGCGTGTTGATCTCCCTCACGCGGATTTTCAGCAATCTAAGACAGCAGCAAAATCAAAAATGCACGCGATAAAAACACACCACACATCGCCATTTTCGATGAATCTACCCTATCGCAACCTTTCAAATTAAAAGACTTAGAAAATTCTTACTCTTGCAAAAAGCCTCACATAGTGTGAGGCTTTTAAGTTTATGAGTTCATCAGTTTCGTTTCATTAGAACTTTCAAAGTTAATTAGTATTGGGAGCGTCCGGGGGAGTTGGGCCATCACTAGGTGGCATTCCGCCTTGGCCACCCTGCCAAGCATTTCCACCTTGTTGCCCTTGTTGCATCCAATGATGGCCATGTGTACCACCACCATTGCCATTGTTGGCCTGCCAGTTTCCACCGCCTTGGTATTGATGGTTTTGCATCCATTGCTGACGACGTGCTTGGCGATCACCGCCTTGCCCTTGCATACCGCCTGGATGATTTTGCATCCACTGTTCGCGACGTTGCTGGAATTCCTCACGTCGCTGAGATTGACGCTGGTCATTGCCCTGCCAGGGGCCCATGTGATCTCCTGGCTTATTCTGTCCTTGTTGGCGTCGCTCCTGTCGACGCTGTTCGCGTCGCTGCTGGAAATCCTGCCGACGAGCCTGCCAGTCACCATTGCCATTCGAACCATTAGCCTGCCAATGATTAGTAGCAGAGCCATTGTTCCCTTGGCCTCGCTGCCAAGCTCCTTGACCAGCACCATTATGCATTCCGCCAGGGGCTGCTCCAGCCACTAAGGGAATCGTGAGCGTAATAAAGCTCGCAACCATTGCGGCAGCCATAAAGGAAATCCTCACACGGGGCGGCATTTGAAAGTCAGACATTAACAACCTCTCAGTTTACAAATTGATTCTACAAATTTAAGAGATGAAAATAGGATTAACTATTCAGAAAAATTATCATTGGGTGGCGGGGGTGGAGGCCCATAATTATTTGAGCCTTGCCCATTGGATGAGGAAGACTGCCCATTCCCTTGCTGGATGGCCTGATCATAGCCGCCCGCATGAGATTGTCTGCCGCCATTTCTCCTGGGTGGAGCAGGCCGCATGCCATTAACCCCTTCAGAGTCATTCAGCATGCCTTGCTCACGCGGAGGTGGAGATGGAGGAAAACCTTGCCCGTTTCCTTGACGGCCGCCTCCCCTATCATTACCGTTGCTATTGTTAGATTGCCAATTCTGACTGGACGATCTATTCCCTTG
>Ga0190273_10000115_pt1 | contig 42183 bp, 47 predicted proteins | sample Popmic504IS_FD_134513 | JGI IMG/M metagenome (GOLD analysis project Ga0190273, IMG submission 134513) | Populus adjacent soil microbial communities from riparian zone of Shoshone River, Wyoming, USA - 504 IS | ecosystem: Environmental > Terrestrial > Soil > Riparian zone > Trees stand | place... | reverse complement strand
CGCTCCGGCGGGCTTTTTCGTGCCCGGAAAGAACAGAGCGCGAAACCCTAGGACTTCCCGCGATTCGTTCGGCCCTCAATCGAAAAAATGGCAGTTTTCCGCCATTTTTGCGGAAGCCGCAGAGAGCCTATGTCAAGCTGGTTTCTTTTTTTTGACACATAATTTCGGCCTTGCAGGACTTCGCCCACGCTCTCACAATGAGCATCCAACAGGGCGAATCGCCTGCGGGCGCCACAGCAACAACGAGTTTCCGGGTCGGGTGCAGCCGCGCTCCGAAAGGAACAAGCCATGGAAGAATTCTTCCTAGCGTTGCCCTTTACCCTCAACGGCCTGGTCCGTCTGGCGAGCTCGGTGCCGACTGGAGAGGAATATGTCCGGTCTGATTAATGCCTTCACCAACCTGCTCTTTGCGGTCGCCGCTGTCGGCTTGGTGGCATTCCTATTGTCCATTCGGAAGCCGCTAGGGTCTCTGCTCGCCGCCTTGGCTACCCGTGAGCGTTCCCGAATGATCCGCAAGCTCGTGCCATTGCTCGACCGCAACAAAGAAGGGCGCTGAGTTTGCCGTCCCATAGAGTCCTCCTAGCCCGAACCGAGCTTGGCAAAAAATGTAAACTGTCACTGTTTTCCTGAGGAAAATGCACACTGGGGCCTGTTTCCCCACGCCTCACGCTTCAGGTTTCAACGCAAAGACGCAAAGATGCCGTGGCGCTCGTTTGCCGCGGAGCTTTTCGAAGGCTCGGCATCTTTGCGTCTTCGCGTTTCAAAAATGATTGGCCTACGGCCGACGGGAATCTGCACGTGACGCAAATAGGGTATTTCCTATCTGTTCTATTTGTGTTCTACTTCTGCCATGGCACAGGACGACTCGGACAAGCCCCCGCCCCGGCGCATCGACATCGCCGCGAAGACGCGTTTCCTAAAGGCGCTCAGGGCTGGCGCTTCGCGCAAGGACGCGGCGGCGGGGAGCGGGTTTACCTGGACGGCTTTCTATCAGGTCCGCCGGCGCGACCCCATTTTCCATTTCGCCTGGCTGGCCGCGCTGGAGCTTTCGGCGGTGGATCAGCGGGATGCGAAGCGGGCGGCGGCGATGCTCGAGGAGCGGCGGGCCGGGGGGCGGATCGCGGGGAACAACCGGCGGCTGCTGCAGCTGCACAAGGCGCGGCGGGGGTTCAGCTTCGATGAGCGGCGGCAGCAGCTGTTCCTCGATTATTTCGCCGGGACCGCCGACGAGGATGCCGCGGCCGATGCGGCGGGGGTGGCGCGGCAGACGGTGCGGGCGCATGTGCGGCGCAATCCCGAATTCGCGGCGCTTCGGGACGAGGCGCTGCAGTTCGCTTATGCGCGGCTCGAGGCGGAGGCGGTGCGGCAGCGGCTGGCGGCGCAGCAGCGGCTTCGGGACAATCTCGAGCCGACCGGGGAGGTGGCGCAGGAATTCGAGCGGGTGATGAAATTGCTCGCCCGCTACGATCGGAAGGACGGGAAGATCGGGAGCCGGAAGCATGCGGCCTCGCCGGGGCGGGCGGTGAGCTTCGAGGACGCGATAAGGGCGCTCGACAAGGCGCTCGACGCCTTCGCCATCCCCCGGATTCCGCTTCCCCCCGACGACCGCGGCAAGGACGGCAAAGCGGACGGGGGCGGCGAGGAGGAGCAGCGGCCTTGACCCTCCCCCGGCCCTTCCCCCTCCCCTTCCCCGACCGGATCCTGACCAAGGCGCTGTGTCGCGACGGGGAGGTGCCGAGCCCGAGGATATGCCGGCACATCCTCGCCGAGCTCGCCCTGGTGCCGCGCGCGCAGCGGCGGATCGTGATCCGGACGCTGCCGGCGCCGGTGGTCCGGGCGCTGGCCGAGGAATGGTGGTGGCGGGCGCATGGCGGCCAGGCCGAGCCGGAGGCAGGCCCGGACGGCGAGCCCTGGAACGTCTGGGCGATCGTCGCCGGGCGCGGCTTCGGCAAGACCAGGGCCGGGGCCGAATGGGTCTGGGCCCGGGCGCGCGAGGACGGGTCGGCGCGGATCGCCCTCGTCGCCGCGACTCTCGACGAGGTCGAGCGGGTGATGGTGACGGGCGAGAGCGGGCTGATCGCCGTCGCCCGGGCGCATGAGCAGGTGCGCTGGCGGGCGAACAAGGGGATATTGCTGTTTCCGTCGGGCGCCGAGGCCCACGCCTTTTCGGCCGAGCGGCCTGAGAAATTGCGCGGCCCCCAGCATCACCATGCCTGGTGCGACGAGCTCGCCAAATGGCCCCGCCGGGCGGGCGAGCGGGAGAGCAAGGCCGACATGGCCTGGAACAACCTGATGCTCGGCCTGAGGCTCGGCGAGCGGCCGCGGACGATCGTCACCACGACCCCGAAGCCGGCGCCGCTGCTCAGGCGGGTGCTCGACCTGCCGCGCTGCGCCGCGACCCACGGCCGGACGGCCGAGAACCCGCATCTCCCCGGCGACTTCCGAAGCGCCGTCGAGGCGATGTTCGGCGGCACGCGGCTGGGCCGGCAGGAGCTGGAGGGGATGCTGCTGGAGGAGTTCGAGGGCGCGCTGTGGACGAGGGAGCTGCTCGAGAAAGCCAGGGGCACGCCGGAGGGCGGGTTCGCCCGGATCGTCATCGGAGTCGACCCGCCCGCCTCAAGCCATGGCGATTCGTGCGGGATCGTCGTCTGCGCGAGGGACCAGGAGGGATTTTGCTGGGTGGTGGCCGATCACTCCGCCCACGGCCTTTCGCCCGAAGCCTGGGCGCAAAGGGTCTGCGACGCCGCCGATCTTCACGGCGCGGGCCGGGTGGTGGCGGAGAAGAACCAGGGCGGCGAGCTGATCGCCTCCAACCTGCGCGCGGTCGACTCCGACCTTCCGGTCGAGCTGGTCCACGCCGGCCCGAGCAAGGCGGCGCGGGCCGAACCGATCGCGCTCCGCTTCGAGACCGGCCGGGCCCGCCTCGCCGGCCATTTCCCCGAGCTCGAGGACCAGCTGTGCGCCCTCACCTGGGCCGGCTACCAGGCGCCGGGCTCCCCGGACCGCGCCGATGCCATGGTCTGGGCGATGACGGAGCTGTTCAAGAAGGCTCGGGCCGAGCCGAGGATACGGCGGCTGTAGAGCGTCGTTTCCCGGCGAAGGCCGGGACCGAGTCGTGCCCGCTGTGCCGCTGGGCCCCGGCCTTCGCCGGGGAACAAGGGCTTCAACCTCATCAGGGCCGCTCCAGCACGAAGGCTTGCGGTCCCGGCGCCGCGCGGTCTTTAGTCTTGCCGCATCGGGAGCAAGACGGACTATGCCGCCACGCCGCCATGAGAGAAGATTTTCGCTCGGACGCTATGTCCCTCTCGCCTTGTGCGGGACCGCGGCCGTTGCGGCCGCCGTCTTCGCGCCCGGCCGGCCCTGGCTGTGGACGGCGCTTGCGGTCGCCGGAGCGCTGACCCTGCTCGGCCTGTACGACCTCGCCCAGCCCTTCCACTCGGTGCGCCGCAACTATCCGATCACCGGCAATTTCCGCTGGCTGTTCGAATCCGTCCGGCCCGAGATCCGGCAATATCTGATCGAGGGCGACAACGACGCCGCGCCCTTCTCGAGGAGCCAGCGGACCCTGGTCTATGCGCGCTCCAAGAACGAGGGCAGCGAGCGCGCCTTCGGAACCCAGCTCGACGTCTATGAGAGCGGCTATGAGTTCATGGCCCATTCGACCCGCCCCGCCCCGCCCGCCGATCCGGGGACCTTCCGGATCCCGATCGGCAACGGCCAGTGCTCCAGGCCCTATTCCGCCTCGATCTTCAACATCTCGGCGATGAGCTTCGGCTCGCTGAGCGCGAACGCGATCCTGGCGCTCAACAAGGGCGCGAAGCTCGGCGGCTTCGCCCAGGACACCGGCGAGGGCAGCATCAGCCGCTATCACCGCGAGCATCAGGGCGACCTCGTCTGGGAGCTCGGCAGCGGCTATTTCGGTTGCCGGACCGCCGACGGCCATTTCGACCCGGCCGGCTTCGAGGAAAAAGCCTCCTCCGAGCAGGTCAGGATGATCGAGATCAAGCTGAGCCAGGGCGCCAAGCCCGGGCACGGCGGGATCCTTCCGGGCGCCAAGGTGACGGCGGAGATCTCGGCCGCCCGGGGCGTGCCGATGGGCGAGGACTGCCTCTCGCCGGCCCGCCACCGCGCCTTCTCGACTCCCGCCGAGATGATGGCGTTCGTCGCGTTGCTGAGGAAGCTCTCGGGAGGCAAGCCGGTGGGCTTCAAGCTCTGCCTCGGCCACCCCTGGGAGTTCACCGGCATCGTCAAGGCGATGCGCGAGACCGGGACCGTCCCGGATTTCATCGTCGTCGACGGGGCGGAGGGCGGCACCGGCGCCTCGCCGCTGGAATTCTCCAACCATGTCGGAGTGCCGCTGCGCGAGGGCCTGCTGTTCGTCCACAACGTCCTCGTCGGCGCCGGCCTCAGGGACCAGATAAGGATCGGAGCGGCCGGGAAGGTGGTGAGCGCCTTCGACATCGCCGCTCTGCTGGCGCTGGGCGCGGACTGGACCAACGCGGCGCGCGGCTTCATGTTCGCGATCGGCTGCATCCAGTCGCTGACCTGCAACACCAACACCTGCCCGACCGGAGTCGCGACCCAGGACCCGATGCGCCAGCGCGCGCTCGTCGTCGAAGACAAGGCCGAGCGGGTCTTCAACTTCCACCGCAACACGCTTCGGGCGCTGTCCGAGATGATCGCCGCCGCCGGCCTCGAGCATCCCTCGCAGCTTCGCCCGCACCATCTGGTCAGGCGGGTGAGCGAGGCCGAGGTCCGTCTGTTCTCGCAGCTCCACGTCTTCCTCGAGCCGGGCGAGCTCCTCGACGGCAAGACCGGCCGCGATTTCTACAGCCGGGCCTGGGCGCTCGGCCGCCCGGACAGCTTCGACCTTCCCTCCGCCGAGGCCTATCGCGGCTTCGCCTGAGCGCGCTTTTCCTCGTCACGGCGCCCCGATCGTCGTCCCGAGGAAGCGGCGGATCCGTCCGCGATAGGCCTCGTCGCGCAGGTCGCCCATGGCGGCGTGGCCCCGGCCTGGAACGAGCCAGAGGCGCTTCGCACCGGGCGCGGCGGCGAACAGGGCGCGGGTCTCCTCCGGCGGCGTCGAGCGGTCGTCGAGGCCGCCGATGACGAACAGCGGCCCGCGATAGCGCCGCACCGCCTCGAGCGGCGAGAGGTCTCCCGGCATCACTCCGAAGCGCGGCTTCGACTGGAAGCTCAGCAGCGGCTCCAGCACATAGGCCGGGGCGGCGGTGAGGCGAGCGGCGATCCGGTTGCGGATCGCCCGGCGGATGTCCGGATAGACCGCCTGAAGCACCAGAGCATCGGCGGGAAGCGGGCCGGACGGTCCAAGCAGCGCCGCAGCGCCGCCGAGGCTGTTGCCGATCACGGCGACCGGAGCGCCCCGCTGCCGCCGCTTCAGCCAGTCGAACGCCGCCCGGGCGTCCGACGCCTCGCGAAGGCCGAAGCTGCGCTCGGCCAGGTCCGACTGGCCGTGGCCCCGGAAGTCCAGGGTGAGGGCGGCGTAGCCGAGCCCGGCCAGCCACGCCGCCGTCGGAGCGGTCGAGGCGCGCGACGATCCGACCCCGTGCAGAAGCAGGATGGCCGGAGAGTCCGGCCGCCGCCCGGACCAGTAGGTTGCGGCCAGGACCAGCCCGTCGCCGCTCCGGATCCGCAAGTCGCGCGCCCGGCCCTCGGCCGGCGGGACCGGGCTGGATTCGCCGCGCACCATCGCCGAGCCCGCGACCCAGCTGAGCGCCAGGCCCGCCGCGAGGCCGAGGATGAGGCAAAGCAGCACGATCCTGCGGTTGAGCGGCATCGCCCGGGATTATCCGCTCACCCGAGCGGGTTCAATCGCCGCCCTGCTGGTACCGGGCCCCAAGCTCCTCCAGATCCAGGTCGCGCTCCAGATCGTGGAGCACCTCGTCCTCGATCAGGCCCTGGCGGTGGAGCCGGACGAGCTCGGCGCGGGCCGCGGCGATCGCGGCGAGGACGGCGTCGTAATGGGCGCGGATGCCGGGGGTGAAGGACTGGGCGTCGCCGGCGTAGCGCTGGATCGCCTGCGCCCGGTGGCGATATTGCTCGAGAAGCTGCGGGTGGACGAGCTCGCCGTCCGGCCCGTAGGCCTGCACCTCCATCGCCGCCGCCTTGGCGCCGGCCATGGCGGCCTCCGCCCCGGCCAGGTCGATCTTCGCGGGCGGGTCTTCGTCCCGCGGATCGACCCGGGCGATCAGGCGGCCGAGGCTCGAGCCCTGGAGGATGACCGTGACCAGGATCACCGCGAAGGCGGCGACCAGCATCAGGTCGCGGCCGGGCATCCGCTCCGGAAGGGCCAGGGCCACCGCCAGGGTCACGACTCCGCGCATCCCGGCCCAGGCGAGGATAACCGACTGCCGACCGCCGAGCGGACGAGCGCGCTCGAGCCCCGCCCGGCGCAGCAGGGTCAGCAGAGCGTCGCTTCCGAACACCCAGGCGAAGCGGGCGATGAGGACGGCGGCGACGATCCCGAGCACCGGCGCGGCCATGGTCGTCAGCACGGCTTCGAGGCCGCCGACCCGCTCCAGAACGCCGCGAAGCGAGAAGCCGATCAGAATGAACACCAAAGCTTCAAGGCTGAACACCAGCGTCCGCCAGAAGGCGCTGCCCTGCATCCTCGTCTTCGCGGCGAGAACGACATGCTGGTACCAGCCGAAGACGATGCCCGCCGCCACCGTGGCGATGACTCCGGAGACCTGGAGCGCCTCGCCGCCGAGATAGGCGGCCCAGCAGAGCAAGGTGGCGGTGGCGACGACCAAAGTCTCGTCGGCCATCCGCCGAAGCACCGCGATCCAGGCGGCGGCGACGGCGATCCCGACCGCCGCACCGCCCAAGGCGAGCAGGAGGAAGCTGCCCACCGCCTCGCCGGCGTCGAAGGCGCCGCTCAGGGTCGCCGCGACGGCGAACCGGAACAGGGTGAGGCCGGTGGCGTCGTTCAGGAGGCTTTCGCCCTCGAGCAGCGCCCGAAGCCGCCGCGGCAGGGTGACGCGCTGGAGCATGGCTCGGGCGGCGACGGCGTCGGGCGGCGAGACGATCGCTCCGAGCGCGAAGCAGGCCGCCCAAGGAAGCCCGGGGACCAGCCCTTTGGCCGTCGCCGCGACGACCAGGGTCGTGAACAGCACCGCGCCCACCGCGAGCGAAAGGATCCCGGGCAGGTGGCGCCGGAAGCGGCCGAAGGCGGTGTAATAGGCGCCGTCCATCAGCAGCGGCGGCAGGAACAGCACCAGCGCCAGCTCCGGGTCGAGCGAGATTTCGGGGATTCCGGGCAGGAAGGCGAGCGCCCCGCCGCCGAGCAGCAAGGCGGCCGACGGCGGGAAGCGGATCCTCGACGCAGCCCAGTGCAGGGCGATCGTCGCCGCCAGCAAAGCGAGGACGAGCTCGAACGTCTCGACTGGATGCATGGCCCCTCCCCGCGCGGCGTCGCGGCGGCGGCGCCTTTCTTCCTATGCACGGGGCGCCGGTTCAGCGGAATAGGCCGCTGCCGGAGTGACGGTCACCGTCATCCTGAACTTGTTTCAGGGTCCAGGTTGGCGCCGTTTACCGAGGTCGGGCCGTGGGACCGGCGGCCGGGCCAACCTGCCGGGCGCCTCGCGCCCAAGAATCCAGGGCCTGCCGGCCGGGGAGGACAGTCGCTCGAGACGATGACTCCAAACCGCGGCGCGGCTCGGCCCTGGATCCTGAAACGCGTTCAGGATGACGATTGGAGGCCTCAGTCCTCCTCGCCCCAGCGGCGCTGGTAGAAGATCGCGCCCGCCGCGACCGCGACTCCCGCGGCCGCCGCTCCGAGGCCGATGTTGCGCCAGCTGAACAGGCTCTGCTCGCCGAGCGCGTTGCCGTCATATTCCTCCTCGAGGAGCGCGGCATTGTTGGCATTGGCCGACAGCCGAACCGCTCCGTCCTCGACGGCGGCGACGAGGCCGCCCGAGATGTAATGGTGATGATGCTTGTGCGAGCCGCTGTCCTGCTTGGTCATCTTGATGCGGTCGCCCTCGACCTTGTCGACGGTGCCCAGGCGGACTCCGTCGGCGCCGAAAATCTCCATATGGGGCTGGATCTGGCTGAGATCGGCCATGTCGCTGTGTCTCCTGCTGAGGGGTGAAGGTTCAGGGAGAAACGAGGCGCGCGCGAATTGGATGCAACGGTCAGCTTATCTGAAGCCCCTTCACCTTCCGGCTGGGAAACAGATCTTGCGTTCCCGCCCAGCCGGCATCGCCGCCCTTTTTATCCGTTGAAAATACCTGGATGGTTTCCGAACTGCTTTTAACGTTCGCTGCCCCGATCGGTGCGACCCAATTGATATCGGCGGCACCCAACGCGTTGGAGAAGGTCCCTTCCGCACCCGTGTAGCATGACAGACAATAGAAGGTGATTCCATGATCGTGCAGCCTGTCGGTCAGAGCGTTGAGCTGATCGACGCTCATGTTCTCGCCCACGGTTCCACTCACCATCAAAGGCCCATTCTGGTCGCCGTGGCTGAACAGGACGAGCACCCCGTGCTGATTGACGGAATTCACTCCTGCGAAAAAGTCGTCGGCGTTCTGGGTCAGCTTCGCCGCCACGAAGCCCCGGTTGCCGAAGATGGTGACAACGGCCAACGGGGCCGTCTGGGGACAATAAAGGAAAAGCTTCTCGGGCATGTCTGTCACTCGCTTCGATCGTGGCCAGGGCCTCCCGCCTCCGGCCGCGGGCCGGAGCGGGAGGGTTTGGGGTGGCTTATTTGCCGGTCGGGATCGGCGTCACCGTGCTGGCGAAGACGTCCATCAGGCGGCTCATCCCCTCCGCGGCGGGCTGCTGCTGCGCCGTGACGTTGATCTGGTATTTCGCCGACTGGTTGGTCGCCCGGGTTCGCGACTGGGAGTTGGTGTAGGACCCCGTCACCGAGACGCTTCCGAATCCCCAGCTGTCGCTCGCGCTCACGCTCGCCTTCGCTTCGCTCGAACTGTTCTCCGAGATCGTCTGGGAGACCTCGACGGTGAGGTCGACGTTGACCGACTGGACCAGCAGCGCGGGGATCGGCACGAGCGCAAGCAGCGGGGCGTTGACGGTGATCGTCTGCGGCTTGAAGCCGCTGCCGTCGGCCTGCTGCACCTCTCGGGTAAGATCGAAGGAGATGATATTGGTCTTACCGTCCTTGTTGAAGCCGATCTCGTTGATGAATTCGACCATCACCTGCGCGAGGGCCATGTTGGAGCGGGCCGCCGCGAGCAGCGGCGTGGCGACCAGATATTCGATCGGGATTCCGGTCAACTGCCCGAAGAAGCTACCGTCCGTCCCGGACTCCGCGGCGAAGCTGGCGCGCTCCGCTGCGGGCGCCGTCGCGGCGGCCTGCGAAGCGGAGCCCTCCGCCACCGGCCCCCCCGCCTCGGACTCGTCGGATTCCGCGCGAGGGGTGAAGCTGATCGAGAAATCGCCTTCGGGCGTGCTCACCGTCTCCACCGGAAGCGGTTGGCCGGCGGCCGGCGGGTTTCCCTTGGGACTTCCTCTGTCAGGATTCTTGGCCATTTCGTTTTCCTCTCTTGGTTGTAAAGGGTTCACCGGCGCCGACCCCCGACGCCAGGCGGCTCTGCATCGTCGCCACCATGGTCGGCGGGGCGGCGGCTCGGTAGCTCAGGCGGATCCGGCACGAAGGCCGGCGATCGGACGGGCGAGGGCGGGTCGGGGCCGGGACGAAGCAAATTCCGCCTCCCGGTCCCTCTCGGCGGCCCGACTCGAGGCCGAGCCGCAAATTCGCGTCGACCCGGGCGACGGCCAGCGACGAAGCGGGGACCAGGATCAGGTCGGGGACGAACAAGGGGTTCCGGTGCGCGGAAATCCGGCGCCAGCGGCCCGTCGCGGCGAGCCCGCCGGCGGATTCGGAAAAGCAGCGGCCGATGAAGGAGCGCAACTGCTCCGCCGCGACGATCCGCCCCACCGCCAGGATCGATCCGGTCAGCGCGTGCAGCATCACAGCCCCCGAACCAGCGAATCGTCTATCCTCGCCACGGCCTCGGGAACGCTCGACTGCTTGTATTTCAGGTTTATCCGCAAGGGCGAGCCGCTCCCTTCGGGCGCCAGCCTCACCCGCATCCTCGGGACTCCGTCGCTCCCGGGCGGATCGAAGCCGACGATCCGGCAGCGCATCTCGAGGGAAGCCTCGTCGAGGACGATCGGGTCGTTCTGCACCAGCGCCGCGAGCGGGACAGCCGAGGGCGAGCCCTGGCTTTCCCGTTCCGTCACCGCCCTCTGGAGATGAAGGGCCAGCGTCCTCGGCTTCAGCCCCGCGACTTCTCCCCCTTCCTTCGGCGCGGGCTCGAAATATTCCGCGATCGCGTCGATATGCTGGTTGCGCAGCGAATGGGTGGAATCCAGAATCGATGAAGCCATGGAGCTTAGGAGATCGCACAGGCTCAGCGAATCGCCGCCGTCTGCGATGCCCTGGGGCTGCGATCCGGGCTTACGAATTCCGAACAACTGCTTCACCAAGATTTTCGAGCTTGTCGAGGAGCCGCTCAACGGATGCCAGGGCTCCGGCGTTGGTCGACTGGTCGATCGTAAGTCTTCCGCCGCAGCCGGCGCACACCGCCGGCTTGCACTGGATCACGGCGGACAAAGGCAGATATATCTTTTCACCGCATGGACACGGTACTTCCACCGTGTGAGACATCATCGTCGATCTTTCATTCTTGGTCATCGGTTCGACTCACAATCTGTTTGCGGCCATTGAAGGAAGACTTTCGGGCCCCGATTCAGGAGCGGGCCAGTCGACAGGAAACAAATAGGATTTCTCTAGGAGCCTTCCTAGGCGTTCCCTATGTGTTCTGTCAACGGCTTTTTTGCGGAACCCTCGTGGCGGAGTTCCGGCTCGCCAGGCGCGGAGCCGCAGCGGCCGGCGCACGTTGGGGTCGTAACGAAAAGGAGACCCGCCATGCGCCTCATCCTCGCCCTCCCGCTTCTCGCCGTCGCCGCGTGCGACGTCGACAACGACTCGGCCAATGACCAGGTCCGGCTCGAATATAACCAGCAGAAGATCGAGGACGCCGCCGCCGCCACCGCCCGAACCGCCGAAGAGGTCGGCTCGAGCGTCGGCAACGTCGCCGCCGACACCGGCCGGGCGATCAAGAAGGAAGTGGGCGACATCGACGTCGACGTAGATGTGACCCGCAACCGCTCCCGCAACGCCACCGCCAATGAGGCCGCCGTCCACTGACCTTCGCCGCGGCAGGTTGAAAAAGCGGCCGCGCTCGGCAAGATGGGGACCTCACGGGGCGAAGGGCATATGCGCGGACAGGTATTGGGAGTCGACACCCGCACGGGCGACGGCATCGTCACCGGCGAGGACGGTCGCCGCTACAGCTTCAAGCCGCTGGACTGGGCCGCGCGCGGCGAGCCCGCGGTCGGCATGCAGGTCGATTTCGAGACCCACGAGAGCCGCGCGCTGAGCATCTTCCCGGTGCCCGGGACCTCGCCGCCGCCGGCCGTCGCGGCGCGGCCGCCCGAGCCCGACCTCGACGACCGCAACAAATATATCGCGGCCCTGATCGCCTTCCTCGTCGGCCCGCTCGGGATCCACCGCTTCTATACGGGCAGGACGGGCTCGGGCATCGCCATGGTCATGCTCAGCTGCACCGTCATCGGCCTGCTCGTCACCGTGCCGTGGGCGTTCATCGACATGATCCGCTACCTGATCATGTCCGACCGCGAATTCGCCGAGCGCTACGCCCGGAGGCCGGACCGGCGCTGACCGCTCAGCCCCGCCGCTTCGCCGTGAAGAAGCCGATCCCGGCGCCGACCAGGGCTCCGAAGATCGGCCCGACGAACGGCACCGGAATCGCGACCACCGCCCCGACGGCCGCCGCGACCGCCGTAGGTTTCGCCACAGGATCCTCGAACATCGCTCTTCCTCCATCAAGGAGGTGTATTATTACTATAATACAGGGCGGCCGTCCAGCCCCTAGCCGAACACCCGGTTGAGCCAGGCCGCGATCCTCACTCCGGCGCGGCTGAGCCGGCCGTCGAGCTCGGCGCCGTGCTGATAGGCGTAGGCGTAGGACAGCTTCGGCGCCGGGCCGGCCGGATAGACCGTCTCGCGAAGCGCGACGCTCTCGGCGATCCAGACCTCCGGGTCGGGGTTCGACCAGGCCACCACCTGCTCGGGCGCGATCGCCCCGACCAGCCAGCCGGCGAGCTCGCTGTGCGAGAGCTGGCGCGAGTCGATCAGGCCCGAATCCCAGACGCTGTGCAGATTGGTCGCCTCGCCGAACCAGCTCACCTTGACGTCGTTGCCGCCGCGGTCCCCGGGCCGGCCGGCGTGGAGCGGCTGGTGGAGGTCGCCGACGATGTGGATCGAGAAGCGAAGCGCGGTGCGCTTGTCCTCGAGGCTGGCGGCGGGATCGCGGAGCACCGCGGCGAAGCGGGCGAGCGCGGTGGCGGCGTCCCCTTCGGGCGGAGCGCCGGTCGCGGCGTGGGTGCTTCCCGCAGGCACGGTGACATAGTGGAACGGGTTCGCCGTCCTCTGCCGGAACGGCGCCGGATCGGAGCGCATGTCGTCGGGCCAGGTCGCCGCCTGGGCCAGGGTCTCGGTGCCGAGCAACAGCCGGACATGGGCCCGGGCGAGACCGCTCAGATAATGGTCGGCGACCGCACCGGTCACCCGATGCCCGGTCTGCCCCCAGGCGAAAGCCGGCGTTGCCGGCAAGGCGCAGGCCAGCAAGGCGAGAATGAATCGGCGCATAAAATCCTCCCCTTGGATATCCGATGAGAGGATGCGCCTTCGCTCTCCCGAAGGCAATCGGTCCGGAACGGCACAGATAGGATTGCCCTATCTGTTCCACTTGTGTTCTAATGACGGGAGGGACGGGAACGGGCGGACCCAGAATCAGGCGGTTGTGACCATGCCCGCCTTGGATCGGCTGGACCGCTCGAAGCCGCATCCCGTACCGTCTCAGGCTGGTCAGCAGGGCCGCGTCGCATTAGGCTACCTCGGCTTCATCGGGTGATCACATGTTTCTTCGACGTCTCAGGATCAGCAATCTTCGCTCCATCTCCGAGCTGGATCTTCCCTTTGCCGTCTCCGGAAAGCCGGCGCGGAAATGGACCTACCTCCTTGGTGAGAATGGGACGGGCAAGAGTTCTGTTCTTCGGAGCGTGGCTTTGGCCATGGCCGGGAGTGACGCCGCTGCCGAGCTGATCGGCAATCCCGACGATTGGATAAGGCTTGGATTCGACGAGGGCCGGATCGAGGTCGAATTCGCGACGGCGGACGGTGAGGAGCGGCGGGCGGCGCTGAGCTTGCGGCGGGGTTCGTCGGCTCTCGAGTTCATTGACCGAAATCGACCCGATCTCCAGCAGATCGATGCCGCCGTCGCCAAGTCCGAACGGAATTACTTCAACGTCGGATACGGCGTGTCGCGGCGCCCTCAGAGCTCCCGGCACGCATTCGCGGAATCGGCGACGTTCATACGGTCGCGCCGCGCCCAGGCGGTAGCGACGCTCTTCAATCCGGAAGTGACCCTCACCTCGCTCGAGCAATGGGCAATGGATCTCGAGTATCGGCGCGGGCGGACCGGACTCGCTGCCGTGCGCAAAGCCCTCAACACGTTGCTTCCGGACGTCAAATTTGATGGTATCGACCGCGAGCAGCGACGACTGATGTTCGAAACGCCGGACGGAAAGCTACCGCTTGGCGCGCTGTCCGATGGCTACCAAGGCATGGCTGCTTGGTGTGGTGATCTGCTCTGGCAAATGACGGAGTCTTTTGGAGACTATAAGGACCCGCTCCGCGCCAGGGGATTGCTGCTGATCGACGAGGTCGACATCCACCTTCATCCGGTATGGCAGCGACGCCTCGTGTCTTTCCTTCAGGAGACGCTGCCCAACTTCCAGATCATCGCAACGACGCATTCTCCCCTCACGATCCACCAGGCCGACGAGGGCGAATTGTACGTGCTCAAGCGGGACAGCGACAAGGGCGCGGTGCTGCATGCCTACGAAGGCGCACCCAACCGTCTGTTGCTCCCGCAGCTTCTGGAAAGTCCGTTGTTCGGCCTCAGCTCGCTGGATTCTCCGCAGGTGCAGGTGCTCCGCGACGAGCTGCGCAAGCTGCAGGGCGTCGGGGAAACGCGAACGAAGCCTTCGGCGCAAAAAGACAAGCGCATCCGCAAGATCGAACGCGAGCTGAAGGGCGCCTCGAACTGGCAGGACGTTCCTCCTTATCTGGAGCGGACGAACCGGCTGCTCGAGCGGGTGGCGACGCAACTGGCTCCCGGCACCGGGCCGGAAGCCGTGGAGTCCATCGCGCTACGCGCCAACGCTGACGGCGGTTCGGAGCCGAAGTGATCCGGCTGGTTCGCCGTCGGGTTGCGGCCTACGTGCCGAAAGCCTTTCAGCAGCCAAAGTTGAAGGTGGCTGCGGGAAAGCTCGCGAATATCTACTATGAAGCCCAGGTCAGCGGACGATTTGATTTCGTGTCAAGCTCCTGGAAGCCCGCGAAAGGCGCGCTGAAGTACGATACGGGCGGGAAATGTGCTTATTGCGAAGCTTCGACCGATGTCGTCGCCCACGGAGACGTCGAGCACTTCCGGCCCAAATCGATCTATTGGTGGCTGGCACTCACCTTCGACAACTACTTGTTCAGTTGTCAAATCTGCAATCAGACGTTCAAGGGTGACGAGTTCCCGATCCGCGGCGTTCGATCGCCCGCGCCCGCCATGCCTGCGGTCCTGCCCACGGGCGTTGCTCTGGATCTCCTGCTGCAGACGTTGATCCACGATGCGACCGTGCTGACGGACCAGAACGTTACAGCGATCTGGGCCGCTGAGGATGCCGACCTGCCCCATCCCTACCTCGAGGACCCGGAGCCCCTGTTCGTTTATGAAGTCGATGACCTCAACGGCGAAATCTGGCTACGGTCGGCGGGAGGCGGGAGAGCGGATCGGGCGATGGACGCGGCGGAAACCGTCCTGGGTCTCAATCGTGAGGAGCTGCGTCGACTCCGCTACACCGACTACCGGCCTTTCTTCATGTTGAGAGCGACGGTGGAGCATCTGCCGCCCGCTCTCCGCCAGGATGTGCTGCGCGAGCTTCGCGTTCAGCAAGGCCGGCGCCAGCCGTTCGCGGGGATGAAGAGGTTCTTCGCGAGAAACTGGGGATTGCCCGGTCCGTTCTGAGCGTGGAGATTTGCGCCCGCGACCCTCCAAGCCGGCGTGCGGCACCACTATTTCGTCTCGCGGACCGCGAAGCCCGTCGTCCGCGCATGGGCGAGGCTCCGCTCGACGGCGGCCTGGGCGGAGACGGATTTGCGGTCCTTGACGTAGACGTCGCAGGCTTCGCTGGCGAGCTTCATCGCCGCCTCCTGGCGGACCGCGATCTCCAGCTTCCTCGCTTTCGCCGCTTTCGCCGCGGCGCTGAGACCCGCGTCGCAATCCACATAGTCGGAACCGTCGTCGCTGGTGCCGCAGTCCATCGGGCCCGTCGCCATCGTGATCAGCATCATCAGCGGATAGGCGCCCTGGACGTTGCGGCAGGCGATATCGAGCCTCTTCAGCCGCTGGCGGTCCGCCGAGGCGGCGGACGCGGCCGTCGCGACCGACAGCAGGGCGAGGGCGGCGAACCTGAGCATGAGCGATACCTCTTCGAGCGCTTGGCATAGGGAAAAATGGGGACAGTTACCAATTTCCGGAGGCAGCCGGTCCGCATTTGCGGTCTAAAATCGTAACTGTCCCCTTTTCCCCCAAGCCTATGCACCTCCAAGCCCAAGACACACCTGTACGAGCCGTGGCGCTGTGTTTAACATGCCACCCAGGGATCGGGGGCCTTGATCGATGACTAATCGCCTGTCGAACGCTGAAACTGTCGATGTCTGGAAGACGATGGTGGGGGTACAGCTCCATTTCAGTCAGATGGAGATGACGACGCGGAATATTTTCGTCACGATCGTGATAGCTTTGATAGCAGGAGTAGGCTTTTCGATAAAAGAAGGGATCACTCTCGTGGTCGGCGCCCCGATCCCTGCCGCCGCTCTACTCGGACTGATTGGAATCTTCGTTACTTGGTTATTCTACTTTGTGGACAGATATTGGTATCATCGCTTCTTGGTAGGCACCGGCGACGCGGCGGGGCCATTGGAAAAATATCTGAGCAACATATCCCCGGCGCCCATCGAGCTTGGAGCGAAGATCGGAGCGCGCTCGCCGCTCACCGTCGGCCTGTGGAAACCTCTGCGCTGGTTGACATGGTTTCTGGCCAGTGACGACCCGCGCGACATCGGAGGCAGGCCGGGGTCGTCATACATCCAAGCCGGGCGCTTGCACTCGGAAGCGAAAATCTCCGTTTTCTACAAATCAGTGATGCTTCTGTTTCTGATCATGGCGATCCTCTCTTATGCTGCAACACCGGTCTCGAAACCAAGTGCGGACCCTCAAAAAGAGGCGATGATTCATCCCACCAAGGGCAAGCCAGCGGTCGGCAAAGAGGCTAGCAAGCACAAGGCGAACTGAGCGCAATTCCAGCGCCAACCCGCAATCTTCCCTTCGGTGAGGGAACGCTCAGGCAGCCGTCTGGGTGGGCTCCGTTTGGGCTTGCGCCTGTTGCTGGGCGCGCGGCGCGGCGTCGCGGACGCCCTTGTCGACATGGGCCTCGAACTTGGCGAAATTGTCGATAAAGAGCTTGACCAGCTTGGCCGCCGTGGCGTCGTAAGCCGACTTGTCGGCCCAGGTGTCGCGCGGGTTGAGGATGGCGGAGTCGACGCCGGGAACGCTGACCGGGACCTCGAAGCCGAAATTCTCGTCGGTGCGGAATTCGACATGGTTGAGGCTGCCGTCGAGCGCGGCGTTGAGGAGCGCCCTCGTCGCCTTGATCGGCATGCGCTTGCCGACTCCGTATTTGCCGCCGGTCCAGCCGGTGTTGACCAGCCAGCACGACACTCCGCCCTTGGCGATGCGGGCCTTGAGCAAATTGCCGTAGACGCTCGGGTGGCGCGGCATGAAGGGAGCTCCGAAGCAGGTCGAAAAGGTCGCCTCGGGCTCGGTCACGCCGATCTCGGTGCCGGCGACCTTGGCGGTGTAGCCGGAGAGGAAATGGTACATCGCCTGGTCGGGTGTCAGCCGGGCGATCGGGGGGAGCACTCCGAACGCGTCGGCGGTGAGCATGACGATGTTCTTGGGCACCGGGCCGAGATTGTCGGCGCTGCAATTGGGGATGAAGTCGATCGGGTAGGCGCCGCGGGTATTCTCGGCGTGGGTGTTGTCGTCGAAGTCGAGTTCCCTCGTCTCCTCGTCGATGACGACATTCTCGAGCACGGTGCCGAAGCGCTTCGTCGTCGCGTAGATTTCCGGCTCGGCCTCGGGCGAGAGGCGGATCATCTTGGCATAGCAGCCGCCCTCGAAATTGAAGACGGCGGTGTCGGACCAGCCATGCTCGTCGTCGCCGATCAGGGTGCGGCTGGCATCGGCGCTCAGCGTCGTCTTGCCGGTGCCGGAGAGGCCGAAGAAGACGGCGGTGTCGCCCTTGGGCCCGATGTTGGCCGAGCAGTGCATCGGCATCACGCCCTCGACCGGGAGCAGATAGTTCAAGATCCCAAACACGCTCTTCTTCATCTCGCCGGCATAAGCGGTCCCGCCGATGAGGATCATGCGCTCGGTCAGGTTGACCGCGATCACCGTCTCGGAGCGGGTGCCGTGGCGGGCCGGGTCGGCGCGGAAGCTGGGCAGGTCGATGATCGTGAATTCGGGCTCGAAGCCGGCGAGCTCGGCAGACTCCGGGCGAACCAAAAGCGTGCGGATGAACAGGTTGTGCCAGGCGAGCTCGTTGATCACCCGGACGCGGACGCGATGCTCGGGCTGCGAGCCGCCGAACAGGTCGGCGACGAAGAGCGTCTCCTTCTCCGCGACCGCGGCGAGGAAGTCGTCCTTCAGGGCCGCGAAATGGTCGGACGTCATCGACTTGTTGTTGTCCCACCAGATGGTGGCTTCGGTCTCGGCGTCGCGGACGATGAACTTGTCGTTGGCGGAGCGGCCGGTGTGCCTGCCGGTGCGGACGACGAGGGGGCCGTCCCTGGCGAGCAGGCCCTCGCCGCGGCGGACCGCCTGCTCGACCAGCTGCGGAGTCTGGAGGTTCCAGTGAAGCTCGGCTCCGGTGCTGATACCAAGCCCCTTTGCCGGCACGCGATTGGCCACGACATTCTCCCTTGAATTATATGACGAAACGGGCGGCAAAGCGCCGCCCTTCGGATGCGCGCCCCATATCGGAGCGGGGTGGTTTCGTCAAAGGGTGGCGCCCCCGTGGGGGGCAGGCTAAGCACGCCTTGCACCCCGGCGAAGGCCGGGGCCCAGCCGGGCGCCCCTACTGGGCCCCGGCTTTCGCCGGGGAGCACGGGAGCGGGAATGCCGGTTACGATCGCCCTGGTCGACGACGACCGCAACATCCTCACCTCGGTGTCGATCGCGCTTCAGGCCGAAGGCTTCGCCACCCGGGTCTATTCGGACGGCGAAGCGGCGCTGAAGGCGCTCGTCGACAACCCGCCCGAGCTCGCCGTGCTCGACGTCAAGATGCCGAAGATGGACGGCATGGAGCTGCTTCGCCGGCTGCGCGAGAAGAGCGAGCTGCCCGTCATCTTCCTGACGTCGAAGGACGAGGAGATAGACGAGGCTCTGGGCCTGGCGATGGGCGCCGACGATTACATCACGAAACCGTTCAGCCAGAGACTGCTGATCGCCAGGATCCGGGCAATCCTGAGGCGGGCGGAGGCTCGGGCCGTGCCGGAGGACGAGGCGAAGGACGAGGCCGAGACCCCGCTCATCGTGCGCGGCCGGCTGCAGATGGATCCGGCCCGGCACCGGGTGACCTGGGGCGGGCGCGACGTGACGCTCACCGTCACCGAGTTCATGATCCTCGAGGCGCTGGCGCAGCGGCCGGGCGTGGTCAAGTCGCGCAACCAGCTGATGGACGTCGCCTATCAGGACGACATCTATGTCGACGACCGCACCATCGACAGCCACATCAAGCGGCTGAGGCGCAAGTTCCGGGCGGCCGATGCCGAGTTCAAGGCGATCGAGACGCTCTACGGCGTGGGCTACCGATTTGCCGAGGAATGACGAGAAGGACCTCGACCTCAAATGGTCGGGACGCTGGATGCTCCTCCACCGCATCCTCGCCGTTAACATCTTCGCCCTCGCCGTGCTCGCCGGGAGCATCTTCTATCTCGACAGCTTCCGCGGCCGGATGACCACCGGTGCGGTGACCGGCGCCGAGACCCAGGTCGGGATCATGGCGGACTCGCTCGCCCTGGCCGAGCCCGGCGAGAAGACGGCCCTCCTCCACCGCCTCGGCGCCCGCTCCCGCACCCGGCTTCGGGTGTTCGGCTCGGACGGCGCCCTCACCATGGACAGCTGGAGCGGCGCTGCGCCGACCTACGAGCTTCGCGACCCGGCGAAGGAGCCCTGGCGCAAGAACGCCGCCCGTCTGCTCGACAATCTGTTCGACGCGGTCGCCGGCAAGCCGCCGGCCTCGCCCTTGCAGCTGCCGGAACCGGAGCGGATCGAAGGCTGGAGCGAAGCGGTCGCAGCGCTTCGGGCGCCGCGCGCCACCACCATGCTCCGCCGGGCGCCGGAAGGGACCCTGTTCATCTCCGCCGCGTCGCGGATCCCGGCCTCGGGCGACGTGCTCCTGCTCACCCGCAACGCCCGCGACATCCGAAGCATCGTCCGCGACGAGCGGGGCACCTTGCTGATCGTCGTCTTCGTCACCTTGGGAGTCTCGGTCCTGCTGTCGCTGTTCCTCGCCCGGACCATCGCTTTGCCCTTGCGCCGCCTCGCGCGCGCCGCCCACCAGGTGCGGCTCGGACGCGCCCGCGAGGTCTCCGTGCCCACCCTTCCCGCCCGGCGCGACGAGATCGGCCTGCTCGCCCGCGCGCTCGCCGACATGACCCAGTCGCTCCGCTACCGGATCGACGCCACCGAGGCCTTCGCCGCCGACGTCACCCACGAGCTCAAGAACCCCCTCGCCTCGCTCCGCTCGGCCGTCGACAGCCTCGACAAGATCGAGGACCCGGCGCTCCGCCGCCAGCTGCTCGAGATCGTCCGGAGCGACGTCGTCCGGCTCGACCGGCTGATCGTCGACATCGCCGAAGCCTCCCGCCTCGACGCCGAGCTGAGCCGGGCCAGGTTCGAGCCGGTCGATCTCGGCCATCTCGTCGAATCCCTGCTCGAGCTGTGGCGGCCGCGGGCGGCGGAGCGGCAGGTGCGGCTCGCCTTCGCGCGGCCGAGGGTCGGAAGCGCGGTCGTGCTCGGCGACGAATCGCGGCTCGCCCGGGCGATCGACAATATCGTCGATAACGCCATCTCCTTCTCGCCGCCGGGAAGCCTGGTCGAGATCGGCGCGGCGCGGTTCGGGGGCGAGGTGGTGCTCGCGGTCGAGGACCAGGGGCCGGGCGTGCCCGAGGAGGCGCGGGCGTCGATCTTCCGCCGCTTCCACAGCGTCCGCCCCGAGGCGGACGGCTTCGGCCGCCATAGCGGGCTAGGCCTCGCCATCGCCAAGGCCACGGTCGACGGCCATGACGGACGGATCGACGTCGAGAGCCGCCACGACGGCCGCAGCGGCGCCCGCTTCGTAATGCATTTTCCGGAAGCGCCGAGCGAATGAGCGCTGGGCTGTATTCACCTTGGCTCGGAGCCTCAAAATCCCCTCTCCCGTACTTACGGGAGAGGAGGGGCCCAAGCGAAGCTTGGGAGGTGAGGGTCTGTACGCCGGAGTCAGCAAGACCCTCACCTCCCACCGCTTCGCGGTGGGCCCCTCCTCTCCCGCGAAAAGCGGGAGAGGGGGAGGCACGGCGCTGAATGTCGATACGGCCTAATCCCGACGAGTTCCCGCCCGACGAGATCGTCCACGCGTCGTGTGTCGCGATCGGGGGCCAGGCCGTGCTTCTCGCGGGTCGCTCGGGCGCGGGCAAGTCGGACCTCGCCTTGCGGCTGATCGACCGCGGCGCGGCGCTGGTCAGCGACGATTATACGGAGCTTCGCCGTCTCGGCGACAGCTTGCTCGCCCAAGCTCCCGCGACGATCGCCGGAAGGATCGAGGTCCGCGGAATCGGGCTCGTCGAGCTTGCCGAAGCGGCGGCAATCCCGGTCTGCCTCTATGCCGATCTCGATTCGAGTCCGCAGCGGCTGCCCGAAGCCGCCACGGTCCGGCTGGCGGGCGTCGACATCCCGCGCGTCGCGCTCGCGGCGCTTGAGCCCTCGGCACCGCTCAAGCTAGAGCAGGCGCTCGTGCGTTTCGGATTGCCCCTTTGACCGCCGGCTCGGCCCCGCAGCGGATCCTGCTCGTCACCGGCCTGTCCGGCGCCGGCAAGTCGACCGCGCTCCGCACCCTCGAGGATCTCGGCTGGGAGGTGGTCGACAATCTGCCTTTGTCGCTGCTCGAGGATCTGCTCGAGACTCCGCTCGGCAAGGGCAGCTCGAGGCGGCGGCGGCCGCTCGCTCTGGGAGTCGACAGCCGCACCCGCGATTTCGACGCCAACCGGATCGTCCAGCAGATCAAGGCCCTGGCGACCGAGCAGAAGGTGCCGTTCGAGACCCTCTATTTCGACTGCGCCGGATCGGAGCTGCTTCGCCGCTATTCGGAGACGAGGCGTCGCCACCCGCTCGCCCCGGACCGCCCCGCCACCGACGGAATCGCCGCCGAGCGCGAGCTGATGGAGCCGCTCCGGCGCTGGGCCGATCATGTCATCGACACCACCGACACCGCCCCCAACGCGCTCCAGCAGCAGATCCGCCAGCGCTTCAGCTCCGGAACCGTCGCGCCGACCCTGTCGGTCATGTCGTTCGGCTTCGCCCGGGGGGTTCCGCGCAACGCCGACAACGTCTTCGACCTGAGGTTCCTCAGGAACCCTTATTGGGTCGACTCGCTTCGCGACCTCACCGGCCTCGATTCCGCGGTCGGCGACTATATCGCCGGCGACGAAGCCTATGGCGAGGCGGTCGCCCGGATCGAGGACCTGCTCGTCGCCCTCCTCCCCCGCTACGGCGCGGAAGGAAAATCCTATGTGACGATCGCCTTCGGCTGTACCGGGGGAAGACACCGAAGCGTCCACGTCGCCGAGCGTGTCGCTGCCCGGTTGCGCGAGGCGGGATTTTCGCCCACGGTCGAGCATCGCGACCTCGCCTCGCCGCCGCGCGAGGGGGTCGAAGGCGGCGGCGGGGGCAAGCCGCAGGATTGGGAAGTCTGATGATTGGTCTGGTTTTGGTGACCCATGGCCGGCTTGCGGCTGAGTTCGTTCGGGCGATGGAGCATGTGGTCGGGCCGCAGGAGCGGATCGAGTCGATCTGCATCGGCCCCGAGGACGACATGGAGAGCCGCCGCAACGACATCTCCGAGGCGATCGCCAAGGTCGACGACGGCAGCGGCGTCATCATCCTCACCGATCTGTTCGGAGGCACGCCTTCCAACCTCGCCATCTCGCTGATGAAGTCGGAGAAGGTCGAGGTCATCGCCGGGGTCAACCTGCCGATGCTGATCCGGCTCGAGGGCGCCCGCAAATTGCTCGACGTCAAGGCCGCGGTCGCCGCCGCGCGCGAGGCCGGCCGCAAATATATCTCGGTCGCCTCGGAGATCCTCGGGGAGACGGTCTGAGCGTGGCCAGCCGGACGGTGGAGATGAAGAACAAGCGCGGCCTCCACGCCCGCGCCAGCGCCCGCTTCGTCACCCTCGCCGCCGGCCTGCCCGCGTCGGTCGAGGTCGAGAAGGACGGCAGCCGGGTGTGCGGAACCTCGATCATGGGCCTGATGATGCTCGGCGCCGCCTTCGGCGACAGCATCACGATCCATGCCGAAGGCGAAGGCGCGGACGAGGCGCTTGAGCAGCTCGTCGCGCTGGTCGAGGACAGGTTCGGCGAGGAATGACGGGTTGCTTCTCCTTGCTCCCCGGCGAAGGCCGGGGCCCAGCTCCGGCGCCGACTGGGCCCCGGCCTTCGCCGGGGAACTGATGCCCCGCCAGATCACCGCTTTCTCAAACCCGCTCGTCAAGGACGTCCGCGCCCTTCGCGAGAAGAAGGGCCGGCGGCGCCAGGGCATGTTCCTCGCCGAGGGGCTGCGCATCCTCACCGAGGCGCGCGAGGCCGGCAAGCTGCCGGCCATCCTCTTTTATGCCGAGGGCACGTCGCACCCGCTGCTCGACACCCTGATCGCCGAGGTCGAGGCCGCGCATGGCGACGTCGTCGAGACCAATGCCGACATCCTCCACAAGCTGTCCGGCAAGGAGAATCCGCAGGCGGTCGTCGCCGTCTACCGGAGCTTCGACACCAGCCTGGAGCGCCTCGACCGGAGCTCGGCGCCGCTCTGGATCGTCGCCCAGGCCCTCCGCGACCCCGGCAACCTCGGCACCATCCTTCGCACCGGCGACGCCGTCGGCGCCGGCGGCCTGATCCTCGTCGACGACTGCGTCGACCCCTTCTCGGTCGAAGCGGTGCGCGCCTCGATGGGCGCCCTGTTCACCCAGAAGATCGCGGCGACGCCCTGGCCCGAATTCCTCGCCTGGCTCCGCGGCGGCGAGGGGCAGCTGATCGGGACCAGCCTCAGGGCCGAGCTCGACTATCAGGCGCCCAGCTACGCCAGGCCCGCCTTCCTCCTCGTCGGCAACGAGGCTCAGGGCCTTCCGCAAGCCTATGAGGCCGAATGCGACCTGCTCGTGAAGATGCCGATGCACGGCAAGGCCGACAGCCTCAACGCGGCCGTCGCGACGGCGGTGATGGCTTATGAGGTGATCAACCAGTGGCGCAGCACCAGCCGCGCCTAAGACTCGATCGGCCCTATCGTACCGGCATGACATTCAGCCCATTGCTGGGCTTCGACGTCGTTCGTTCCGTAGCCCCATACCCACCGCGGGATGGGGTATACGCCGGAGCTGGTGCAGACATCCTCCGCTCGCCCCACCAATTGCCCGTTATCATAGTGGAGATAGCGGTACATAGGCTCACCGGGCGGCCCGTGGTTCGCGCTGGCCGGGCTGGCGCTCGTCATGATGGCGGTGACGGCGATCGACGCGAATATCCTGTTACGCTTTGCCATGACTTTCCTCCACAGCTCATAGTCCCGGGTCCCATCACCGGGACACGGTCATCGTTCATGGATCCAGGTCCGGCCCCGGACGACGAGGCTCAAGCCGCGTCAGCTGTCAACATGGAGCGGGCCGAAATCCCCATAGGCGCACCAGCCGATCAGCTCGTCCGTCTGGTGGTAGGTATAGGTGCCCTCGAGGTGGTATTGGACGCCGTCGGTCTCCCAACGGTAGGTGCAGTAGGAGAATTCGATGGTGCCGACGACGGTCGTCTTGGTCGAATCGCTGTACATGTAGGTGCGGTAGACGGGGACGCCTTCATGGTTGGCCCAGGCCGGGCTGGCGCTCAGGAGCACGGCGGCAACGGCGATCGAGTTCAATGTCCTGCGCTTCTGCATGACTTCCTCCACGTTCGTATTCGCGGCTTCCCAAAGCTGCGACACGAGTCGTAGTAAAGCGCCGGCAAAAGGCGGAATTCAACTCGCAAAAATAATAAACTGATCCGCTTCGGATCGGAACGTCGTGCCCGTCATCCGGGCTTGACCCGGGATCCATGAACACCGCCGTGTTGAGACCTTGAGCGGCCGGGTTCATGGATTCCGGCTTTCGCCGGAATGACGAATAAGGACAAGCGCCAAACAAGTTCAGGGTGACGGGAGCGCCCTACTCCGCCGCCTCCGGCAGCTCGTTCGGGTCGAGCTTGCTGAGCTGCCTCGGCGTGGTGTCGATCATCGGCACCGGCTCGATCGCCCGGCCGCCCGTCTCCACCTTCAGGGTCTCGAAGCGCTTCGCCTGGGTGAGGACCTGGCTTTCGAGGCTTCCGACGAAATCGTTGTAGGCGCCGGTGGCGAGGCCGAGGTTGCGGCCGAGCTTGGCGACATGGCCGCCCATCACGGTCAGGCGCTTGTAGAGCTCCTTGCCGGCCTCGGCGACCTCCTTGGCCTGGGCGGCCAGGGTCTCCTGGCGCCACATGCCGGCCATGATCTTGGCGAGCGCGAGCATGTTGATCGTCGAGGCGATGATCACCCCGTTACGGAAGGCGGTCTCGATCAGGTCGGGCGCGCGCTCGGCGGCGGCGGAGAGGAAATGCTCGCCCGGGATGAACATGATGACGAAATCCGGCGACAGGTCGAACTGGCGCCAATAGCCCTTGCGGCCGAGCTCGGCGGCATAGGTCCGCATCGCGGCGCTGTGCTGGAGCAGGAGGTCGGTGCGCCGGACCTCGTCCTCCTCGTCATAAGCCTGCTCGAAGGCGACCAGCGGGCATTTGACGTCGACGACGATGCAGCGGTCGCCGGGCAGCTTGATGACGCAGTCGGGCCGAAGCTGGCGCTCGCCGTCGCTGACGCTCGCCTGGAGGGCGAAATCGACATTCTCGGCGAGGCCCGCGGCCTCGAGGATGGTGCGCAATTGCTCCTCGCCCCAGCGGCCGCGCGCCTTGGGGCTGGAGCGCATCACGTTGGCGAGCCGCTGGGTCTCGCGGCGGACATGCTCGTTGCCCTGGGTCAGCTGGGCGACCGCCTCCTTGAGCTCGCCGTAGCTGCCCTTGCGCTCCTTCTCGACGGTCGCGAGATTCTCCTCGTAGCGCCTGAGCGTGGTCTCGACCGGCTGGAGCAGGGCCTTCAATTTCTCCTCATTCCTCTCGCCGGCCTGGTTGAAGCGGGCGTCGGCGCGCTCGAGGAAATTCTTCTGGGCCTCGGTGAGAAGCTTGCCGCCGATCTCGCTGAACTGGGCCGACAAAGCCTCGCGGGCATCCTTGATCTCGGCGAGCCGCTCCGAGAAATTCCGCTCCTGGGCCTCACGGGCCGAGGAGAGGCCGGCGCATTCGGCGCGGGCCTGAGCGCAGGCGTCGCGCGCCTCGTCCAACCTGGCCTGCATCCCGGCGAGATCGGTGATCGCCTTGCGGAAATCCTCGGTCCGGTCGTCGCGCTCCTTGCGGTAGAGCGCGGCCTGACGGTTGCCGACGAACCAGCCCGCGGCGGCGCCCGCGGCGAGGGCGAGAATGACGAAGAGGATCAGCGAGGAGTCCATGTTGCGCCCCTGGAACGAAGGGCGAACCTACGGCAGGTGCAGGAAATGGTAAAGAGGCGGGACACCTAAGCTGTGGAAAAGTCCGAAGGTCGTCATCCCGGGCTTGACCCGGGATCCATGAACACCGCCGCGTGAATCGTCGCCCGGCCGTGTTCATGGATTCCGGCTTTCGCCGGAATGACGGCGAGCGGCGGGTCTCGTCGGGACCCCGGCCTTCGCCGGGGTGGCCGCTACGCGGCCAGCTTCCTCGCCTTGGCGAGCTTCCTCAGGATCATGTCGCGCTTGAGGCGGGAGAGATAGTCGATGAAGAGCACGCCCTCGAGATGGTCCATCTCGTGCTGGAGGCAGGTGGCGAGCATCCCCTCAAGCTCCTCCTCATGGACCTTGCCGTCGCGGTCGAGCCAGCGGGCGCGGATGGTGTCGGGGCGCTCGACCTCGGCATATTGGTCGGGGACCGACAGGCAGCCTTCGTTATAGGGCCGCTCGGTCTCGGACTTGCGCAATATCTCGGGGTTGATGAACACCAAAGGGTTGCGCACGGCCTCGCCGCCTTCCTCCTCCGGGTCCTGGAGGTCGATGACCAGGATGCGCTTGGGCACGCCGACCTGGATCGCGGCGAGGCCGATTCCGGGGGCGGCGTACATGGTCTCGAACATGTCGTCGATCAGGGCCTGGATCTCGGGCGTGATCGCCTCGACGGGCGAGGAAATCTGCCGAAGCAAGGGGTCCGGAGCTTCGATGATGGGACGGATGGCCATGACTGTGATTTAGGTATTCAGGGCGTTTTCGTCAACGCGACGGGTAGGCCAGGAAGGGCCGGCGCTCCTCCAGCCAGGCTTCCTCGTCGGGCAGTGCAAGGGCGTCGAGATCGCCCGGCGCCGCTTCCGGATCGTCCACCCACTCCCTCAGCCCCGGCCCCCCGTTGATGACGTCGATGGCGAGCTTGCCGAACTCATATTCGTAAGCGAAGTCGCGCCACAGGTCGTAACCAGGCTGGAGCCCGCGGATCGCCTTGAAGGCCAGCGCCTGGAGCCGCCAGGGGAGGAAGGTGTCGTGATCGTAGAACGCGCCTTCCGGATGGATGTGGATTCCGTGGCAGGTCTTGCCGGCATGCTTGTGGAAGGTCGGCTCGAAGGCGATCGGGCGAAGCGCGCAGCCCTCGAGCCATTCCGGCGCGAGCCGCCGCATCTCCGCGACGATTGCCGCGGAATCGAGGTCGGGCGCTCCGAACAATTCGAGCGGGCGGGTCGTCCCCCTCCCCTCGGACAAGGTGGTTCCCTCGAGCATCACCGTCCCGGCATAGGCCCTCGCCATCCACAGATTGGCGGCATTGGGGCTGGGGTTGATCCAGATCCGCCTGGCCGGCCAGCCGAAGCCGGGCGCGGCATCGGGCTCGTAGCCCTCCATCTCGATCACGGTGAGATCGACGTCGAGCTTCATCGTCAGGGCGAACCAGTGGCCGAGCTCGCCGAGGGTCAGGCCGTGGCGCATCGGCAGCGGCCCGGCGCCGACGAAGCTCTCCCAGCCCGGCCTCAGAATCGTCCCCTCGACCGGGCGTCCCGCCGGATTGGGACGGTCGAGCACCCAGACCTGCTTGCCGTGCTTCGCCGCCGCCTCGAGCACGTAGAGCAGGGTGGTGATGAAGGTGTAGATCCGGCAGCCGAGATCCTGGAGATCAACCAGGATGACGTCGAACGTTCCCATCGACTGACCGGTCGGCCGGCGCACCTCGCCGTAGAGGCTGAAGACCGGGATATTGTGGGCGGGATCGGTGAAATCGTCCGATTCGACCATATTGTCCTGCTTGTCGCCGCGCAGGCCGTGCTGAGGGCCGAAGGCGGCGGTGACGTTGAGGCCCGCCGCGATCAGAGCGTCGAGGGAATGGGTGAGGTCCTCCGTCACCGAGGCAGGGTGGGCGAGCAGGGCGATTCTTTTGCCTTCGAGCGGCCTGCGCAGGGCGGGGTCGGCGAGGAGCCGGTCGATACCGAATTTCATGGGCGCTGCGCTGCCGGGAATTCGAGCGCAAAGCAATCGGGATGGTGGAAATCCGGATCGCCGGGAGGATGGGCGAGCGCCCAGTAGGAGAGACGCCCGTCGAGGTCCTCGACCACGGCGGACAGGCCGATCCGCCAGAAACGATTGCTCGGCAGCCCTTCCAGCGAGACGAAAGTCACAAGCAGATCGCCACTGTGATGGCCGCCGATCGAAGGCGCGGGGATGTCGAGCTCCGCCCGCCCGGCCCGATAGCCATCGAACCGGTAGGCGGCCCAATCGCCGGACGGCGAGAAGTTGAACTCGTGATAGGCCTCCTCGCCGGGTACCTTCAGGAACGCCTCGAAGCAGGTATGGCGCCACAGATCTTCGGTTCGCTGGCGGCGACCCTGCGGGGGCAACCGAATCCGGTCGACGTCGCCGCCGAGGGCGTAAGTGAGAGAAAGCGCGGTGCTCCCTCGTTCGACCTGCACCCGAACGGCCTGCGCCGGCCCGTCCGGCGTGGAAGGGTGGGGAAGGAGGTCGAGGCGCATGGGCAGTCACTCCCGTCACCCTGAACTTGTTTCAGGGTCCAGTTCTCCGCCCGCCCTGCTGCTCGAAACTGGATGCTGAAACAAGTTCAGCATGACGGTTTGCCATGCTAACCGCCCGCGCCATGACCGAATATCGCTCCGAACTCCTCCGCTCGCTCGACGAGCGCGGCTTCATCCACCAGCTTACCGACGCCGAGGGGCTCGACGCGCTCGCTCAGAAGCAGGTCGTCCCCGGCTACATCGGCTTCGACGCGACCGCGCCCTCGCTCCACGTCGGAAGCCTCATCCAGATCATGATCCTTCGCCGGCTCCAGCAGGCCGGGCACAAGCCGATCGTGCTGATGGGCGGCGGCACCTCCAAGATCGGCGATCCCAGCTTCAAGGACGAGGCCCGCAAGCTGCTCGACGCCGACACGATCAACGCCAACATCGCCTCGATCAAGCGCGCCTTCGAGCGCTTCCTGACCTTCGGCGACGGGCCAACGGACGCGATCATGCTCGACAATGCCGAATGGCTCGACCGGCTCGAATATATCCCGTTCCTGCGGGAGATCGGCCAGCATTTCTCGGTCAACCGGATGCTCAGCTTCGACAGCGTCAAGCTGCGCATGGACCGCGAGCAGTCGCTCTCCTTCCTCGAGTTCAACTACATGATCCTCCAGGGCTACGACTTCCTCGAGCTGTCCCGACGCGCCGATTGCCGCCTCCAGCTCGGCGGCTCCGACCAGTGGGGCAATATCGTCAACGGCATCGAGCTTTGCCGGCGCGTCGACGGCACCCAGGCCTTCGGCCTCACCACCCCGCTCATCACCACCGCCGACGGCGGCAAGATGGGCAAGACCGAGAAAGGCGCGGTCTGGCTCAACGCCGACCAGCTCAGCCCGTACGATTACTGGCAATTCTGGAGGAACGCGCAGGACGCCGACGTCGGCAAGTTCCTTCGCCGCTTCACGGACCTGCCGCTGGACGAGATCGAGCGGCTGGAGGCGCTCGGCGGAGCGGAGATCAACGAGGCGAAGAAGGTGCTGGCCGACGCCGCGACGGCGATGGCGCATGGCGAGGAGGCGGCTCGCGAGGCGGCCGAGACGGCGAGGCTGACGTTCGAGGAAGGGGCGTCGGGCGAGGCGTTGCCGACGCTGAAGGTCGAGGGCGAGATCTCACTGGTCGAAGCTCTGATCGGCCTCGGCCTGTGCGGGTCCAAGAACGAGGCCCGACGGCTGATCGCCCAGGGCGGGGCCCGCGTTGACGGCGAGGCGGCGGGCGAGGATGTCGCCATCGCCGTGACCGGCGATGTCCGGGTCTCAGCCGGCAAGAAGAAGCACGGGCTGCTGACCCCCTGACGTCGCCCAGCGAAGGCTGGGGCCCCGGGGTGTGAAGACCGCAGCGCCTTTCGCCCCCTGGGGCCCCAGCCTTCGCTGGGGCGACGGGTTATCCGCCCCGCAGGAGCCCCACCGCCGCATCGCGCTCCATCAGGTAGAGCAGGACCCGGGCCGCCTGTCCTCTCGGCCCCTCGAGCCCGCCGTCGCGGTCGACCAGCAGCCGCGCGTCGTCGCTCGCCGCCTGCGCCAGCGCCTGGATCTGCTCGGGGCTCGCCAGCCGGAACTGCGCCTCGCCCGACTGCTTGGTCCCCAAAATCTCCCCCGCCCCGCGCAACCGAAGGTCCTCCTCGGCGATTCGGAAGCCGTCGTTGGTCTCCCGCATCAAAGCGAGCCGCGCCCGCCCCGTCTCGCTCAGCGCGTTGCCGCGAAGCAGCAGGCAGATCGACCTCCCCTCCCCCCGCCCGACCCGGCCGCGCAGCTGGTGGAGCTGGGCGAGGCCGAAGCGGTCGGCGCCCTCGACGATCATCAAGGTGGCGTTGGGCACGTCGACCCCGACCTCGATGACGGTGGTTGCGACGAGCACTGAGAGAGCCCCCTGCTGGAAGGCGGCCATGACCTCGTCCTTCTCCGGGCCCTTCATCCGGCCGTGGACGAGGCCGATCCGGTCGCCGAAGCGGAGTCGGAGGATGCGGGCGCGCTCCTCGGCCGCGGCCTGGTCGGAAACCTCGCTCTCCTCGACCAGCGGGCAGACCCAATAGGCCTGGCCGCCTCGGGCGATGTGGCGGGCGAGCGCGTCGGTCACGTCGGGAAGCTTGTCCAGGCTAAGCACCCTGGTCTCGACCGGCTGGCGGCCGGGCGGCATCTCGTCCAGCCGGCTGACGTCCATCTCGCCATATTGGGTGAGGGTGAGCGTTCGCGGGATCGGAGTCGCGGTCATCACCAGCAGATGGGGCGGGCGCTCGGCCTTCGAGGCCAGCATCATCCGCTGCGCCACTCCGAAACGGTGCTGCTCGTCTACCACGGCGAGGCCGAGCCGCTTGTAGGCGACGGCCTCCTGAAAGATGGCGTGGGTGCCGACGAGGATATGGATCGAGCCGTCGGCGAGGCCCATCAGCGTCGATTCGCGGGCCCGCCCCTTCTCGCGCCCGGTGAGGATGGCGACGTTGACCGGAAGCCCGGCGAGCTGGCGGCTCAGGGTCTCGAGATGCTGGCGGGCGAGAATCTCGGTCGGCGCGAGCAGGGCCGCCTGGGCGCCGGCCTCGACCGCGGTCAGCATCGCCATCAGTGCGACCAGGGTCTTGCCCGAGCCGACGTCGCCCTGGAGCAGGCGGAGCATCGGCGTCTCCTGCTGGAGGTCGCCCTCGATCTCGGCGACGGCGCGGCGCTGGGCGCCGGTCGCTTCATAGGGCAGCTTGAGGGCGTCGCGAAGGCGGCCGTCGCCCTTCAGCGGCAGGCCGCGGCGGCGCTTCGACGAGGCCCGGACCAGCATCAGGGCGAGCTGGTTGGCGAACACCTCGTCATAAGCGAGCCTGTCGCGGGCCGGCCCCGCGTTGCGGCTGTGATGGGCGTCGCCGAGCGCATCCTGCCAGCTGGGCCAGCCGCGGGCGGCGAGCAGGCTCGGCTCGATCCATTCGCCGAGCGTCGGAGTCCGCGCCAGCGCCTGCCCGACGAGATCGGCGAGGCGGCGGTTGGTGAGGCCTTCCGAGAGCGGATAGACCGGCTCGCGCTCCGGCAGGTCGAGCGCCTCGTTGGGCTCCAGCACATAGTCCGGATGGACCATCTGGAGCTCCTGCCCGTACATCTCCATCCGGCCGGAGACGACCTTCGGAACGCCGAGCGGGAACTGCTTCTTCGCCCAGCCCGGATTGTGGAAGTAGGTGAGCGAGAGGTAATTGCCCGCGCGATCGGTCGCATAGACCCGGAACGGGCTGCGCGAGCCGCCCTGGCGATAATCGACCGGGGTCACCACGATCGTCACCACCCCGCCGGCATCGGCCATGTCGAGCACATCCACTTTCTTGCGCTCGATCCAGCTCACCGGGAGGTGGAAGAGGATGTCGACGACCCGGTTCAGGCCCAGGCGCTTCAGGGGCTTGGCGAGGGCGGGGCCGATGCCCTTCAGCACCTCCACTTCGGCGAAGAGCGGGTTGAGGATGTCGGGGCGCATGGGGGGTTGTTAGCGCGGCCTCCCCTTTTCGTCATGCCGGACTTGATCCGGCATCCATGAACACGAAAGTGCCCCAGCTCGAACGACGGTGTTCATGGACCCGGATCAAGTCCGGGGTGACGAAAGCGGAAACCGACACTACATCGCCCCTCACCAAGCCGCCTGCATTCCGCAGGGCGGCCTTTTCCGCATGGAGCTTCCTTGGACCCCGCCGACCGCCTCAAGCGCCTCCGCTTCCGCGCCTGGCACCGCGGCGTGCGGGAGGCCGACTATATGATCGGCGGCTTCTTCGACGCCCACGGCGTCTCGTGGGGCGAGGCGGAGATGGCCTGGTTCGAGGCCCTGCTCGAGGAGCAGGACGTCGACATCATGGCCTGGGCGATCGGAACCGCGGAGCCTCCGGAGCGCTTCCGCGGGGCCGCGATGCGGCAGCTCCAGTTACTCGATTATATCAAGCACCCCGAATAGTGACCGACATCCACAAGATCCTCTCGGCGAAGCGGCCGATGACCCTGGCCGGCGCGCCCGCGGGCTTCCTGCCCTGGCTCGCCGCCGACCTGGCGCGCGCCTCGAAAGGGCGCGCCGTGTTCATCGCCCCGGACGAGGCGGCGATGCGGCACCTGCAGGACGCCGCGACCTATTTCGCGCCGGAGCTCGAGGTGCTCGCCTTCCCGGCCTGGGACTGCCTGCCCTACGACCGCGCCTCGCCCTCGCTCCGCGCCTCGTCGGAGCGGCTGGCGACCCTGCACGCCCTTCAGCGCAAGACGGACAAGCCCCAGCTCCTCGTCACAACGGTGAACGCCGCCACCCAGCGCACGCTCACGCCCTTCCGGGTCCGCCAGCTCGTGGCGAGGCTTGCGCCGGGCGAGCGCATCGACATGGCGAAGCTCTCCGCTTTGCTCAGCGCCAACGGCTATCACCGCACCGACACCGTCCAGGACGCCGGCGAATATGCGGTCCGCGGCGGCATCGTCGACCTCTTCCCGGCGGGCGAGAATGCGGGGCTGAGGCTCGATTTCTTCGGCGACGAGATCGAGAGCGTCCGCCGCTTCGATCCGGCGACCCAGCGCACCAGCGGCGACGAGCGCGGCGGCTTCACCCTCCTCCCAGCGTCCGAGACCCTGCTCGACGAGGACAGCGTCAAGCGCTTCCGCTCCCGCTACCGCGAGCGCTTCGGCGCCACCGCGACCGGCGATCCGATCTATCAGGCGGTGTCGGAAGGGCGGCGGCTGGCCGGGATCGACCATTGGCTGCCTTTGTTCGAGGAGCGACTCGACACCCTGTTCGAGCATCTCGCCGACGACGATATCGTCGTCCGCGACGCCCATGACGCCGGCGCCGCCGACGCGCGCTTCGAGGCGATCGCCGATTATTACGAGAACCGGAAGCGGGCGCAGTCCTCGGATCCCGGCAGCTACCGGCCCTTGGAGCCGGAGACTTTGTACCTGGCGCGCGACGAATGGGAGCGGCTGATCGCGCAGCGCCCGCTCCACCTCGCCACACCGTTCCACGAGCCGGAGAGCGCGACCGTGCTCGACTTCGAGGTCGACCCGGCCCGCGACTTCGCGCCCGAGCGCTCGCAGAACATCAACGTCTACGAAGCGGTGGTCGAGCATGTTTCCGCGCTTCGGAAGGCCGGCAAGAAAGTGGTGCTGGCGAGCTATTCCGCCGGCGCGCGCGAACGGTTGAAGGGGTTGCTGGCGGATCACGGCCTGAAGAAAGCCCTGGAGGTCGACACCTGGCAGGAAGCGTTGGGCACCGCCGCCGCTCCCCGGCGAAGGCCGGGGTCCAGCCCTGACTCCGAAACTGGGCCCCGGCCTTCGCCGGGGAGCACCGGAGTCGCCCTCGCCGTGCTTCCGCTCGACCACGGCTTCACCACCGCCGACGTCGCTTTGCTCACCGAGCAGGACATGCTCGGCGACCGCCTCGTCCGCCGCCGCAAGCGCCGCAAGTCGGCCGACGCCTTCATGAGCGAGCTTGCGACGCTCAGCCCGGGCGACCTCGTCGTCCACGCCGACCACGGCATCGGCCGCTACGAGGGGCTGACCCGGATCCCGGTCGGCACCAGCCCGCACGATTGCGTCGCGCTCGAATATGCCGGCGGCGACAAGCTCTACGTCCCGGTCGAGAATATCGACATCCTGTCGCGCTACGGAAGCGAGAGCGACGGAGTGGCGCTCGACCGCCTGGGGGGCGAGGCGTGGCAGCGGCGCAAGTCGCGGATGAAGGAGCGGATCCGCGAGATCGCGGGCGAGCTGATCAAGACGGCGGCCGAGCGCGCGCTCCGCCCCGGCGCGGTGGTCGAGCCCGACACCAGCTACGCCGCCTTCGCCGACCGCTTCCCCTACGAGGAGACCGAGGACCAGGACCGCGCCATCGCCGACGTCTTCGACGATCTCGCCGCCGGCCGGCCGATGGACCGCTTGGTCTGCGGCGACGTCGGCTTCGGCAAGACCGAGGTCGCCCTTCGCGCCGCCTTCACCGCGGCGATGGCCGGGCACCAGGTCGCCTTGATCTGCCCGACCACCCTCCTCGCCCGCCAGCATTACCAGACCTTCTGCGAGCGCTTCCGGGGCTTCCCGATCGAAATCGGGCGGCTGTCGCGCCTCGTCGCCGCCAAGGAGGCGAAGGAGACCAAGGAGGGGCTCAAGGCCGGCAAGGTCGACATCGTCATCGGCACCCACGCCCTCCTCGCCAAGACCGTCGAGTTCAGGAATCTCGGCCTCGTCATCGTCGACGAGGAGCAGCGCTTCGGGGTCACCCACAAGGAGCGCTTGAAGGCGATGCGGGCCAACGTCCATGTGCTGACCCTCACCGCCACGCCGATCCCGCGCACCCTGCAGATGGCGATGTCGGGCCTGCGCGAGCTCTCCGTCATCCAGACTCCGCCCGTCGACCGCCTCGCCGTCCGCACCTACGTCATGCCCTGGGATCCGGTGGTGATCCGCGAGGCCCTGCTTCGCGAGCATTATCGCGGCGGCCAGACCTATTTCGTCGCGCCCCGGGTCGCCGACCTCGCCGACCTCGAGCAATATCTTCGCGACGAGGTGCCCGAGGTGAACAGCGTCACCGCCCACGGCCAGATGGCGCCGACCGAGGTCGAGGAGCGGATGAGCGCCTTCTACGACCGCAAGTACGACGTCCTCCTCTCGACCACGATCGTCGAGAGCGGCCTCGACATCCCCTCCGCCAACACCCTCATCGTCCACCGCGCCGACCGCTTCGGCCTCGCCCAGCTTTATCAGCTTCGCGGGCGCGTCGGCCGGGCCAAGACCCGGGCCTATTCCTATCTGACGACCCCGGCGACGCGCACCGTCACCGAGGCCGCCGACAAGCGCCTGCAGGTGCTCGCCAACCTCGATTCCCTGGGCGCCGGCTTCCAGCTCGCGAGCCACGACCTCGACATCCGCGGCGCCGGCAACCTGCTCGGCGACGAGCAGTCCGGCCATATCAAGGAGGTCGGCTTCGAGCTCTACCAGTCGATGCTCGAGGAGGCGATCATGGCCGCCAAGAGCGGCGGGGACTTCAAGGCCTCCACCGAATTCTCGCCCCAGATCACGGTCGACGCTCCGATCATGATCCCCGAGGATTACGTCCCCGACCTCGATCTTCGCATGGGCCTCTACCGGCGTATGAACGAGCTCGAGGCGAGCGCCGAGATCGAGGCTTTCGCCGCCGAGCTGATCGACCGCTTCGGCAAGCTTCCCGACGAGACCGACAACCTCCTCAAGGTCATCGAGATCAAGCTCAACTGCCGCGCCGCCCAAGTGGTCAAGCTCGACGTCGGCCCGAAGGGCGCGCTCGTCCACTTCCACAACGACACCTTCCCCGACCTCGAGGGCCTGATCGCCTACGTCCAGCGCCTCAAGGGCACGGCCAAATTGCGGCCCGACAGCAAGCTCGTCATTTCGCGAAGCTGGCCCGATGCCCCGAGCCGGGTCAACGGCGCCCTGCAGCTGTCGCGCGGGCTGGCCCGGATTTTGAGCTGATCTAGAGGGGCAGCGGCCCCGGCGCCGGCGGCGGCGCCGAATAATAAGCGCTGTTGAGACGGATCCTCTGCCAGCCGGGCGCGGCCACAATGCCGTCCGCGGGGGCGAAGCGCCATTGCCGGTAGAGTGTCCGGATCAGACGGCGGTCGAGCGCGGCCCGGCCCGTCCCGCTCACCAGCCACGCTTCCACGACCGAGCCGTCAGCATCCAGCCGGACGCAGGCGATCACGTCGGCATCGGGAAAGGCGTGCGGATCGTAGCCCGCCGGCAGTGGAGCGTCGACGATCCGGAACGCCGTGCCCCGCGGCTGGCGGCCGGGGCAGCGCCGCCAGGGGACCTGCCGTCGCCGAAATTCTCGATATGAGGGGCCCAGGGCATGAACACGCGCAAATCGGGGGCTTCGCCATGGGCGCACCAGGCGATCCGGCAGGTCCTCCAGTCGGGCGGGTCCATCCCCCAGATCACGCCGAGCTGGAAAAGGGCTCCGAGGAACGAAAGGCCCGAGCTGAGCAAGCGTGCCGAATCCATATATTCTTGTTATGTTATATCATTATGTGAAACAAGCCCTCGGCTCGCTTCGGGACGCGTTTCGGGCGGCTCGTCGGGCTTTTTGCAACCTATATCAAGTTTGGCGGGTTAACCCTCCGCACTGGAGAACGATGCGATGTTCCTGATTTCATTGATGCTTGCCGCTGCCCCCACGTCGGTGGTCAAGCCGGACATCGTGCCGAGGCGCGAAGCTTCCCGCCCGCGCCCCGCCTCCTCCGCAAGCCGGTCGAGACGCCTGATCGAGCTCGAAGCCGCGGTTAGATCGCTTCCTCTCGCCGCAGCTGAGCAAGGTCACGGTCCCGGCCCCAAGGGCATGTAGCCCGAAACGGGGACACGTACCTTTGCGCAACAAGGTACGTGTCCCCAATTTCTTTCACCGTCATCCCAGCGAAGGCTGGGACCCAGGGGGTGAAGCGCACCGTCGCCTTTCATCCGCCGGGACCCCAGCCTTCGCTGGGGTGAGGGCTAGGCGACCACCAGCCCCGCCAGGGTCGCCACGTCCACCGGCGGCGAGCACAGGAAGCCCTGGTAGAGGTTGCAGCCTTCCCTCGCGAGCAGGGTGAGCTGCTCGTCGGTCTCCACCCCTTCCGCGATCACCTCCAGCCCGAGCGAGCGGGCCATGTCGATGACGCTCCGCACCACCACCTGGTCGCGCGGGGAGCCGCTGATGTCCTCGACCAGGCGCTTGTCGATCTTGAGATAGTCGAGCGGAAGCGCCTTCAGGTAAGCGAGGCTCGAATAGCCGGTTCCGAAATCGTCGATGGCGACCCGCAAGCCCCCCTGCCTAAGCCGCGCCAGGAGGTTGCCGGCCGCGCCCAGATCCTCGATCAGCCCGCTCTCGGTCACCTCGACGGTGAGCCGCCCGGAGTCGAAGCCGGTCTCCTCCACCAGCGTGATGAACTGCTCGGCGAAGCCGGGGCGGACGATGTCGGCGGCGGTGATGTTGACCGACAGGCGAAGGTCCGACAGCGCCTCGGGCCAGGCGGCGGCGGCGGCGACCGCCTTGCGCTGGACGTGGTCGGAGAGCTGGACCAGGTAATCGGAGCGCTCGGCGACGCTGAACAGGGTCATCGCGCCAAGCTCGCCGAAGCGCGGATGGCGCCAGCGGGCGAGCGCCTCGGCCCCGACGATCCGCCGGGTCGCGACCGAGACCTGCGGCTGGAACAATATCTCGATCTCGTCCTGGTCGAGCGCCCGCCTCAGGTCGATCTCGAGCTGGTCGCCGAGGGCGCTGTCGCTCGCCGCTCCGGCATCTACCACCTTCACCGGCCCGGCCTCGCTCGACTTGGCCTCGGCCAGGGCGCCGCTCGCCCGGCGGAGCAGCGCCGCGGCGTCGTCGCCGGCCTCGGAGGCGACCACTCCGACCCGGCTGCCCAGGGTGATGACATGGTCGCCCGACATGAACGGCCGGCCGATCGCCTCGACCAGCTGCCCGGCGAGGAAGCGGCCCTCGCCGAGGCTGGTAGGCGCGGCGAGCAGGATCGCGAACTCGGCCCCGGCGATCCGGGCGACGAGCCGCCGCCGCCCGTCCGAATCGGCGAGCCGCTCGATCCGCCGCGCCGCGGCCTGGAGGACGGCGTCGCCGGTCGGGCGGCCGAAGGCGGCGTTGATCGTGTCGAAGCGGCTCACCGCCAGCAGAAGCACGACGAGCGCCGGTTGCCCCTCCGCTTCGGCCTTGAGCTGGCGCTGGATCCAGGCCCGGGCGGCGCGGCCGTCGCGGACCCCGGTCATCGGATCGCGCGACTGCCAGGCCGCGCCCTCGAGCGGGACGATCGCCTCGGTCCGGCCGACCACGCCCTCCCCCTCGACCCTGACATGGTGGGCGAGCCGGGCGCCCTCGCCCTCGCCGTCCGTATGGGCGAAAGCGGTCGACTGGCCGGTGGCGAGCAGGCGGTCGATCGCGCCCCGCGCCGCCTTGCGGCCGTCGGGATCGAGCTTCCGGAACAGCTCCATCAGGCTGATCCTCTGCCCCGCTTCCTCGCCGAGGCCGGCCCGCCGGGCCAGCGCCGGGCTCAATTCGACCGTCTGCGAGCCCGGCTGCCAGCGCCAGGAGGCGCTTCCGGGCTTGCCCTTCTGCCCTTCCGGCTCGCCCCGGCGGAGCGGCCGTCGGCCGCCGACCCGCTCGGCATGGCGGTGGGCATATTGGAGCGCCTGGAGGAACTGGGCGTCGCTGAACGGGCTGACCAGGAAATGGGTGGCGCCGTCCGCATAGAGCGTGTCGAGCGCGTCCGAATCGCCGCGCGAGAGCAGCACCAGCAAGGCGGAGCAATTGGCCTCGACCGGATCGGCGAGGCTTCGAACCGCTTCCTTGCCCTCCGGCAGGGCGCCGCGAGCATCGACCACGGCGACGGACGCGCCCGAGGCGATGAACCGGCTCTCGGCATTGTCGGCCCGCCGCGCCGCGATGGCGAGCCACCCCGCGCGCTCCGCCGTCGCGGTGAGCTCGTCGCGGTGCCTGAAGGACAACAGGAAGAGCGGTGCGCCGGTCGCGGCCATGCCTGCTTCTTCCTTCCCCCTGGACGGCGCTTCGAACCCCATCGGTCTACTCTGGGCTTCTCCCCTCAACAATCGGTTTAGATGGAGCAAGGTGCCGGGCCGGGACGCTGCCTGCGCTTACCGCCCGTTCGGTCCGAATCGGCGACGAAGCGTCTTGGTGTTCGCAGAAAAGCTTGCTACACCTTTGATTGCGAGCCGTTTTTTACGGCGAAGCAGGGGGAATCCAAATGATCATCGAAGAGGAGACGATCCATCGTCCCCGCGATCGGCGAAGCCGTGCCGTCACCGCCCGAACGCCGTGCGGCCGAGGTGCCGTGGCGATGCTGCTCGAATGCGGGCACGTGACCCGCCGCCGGCCGGCCCTGTGCCAGCCGTCGCGGCTGATCTGCGAGCAGTGCTGAAAAGAGCGGTCGCGAATGCGCGGGCGCGCGATCAGCCCCAGTACCAGCGGTAGCCGATGACGAGAAACGGGCCCCACAGGAGCAGGGTGAAGCCGAAGGCCGCGGCCCAGGCCCGCCAGTCACGGGTGCCGATCAGGACGACGAGGCCGAAGGGGGCGAAGATGAAGAGGAACTGGAGGAGATAGGCCGGCAGCGACCAGGCGGAGAGATCTCCGCCGGTCACCACCCAGGCATAAGCGAGGGTCAGCGTCGCGCCGATCGCCAGGCCGATAATCAGGCCGCCGTTCCGATGGTCCGGTTGTTCCCTCACCCGGCGAGCCTAGTGAAGGCCTCGCTCGACGGCAATTGCCAGGCCCCTCCCTTGCCCCCCCGCCCCTTCCCCCCTAGCAAGCAGGCATGACGGCCAATGCCGATTTGCCCACCGCCTTGCTCGCCTCGTCCGCCGAGGCGGCCCAGTCGGCCGAGGCCTTGCTTCGCGGGGCCTATGATTTCGTCCCGCTGGCCGAGGCCGAGCAGGTGATCGCGCTCGGCGGCGACGGCTTCCTTCTGCAGACCCTTCACGACATGCTCGAATGCGGCCGGACCCTGCCCATCTTCGGGATGAACCGGGGCACGGTCGGCTTCCTGATGAACGAATGGCGGATCGAGGGGCTCAGGGAGCGGGTCAACCGGGCCAAGGCGGTGTCGGTGGCGCCGCTCAGGATGGAGGCGGTGACGGTCTCGGGCGAGAGGGTGTCCAGCCCGGCGATCAACGAAGTGTCGCTGCTTCGCGAGACGAGGCAGACGGCCCGGATCGAAGTCTCGGTCAACGGCCGCACCGTGCTTCCCGAGCTGGTCTGCGACGGCGTGCTGGTGGCGACCCCGGCCGGCTCCACCGCCTATAATTTCTCCGCCCAGGGGCCGATATTGCCTCTGGGCGCAAATCTCGTCGCCTTGACCCCGATCAGCCCGTTCCGGCCGCGCCGCTGGCGCGGGGCGCTGGTTCCCGACGACCTCAAGATCCTGTTCAGGGTCCTCCACCCCGAAAAGAGGCCGGTCTCCGCCGTCGCCGACCAGCGCGAGGTGCGCGACGTCGCCACCGTCGAGGTCCGGGTCGACCGGCGCCAGGCGCTCACCTTGCTCTTCGACCCCGAGCACGCGCTCGACGAACGCATCTCGATGGAGCAGTTCGCCGTCTGAGGCTTGCCAGCGCGAGAATCCGGCTGCTATAGGCGCGCCTCGCCCGAGAGGCTGCTCCCCGGTAGCTCAGCGGTAGAGCATCCGACTGTTAATCGGATGGCCGATGGTTCGAATCCGTCCCGGGGAGCCACTCCTTACGCCTCGACGCCGGGCCGGTCGCCCTCTTGCGGAAGGCCGTCGGCGATGTCGTAATAATCCCCTTTGTCGCCAACGAAGATATGCTTGTGCAGCCGGGTCCCGGTCGGCGGATCGAAGGCGCCCATGGCGACCGCGATCCTCGCCCGGCCCTCGGCTTCCCACAGCAGCACCGAGCCGCAGATCGAGCAGAAGCCGCGCCTTACCCGCCGGGACGAGGCGTACCAGGTCAGATGCTCGGCCCCGTGCAAAACCAGCGCCTCGCGCTCGACGTCGGTCGACGCCCAATAATGGCCGGACTGGCGCCGGCATTGCGAGCAATGGCACGCGTCCGGCGGCTGAAGCTCGCCCTCGACCTCGAATCCGATCGCGCCGCAAAGACAGGCTCCGCCGGGCATCCTCATTCTCCTTTGCCGTGGCACGGAAAGACCGCGCTTAAGCCGCTCGGCGCGGCCGTCCAAGCCCCGGCGGTTAGGCTGTCGTTCAGGCGGCGCGATGAAGATCGGCGGCGCCACCCTCAACGGAGCCGCCGGATGCGCCTCATCGTCCTCCCCGCTTTCGCCGCCCTCGCTTTCGCCCTCGCCGCCTCGACCCCGGCCGATGCCCAGATCGCCGGCAAGCGCGATTACGGCCCGGTGCCCGTGTCCAGCCCCTTCCTCGAGGACAGCCGGCTGCCCGGCCCCGGGCCCGGCCGCGAGGGCCGCGACCTCGAGGGCCGGATCGACCGAGCCCGCGACAGCGGCGCCCTCTCCCGGGGCGAAGCGCGCCGCCTCGGGCGCGAGGCTCGGGCGATCGGCCGGCTCGCCCGCCTCTACGGCCGCGACGGCCTGTCGCCGTCCGAGCAAGCCGAGCTCGAGAATCGCGCCGCCTACCTTCGCGACGCCGTCAACCGCCCCCGGCGGAGCGGCACCGGGAAGCGCGGGCGCTGAGCCTTTCGGGCGCGGCGGCGTTGGGAGAAAATGGCTTCGAACCTGCCCCATGAAGGAGTCTATGTCCGCCTCGGACTGTCGGCGGTCCACGGCATCGGCGTGTTCGCGATCCGGCCGATCCCGGCGGGGACCGACATCTTCGCCAACGACCTCGTGCCCCTGGTCTGGGTGAGCAAGGCGGAGCTGGAACGGGCCGGACTGACCCCGGCCGAGCGCGCCTTCTATCGCGATTTCGGGATCGGCCGCGGCGACCTCGTCGGCTGCCCGGCCAATTTCCACAACCTCACCCCCGGCTGGTATCTGAACCGGCCGGCGCCGGGCGCCCGGGCCAATGTCGCGAGCACCGCCGATTTCGCCTTCATCGCGTGCCGCGACATCGCCGAGGGCGAGGAGCTCAGCATCGATTATGCCGGGTTCAGCGACCAGG
>Ga0190273_10000114_pt1 | contig 42219 bp, 40 predicted proteins | sample Popmic504IS_FD_134513 | JGI IMG/M metagenome (GOLD analysis project Ga0190273, IMG submission 134513) | Populus adjacent soil microbial communities from riparian zone of Shoshone River, Wyoming, USA - 504 IS | ecosystem: Environmental > Terrestrial > Soil > Riparian zone > Trees stand | place... | reverse complement strand
GTGGCGAGCAGGGTGGATGAAAGCGCCATAGCGATGGCGAGCTTCCGCATAAACTTTCCCCTTTCTTCTTGCGTCCCTACGGGAACGACCATGAACTCAATACGGTAAGCGGAGTTTCCGCGCAAGCACGCTTATCCCCACAAATGTTGCCGAAATGCCTCAGTGAGTCGGTTAGCGAATCGTTGAAGCCCCTCGTCAGACGGCCGGCAAACGACCCTCTGCTCGCTTGGTTTCACGGGAGCAACCAAAATGCTCACTCGATCAATCCGTGTGACATTAATGCCGCAGTGAGGGCGTCGATCGCGCTCCTTGCTTCCGCGTCGATTATCGTTCCGCCAGAAGGACTTGGCACGGCCGGTTGGCGCTCGCCGACGACTTTGACCCCGCCGACCCGCAAACCGGCGCAGGCCAGCTCGCCCGCCAGCCACTGGGCGCCGTCCCAAAGCAGAGGCACCCCTCCGGCTTTGTCCCAGGCACTGATTCCCGGCGCGGGGACGACGAAGCGCCAGCCCCCTTCGCTCCACATCGCCAGCATATCGTCGCGCCCGCTCCAGTCCCCGGTGGCGGCGGGGGCAACGATCCAGCATTGGCCCGCCGCCGGAGCGGGCGGCGGAGCGGCGGCGGGCGGGCCCTCGACGGCCGGATTGAGCGCCAGGTCGATCCGCACCAGCGCTTCGTTGTGGAAGAGCTCCTTCTGGGCCTGGCCGGGAAGGATGAAGGGCAGCGCGAAGCGCGGTGTGGTGTCGGCCATTCGAAGATCTCCTCAATCCGTGACGAGCAATGCCGGCCGGGACGGCGCCGACGTGCCGAGCTGGACGACCGCCACGGTCAGCGGCCCGCTCAGCCCGTCGGCGGCCTGCTCGGCCGCGCTGTAGAGATAGGCCGGCCCCGGCACCGTCAGGCTCCGCTCGAAACCCGCGCCCGCCAGGCTCAGCCGATAGCTTTCAGTCTCCTCGCCGAGGGGGGTGTCGCTGCCGCTCAGCCATACCCAGCCGGCCCGGCTCCGCCTGACCCAGCTCAGGGCGAGGTCGCCGCCGGCCAGCCGCTCCGCCTTCAGATGCACCGGCGCCGGCGGCCGCATCGCCTCCCCCGCCACCGTCCGGACCGCAAGCACCCCCTCGGGGTCGCCGAGGCCCTGGCCGAGCAGGCGCGCCTCCCCGCCGAGCGAGCCGAGCGGCGCCTCGACGGCGGTGAGGCTCTCCGCCTCGATCAGGACGAAGCGCTCGCCCGGCGCGTGCAGTGCCGCCCATTCCGTGCCGCGCCGACCGCGCAGCAGGCGCGACAGCCGGAAGCGCCGGTCGCCGAGCGGCTCGGCATTGCCGAACTGGATCAGCTCGTCGCCGAGCAAGGCGAGATTGGCGCCGTCGGCGAGCGCCGCGTCGCTTCGGCTCTCCAGCCACATCGCCTCGCTCAGAAGCTCGACCTCGAAGCCTTCGCGCTCGTCGATGAGGGCCGAGCCGGCGGGCGCCGGAGCGCCGAGCGCCGTTCCGAGCACGGCCGCCGGAGCGGTCGCACCGGCCGCCGCCCAGCTTCCGCCGCCGTCGAAGCTTGCGATCAGGTTCGCCCGGCGCCAGCCCGGCTCCACCCCCGCCGCCGCGGCGAGCAGGCGCGGCCGGCCCGGCAGCTCCTCGGAGAGAAGCGGCAGGTCGAGCAGAAGGAGCGTGGTCGGGCCATGGATGAGGTCCGGCTGATCGATCGGACGACCGGGGCTCGCGGGCGCCGCCGTCCCGGGCCCGCCGGCCGGAAGGCCCCTCAGCTCGAGCGTCAGCACCATCCGGTCTAGCGTCCAGCGCTCGACCTTCCAAAGGCCGGGACGGCCGGCGATCCGGACCGTGCTCCCCGCCGGAAGCCCGAGGCGGGACCAGCCCAGATGCAGCCTCGCCGAGCGCCGCCCCGCCCAGAGCCGCTCGAGCCGGTCCGCCGCCAGCGCCTTGGCGGTCGCGGAGTCGAGCGAAGCGGCGACGGCCCGGCGGTCGCTGAGCAAAGCGGGGCCGGGGCGGCTCGCCCGCTGCAGGCCGGTCTGGTAATCGCGGCCCGGATCGTAATAGGCCAGGGTCGCCTCCGCCGGCACCGAATCGCCGCTTAGCCGAAGCCACTCGCCGCGCCCTCCCGCCCCCGGCGCCGAGGCCCCCAGCTCGCTCTCCGCGATCGGGACGGGCGCAGCTCCGCCGCCGGCGATGGCGAGCCCCTGCCCGTCGTCGTTCAGCGACAGCGGCTCCAGCTCCGCGAGCGCGGCGATCGCCGCCCGGACGCTGTCCCCGCCCGCCGCATAGCCCGCCAGCGCCGCCGATTCCCCCGCCGTCGCCAGCCCGCCGCCGAGCGCCGCCGCGACCGCCGCCACGCTCATCGGCCCGGCATCGGCCTCCACCTCGAAGGTAAGCGATGGGATCCGATTGCCGTAATCGGCCAGCTGGAAATCCTCGAACACCGCATAAGCGATGCCGCGATAGGCAGGCGCCTCGCCGGAGCCTTCGACCGAAGCGATCAGCGGGTCGACCGCCTGGTCCTCGCCGCCGAGGTGGAGCCGATAGCCGGTCGCCGTCTTGAAGTCCCCGGCGGCGCCGCGAAGCAGCTTGCCGTCGGCCCAGATCCGCCGCACCGCCCGGATCGCGCGTCCGGACAAGGCCACCGCGAAATTGGCCGAATAGCTGTAATTGATCGTCTTCGGCTGGCCCTTGCCGCCGCCGCTCTTCGATCGTTCCTCCTTGAGGTCGGTCGCCCAGATCACCGTTCCGGCGACCCGCATCGTCCCGAACAATACAGGGATCTGGCTTCCGTAGCTCGACGTCTGCACCGCCAGCTCGCCGAGCCTCGGCCCCTGGCGCGGCTTGGGCGCGAACAGCCGCCCGTCGATCTGCTGGCCGATGACGGCGCCGATCGCGCCTCCGATGGGCCCGCCGATCGCGCTCCCGACGGTGGTCAGTACAAGTGTCGCCATCGCCTCACCCTCCCTCGGAGAAGCGCCACGCCCCGGCCACCGGCCAGGGCAGGGGCAGCGGCCGTTCCACCACCCGGCGAAGGGCGGCATCGGCATGGACGAAGCTGTCCCAGGCGCGAATGACGATATGGAATTGCGCCGGCCCTGCAGCGCAGACGATGAGGTCGCCGGCCGCCGCCTGCTCGACCGCCACCTGCCGGCAGCCCAGGCCGCGCAATTCATTCTCGATCGCCGCGAGATGCTGGCCGCGGAGCGCATAGTCGCAGCGCAGCCGCCTGGCCGGGACCTCCGCCGCCGCCGCGGCGGCGCCGACGCAGTCGAGGCCGAGCCCGGGGTCGCGGCCCTGCGGCCGGAAACGGGCGCCGACCAGCGCCCGCGCCCGCAGCGCGATCCGATCTCCTCGAAGATTCATGTCACGCTCCCGGATAGCGGGTCAGCAGGTCCATCCCGGGCAGATGCGGCTCGCCCCGGAAATTCCCGGCATTGGCGAAGCGTCCGCGGCAGGTGGCGAAGCTCTTGTCGCAGCCTTCGCGAAGCTCGACCAGGTCCCCTTCCGCGGCGGCGAAGGGCGGCGGCTCCCGGAGGATCAGCTGCGATCCTTCCGAGGCCATGATCATGCTTTCCAGCCCGCTGTTGGCGCCGCCGATCCAGCGGAGCCTGCCGAAGGCGTAAGCGGGCCCGGACGCCCCGGCCAGGACCACGACCGTCTCCTCCGGCACCGCGGCCACCCGGGTCACCCGCACCCGCCCGGCCATGTCGACCCGGCACCGCCGGTCGCCGAGCTCGGCCCGGCATTCGGGCGAAGTCTGCTCGGCCACCGCCCGCTCCAACAAAGCGGCGGCGCCGCGCAGCTCGGCCTCGAAGCCGTTCGCCTTCACCGTCACGTCGCCGAGCTCGCCGCGGACGAGGTGAAGCCTTTCCCCGCCGGGATCCTCCCAGTCGACCAGGAACAGGGACACCGCCGCCCGGTCCCACCGGCCGGCGGCGAGGTCCGCCTCGCCGATCGAATCGCTGGTCAAGGCTCCGCTCACATCGAGCGTCGAAGCGTCGAAATCGTCCGAGACCGACACCGCCGAAGGCAGCATCCCCGGTGCCGCCCGATAGACGAGCCCGTCTATCTCCAGGTCGCGGTCATGGCTGGTGAAGCCGAGGCAAACCCCGTCCCGCCGCTCCACCCGCCAGCAGAAAGCGAGCGTGGTGAGGGTCCCCTCGAGGAAGGAAGGCATGGCTAGTCTCCTTTCTGAAATCCTCCCCTGCATTTTGCAGGGGAGGGGGACCATGCGAAGCATGGTGGAGGGGCCTTGCTGACTCCGAAGAACCCCTCCACCGCGCTCCGCGCGGTCCCCCTCCCCGACAAATGTCGGGGAGGAATTAGGGTGTTACCCCTCCCGCACCTCGATCAGCGGCACCGACGGTATCTCCCCCGCCTCGAAGGTCGCGCGGCTCATGCTGAGCCGGTCCTCGGCGAAGCGCACCGGCACGTCGAAGCGGAAGCCGGCCTTGACCGCCGCACCCAGGGCGGGCGGCGCCTCGAAGCTCAGGGTCCCGAGTGGACCCAGCGTCCAGCCCCCCACCCGCTCCACCCCGGCCACCGAGACCCGAACCGATCCCGCCACCGGCCGGGTGATCCGCCGCACCTGCCCGCCATAATGTTTCACCAACGCGAAGTCGGTCCGGACCCCGTCGCCCGTCCCGAGCGCCTGGTCCGCCGCCCCCGGCATCCCGGTCATTCCGCTGGAGCTGTTGTCGAACGGGTCCTCGAAGCGGAATCCGATGGCCGCGCCACGCCGCGCCCGAAAGAAATCGATCAGGGCGTGCAGGTCCGCCTCGCCGCGAACGCCCGGCCCGGCGTCGAAGCCGAGCCGGGCGTCCGCCCAGTCGCTGTTCCTCTGCTCGCCGCCGCCGGCGCCGGTCACGATCGCGGTCGAGAAGCTCGGCTCGACGCTCGCCTCCCGCCCGAGCGCCACCGGAAAGCGTATGTCGTCGAATGAGTCCATGTCCCCGTCTCCCAGAGCCTGTCCCGAGCTCGTCGAAGGATCGAACCAGGTGAAGCCGTCGCGAAGCACCTGCGGCAGCGCCCAGACGAACACTTCGGCCGCGCCTCGTCGGCGGGCGGCGTCGATGGCCGCGGCGATCCGGTGCCATTGCGCCTTGTCTTCCTCGGCCAGCACGAAGCCGGCGAAATAATGCTGCCGCTCCGGCGGATAGCCGAGCCGCACCTGGGCCGCAGCGACTCCGCGCGCGCTCGCCCCCCTGTTGCCCCGGGTCACCCAGTCGTAATCCTCGAGCTGGAGAATATCGAAGGCCGGGCTCTCCCAGGCGTTCGGAAGATTGGCGAGCTTGAGGTGCGGGCCGTCGAGCACCGTCGGCAGATAGGCCAGAAGCAAAGTCTCGGCGTCCGGAGCGATGGCGCGCACCGCCGCCACGAGCGCCGTCGTCGAAGCCGCGAGCACCGCTCCGGCCGCATCGAGAGTCGCCTGCTGGGCCGCGCTCAGCGGTCCGTGCACGTCGGCTATCGGCGCCGGCGCGAACAGGCTCGTCGCGGCGGCATCGTAGAGGCAGATGCGGCCGTCCGGAATCACCCACCACCAGGGCTCGCCAACCTGGAACCGGACCTCCAGCCCCGCCGCCGCGGCGAGGCCGGCGAAAGCCTGAGCCACCAGCCGCAGATAATACATCGCCCCGTCATGGGCCGGAGAGAGCAGGGTCGAGGGCGGCGACCAGCCGGTCAGCGCCGGCGAGCCGTCCTGCGCCCTCTGCTTCCAGTCCCCCCAGACATGCTGGTCGAGCAGCTCGTAGGAGAGCGACCAGATGAGCTCGAAGCCGAGCGCCTTGGCCCGGCCGGCGAAGTCCGAATGCCAGGCGGCGCAGGGCGCGTTCAGGACCCCGCCCGCAAGGCTGATGTAGAAGCCGCCGCTGTTCGCCTCGAGCCGGAAATAATGGCTCATCCCGACATAATGGTTGATCGGACCGCGATAGCCGAGCTGAAGGCAGTTCCTCAGCACCCGCTCCGGGGCGAGATGGTAGAGATCGTCATAGCCGGTCGCGATCCGCAGCCGGTGCTCCGGCACCAGGGTGTCGCCGATCGCCAGCACCGAGCCGGAGCCGTCGCAAGCGATCCCGCTCAGCTCCGCCCAGCCCTCCGCCGGAGCGGCCAGCGGCATATCCTCATGGGCATAGTCCGGCGCCACCATCGACAGGAACATCCGGTCGACGTCCCCCGCCCAGACCGGGTCCTCCGCCGCCCAGCCGCCCGCCAGAGCCGCGAAGTCGAGCTCGACGAGCGAGTCTTCGGGAGTCCCCTCGGCATAATTCCACAGCCGCACATACCAGCTGCGCGCCGCGCCCCCAGCATCCCGTCCCTCGATCGTCAGGGTCGGTCCGTCGACCGCGTCCAGCCCCCTGATCCCCCCGCTCCGCCACCGGAAGCGAAGCCGGCAGCCGCGGAAATCGCGGCTGGTCTCGTAAGCGAGCAGGGGATGGTCGAACCGGTCCTGCGACTCCCAGATCAGCCCCGCCAGATCGTCCGCTTTGTAGAAGACGCAATCGACCCGAAGCGCATCCGGCGCGATCGTCACCACCGACGCCATCATCGGCCGCGGGAAATTGACGGTCCACAGGCGCGCATCGAAGCGCTTCACATACCCAATCTGCCTCGCCGCCCCGGGCGGCGCCAGCCAGTGACCCATTTCGGTTCTCCTTCCGCGTCACCCCAGCGAAGGCTGGGGTCCCAGCGGATGACGACCGCCACGCCTTTCACCCCACGGGGCCCCAGCCTTCGCTGGGGCGACGCTCAATCCCCCACCCGCATCAGCGCCTGCTTCACCGCCCGGGCCACCTGCCGCCCCGACCGCGCCAGCGCCTGCGGCGCCTCGCCCGCCGGAGCATTGACGGCGATGCTCATCCTGATCTCGCGGACCCCGCCGAGCCCCGCCTCGACCCGGCCGCTGGCGGTCGGAACGAACAGCTCCGGCCCGCGCTCGCCGACCAGATAGGGCCGCCCCGGAGCCACCGGCCCGCCGGTCGCCCGTCCCGGCGCTCCGAGCAGAGCGCCCAGCAGTTGCGCCCCCATCGCGAACAGCCCGCCCTTGCCGCCGCCCCCGGAGGCCGCCTCAATGCCACCGCGGATCGCCGCCGCGGCGATCTCCGCCATCGCCGCCAGGGCCACCCGCTTCAGATCCTCGAAGCCGAGCTTGCCGGTCCGGACCGCTCGGATGAGCGCATTCTCCAGCACCCGCCCGGCCCGCTCCAGCCCGTCGGCCAGCGGCCCTTCCAGCTGCCCCTTCATCTCCGCCACGTCCCGCGCGAACGCGCCGGTATCGGCGCGAACGCTGACCAGCAGCCGCTCGATCTCTTCGTCCATGATTGCCTCCCTGCTCAATCCGGGAACCGCTCCATCAGCCGCTCGAGATCCGAGCGCGAAGCAGCCTCGTCTGGATCCCCCGCCATCGCCCGGAGCACCGCCCCCAGCTCCGCCGGGGTCGCCCGCCAGAACTCGTCCGGCCGCCACCCCAGAAGCGCCCCGGCAAGTCCCGCCAGCCGAGCCGCGCTTCGGCTAAACCGGTCCATGGCCCTGGAGTATCTGCCCGAGCAGCACCTTCAGCACCGGAGTCGCCCCCGCCAGCCCCCGCTCGACGATCGCCGCTCCGATCCGCTCCCGGCTCAGCCCCTCCGGCCGGCCCTCGGCGCAATGCCAGAACAGGGCCGCGATCTCGCTAACCCGAAGCCCGCCCGCCGCCGCCCGCTCGACCAGGGCGAAAAGCGGCCCCAATTCCTCCTCCGCGGCGACCAGCGCCTCGAAGCTCGGCCTGAGCTTCAGGGCCTCGCCGCCGACGAGGAGCGCCGATTCCCCGCGCGCCGGGTTCGCCGGCGCGCTCACAGCGTCACCACCGCGCCCGAGCTTTCCAGGCTCAGCGCGTAATTGCGCTCGCCATTGTAGTCGCCCGAATAGTCGAGCCGGGTCACCAGGAAGCGGCCGCGCAGCCTTTCGCCGCTCTCGAAGCTCAGTTCGTAATCGTCGATCTGGCCGGCGAGCGCGTTCGACTTGATCCGTATCTCAGCCCCGGATCCGGTGAAGATGCCGCTAGCCGCCACCGAGATCGAGCGTACTCCCGCCCCCGACAAAAGCTCGCGCCAGCCGCCCGAGTCTTTGTTCGTCACGTTCACCGCTTCGCCATTGACCGACATCTGTGTCGTCCGCATCCCCGCCACGGTCGCGAAAACCGGCGGTTCTCCGCCGTTTCCGACCTTCAGCAAGAAAGCGCTTCCCTTTTCCGCTCCCATCGATATTCTCCCTTCGGCTCAAACATTTGCACTGGAATTCGGGATGATTTCACAAGTGCTGCTCATCGCTCTGCTGGCGTCCGCCCAGGGCAACCTCGCTTCGGCCCGCACCGCTTATTCCAAATGCCTCGGCGGCTTCACCCGGGCGCAGGTGAAGGAAGGCGTGAAGGAAGAAGCCGCGTTCCAGACCAGTCTCGCCAATGCCTGCAAGGCGGAGGAGGCCGCCTTCCGGGCCGCCTCGGTCTCCACCGACGTCGCCGCCAAGATCGCCCGCGCGACCGCCGAACGGAACGCGACCGAGGAGATCGGCTACATCCACGAAAATGCGGTCGAGACCTTCAAGGCCAGCATCGAGACCCCGGCGGCGCCGAAGTAACTCCCCTCCCTTGCAGGGAGGGGAATCAGTCCTCCGCCAGCATCCGCGCTCGATAGTCGATCGCCACCGCCCAGCCCGCCCGGTCGCCTCGCCCTTCGGCGACCGTCCGCCGCCGCACCAGCGCCAGGGTGACCAGCCGCCATCCCTCGACGTCCAGACCGGCCGCGATCGCCGATTCGACGACGTCGGCGAAAGCCTGGGCCCGGTCCGGCCGCTCGCCCGAGTCGCGCAGGATCACCGCCAGCCTGAGCTCGCGCCCGGCGGCGCTCTTGTGGCCCCAGTCCGACTCCGGCCCGCATTCGACGACGGCGTAGGGATAGGCCGCCTGCAGCGGCGGCCCCGGATAGACCCCGCCGAGATCGAGCGCCGCAAGCGCCTCGATCGCCGTGGCGCTCAGCGCCGCGCCCGCGCCGCTCACCGCCGCCTCCCCGAAACCAGCCAGCGCAGCTGCGGTTCGAGCGCGAAGCGGCGGGCGAGGCCGCGCCCCTCGAGCGCCACCCCCTCCTCGGACTCGCTCACCCGGACGCCCTCGGGCGCCTCGTCGCGAAGCGACTCGGCAAGCTCGGCCCGGCGCGCCCCGGCCCCTTTCCGGGCCAGCGCGGCGCCGTGGAGCATCAGCTTCTCGAACATCGTCCCCTCCTTCCTTCAACGCAGCCGAAGCCGGCGGAACGGCCGCCACAAAGCGGCCACCGCCGCCGGCGGCTCGATCGGGCGCGGTCCCTCCGCCGCCCGGTTGGTGTAGAAATGCGCCGCCAGCCGAAGCACGCCCTGGCGCAGCGCCGCCGGAAGCTCGGCCCAGGCTCCGGCCAGTCCGGCCTGGTAGCCGACCCGGATCCGCCGCTCGTCGCCCGGCTCGGCAAGCCTCACCCAGCCGTCGCCCCCGGCGTCGATGTCGATGGCGTAGCCGGCGCTCGCCAGCGCCTGCGCCGTCCCGTCCTCGGCAAGCGCCTCGATTTGGATGATCGCCCGCACCGGAGCCCGGGTCAGGCGTTGCCACGCCCGGCTCGCCGGCAAGGTCTCGGTGAAGCCGCGGGTGAGCAGGGCCCGCCCGGTGAAGCCCTCGCAAAGCTCCGCCGCCGCTTCGACCAGCCCCGCGATCAGCCCGTCCTCGTCCGGGCGCTCGACCCGCAAATATCCCTTCGCCGCCCCCGCCGCCTCCGGCGGCAGGACCAGCGCCTCGCCCTCGATCATGATGTTCTCTCCTCTGTCCTCCCCATCGGGCTTTGCTCGATGGGGAGGGGGGTGTAGGCGGGTCGGCATGCCGGGGGCATGCCGAGAGCCGGAACCGGCTGCGCAGCAGCCGTCAGGCGAAGCCTGGTGGAGGGGTCAACCGGACCGAAGTACCACTTCGGTCCGTGCGGCCTCAGGCCGCGAACTTCAGAAGCTTGATCGCCTCCGAATTGGCCACCTGCCCGCCCACGCGCTTGGTCGCGTAGAAATGGACGAACGGCTTGTTGGTATAGGGGTCGCGAAGGATCTGGGTCTCCGTCCGCTCGGCGATCAGATAGCCCACCCGGAAATTGCCGAACGCGACCGACAGGCTGTCCGCCGCCACGTCGGGCATGTCCTCAGCCTCGACCACCGGATAGCCGAGCAAGGTGTCGGGCTGCCCCGCCACCAGCCCCGGCTGCCACAGGAAGGCGCCGTCGTCGGTCTTGAACTTCCGGATCCTGGCCGCGGTCGCCGAGTTCATCACGAACACCGCGCCCTGCCGGTAGGGCGGGCGAAGCGTCTGCACGAGGTCGATCAACTTGTCCTGCGGCGCCGCCGCCGGGAACCCCCCGGCAACCCCGGTCGAGATGTACTGCAGGGTCCCGAACGGCCGGATCGAATCGACCTGGATCGCCGTCGGGCTGCTGAGGAACCCCTTGGGCCGGTTGACCCCGTTGCCGGCGACGAAGGCCGAGCCCTCGGCCCGGGCGAACTCGGTCGCGATCTCCTGCGCAAGCCAGGCCTCGACGTCGAAGGCGGCATCGTCGAGCATCGCCTGGCTCGCCGCCGGATTGGCGTAGAGCTCGCCGAACGGCGGCGCGACCTCGATGAAGCTCGGAGTCGCCGTCTCCGGCCGCCCCGCCGTCTCGCTGACCCAGCCCGACGGGGTCCCGCCCGCCGTCACCAGCTTGCGATAGCCGGCGCTGCCCACCTTGACGACGTTGGCGATCGAGCGGATCGGCGAGATCGCCGTCAGCAGCCGCCCGATCTCGGCGTCGATCTCCTCGGGCACCGCATAGCCGCCGGCGGCGTCGGTCGTCCCGGCCAGCGCCTTGAGCTCGACCCCGCTCTCCAGCCCCTTCCTCAGATAGGCCTCGACGAAGGGCGAGCCCGAGCCCTTCGCTCCGCTCAGTGCCGGCCGGCCCGCCGCCACCGCCTGGGCGTCCATCCGCCCCTTCAGCTGCGCCATCTCCTCGCGGAGCTGCGCCACCTCGCCATCCTCCCGCTCCAGCGCCTCGAACGACGCCTCCAGCGGATCCGCTTTCAATTCCAGCATTTCCATTCTCCTCTTCTCGATCGGACACACGTCCCCGTCATTCCCGCGAATGCGGGAATCCCAATGCTTCCCTGCTCGGGTTGCGCTACCTTCGAGCGATGCAGCTCGACCGCGACGGCGCGCAGCTTTTCCCCGCGGGCTTCAGCCCCGCCGAAGTCGCCATGCTCGCCGCTCTCTTATCCTTGCCTGACGACCGTCCCGGCGCCCGGCTGGGCGCTACAGCCGGCCTCTCCGGCCATGTCGGCCCCGCCGACGATATCGCGCGCGGCCTCATCGGCCCCGCTGCCCGGGCCGTCGCCGCCAAGCTGTTCGACAAATCGGAGTCCCGCAACTGGGCGCTCGGCTGGCACCAGGACCGCACCATCCCCGTCCGCGAGCGCCGCGAGATCCCGGGGTTCAGCCAGTGGACCGTAAAGTCCGGGATCCCCCATTGCGTCCCGCCCTTCGAAATCCTCGAACGCGCCCTCACCCTTCGCGTCCATCTCGACGCGGCCGGCGAGGCCAACGCCCCGCTCTTCATCGCTCCGGGTTCGCATCGACTCGGCCTCGTCGCGGAGGCCGGGCTCGCCTCCGCCGTCGAGCGGTGCGGGACCTGCACCTGCCTCGCCGACGCGGGCGACGTTTGGGCCTATGCGACTCCGATCCTGCACGGCTCCGGCCGAGCCCTCGCCCCCGCCCGCCGCCGAGTCCTGCAATTGCTTTATTCGGCCGACAGCCTGCCGGGCGGGCTGGAATGGCAAGGCTTGTAGGCGCGCCGCGCTTTGCGCGTCTCGCCGGCGCATTGGCCGCCGGGGATCGTTCGGGCCGCCGCGACCGGCTGTCCTTGGCTCGGCTCAGGCGAGGCTGGCCGCGATGGTCTCTATCGGCAGGAAAAGGGTCCGGCTTCCCGTCGGGAAGATTTGAAAGCCATATTGGGTATAAAAGGTCACTGCCTCATCGTCGATCGCATGGACGACGAGAGCCCGGGCGCCGATCTCGCGGGATGCGGTCAAGACCCGGCTCATCGCCTGCTGCAGCATTCCACGGCCGATCCCCTTGCCCTTATGGTGCTGATCGACGGCCATTCGACCAAGGATCATCGCGGGGACGGGATTCGGCATATTCCGGCCAAGCTTCTTGGGTAGCTCCGCCAGCGGGACGGCGCCCGCCGCAAGGGTATAGAAAGCGACGACCGATCCAGCCTGTTCGCCGGTCGTGGCGGTCAGAACATAGGTTCGGGACGCCCGCCCGTCGTTCTTGAGCGCACGCCGGCGGAGGAAGTCGTTCAGCGGCGCCTTGCCGCAATCGAACAGATCGAGGCGATGAGCGCTGTTGATCGGCTCCGGGGCCGTGTAGGACGGGCGCCCCGAATGAAGTTGTTCTACCTCTCCCATGGACTCTTGCTCTGCATAAGCTCTCTCAGCTTAGCAGTTGGAACGGGCGGGTTGTCCAGCACGCGAGCAAACGCCTCGGCATCCTGAGCGGATAGACTGAACACCGTTTGATCCAGCAATACGTCTACCGCGTGCTTGCTGGCGCTTTCGAGGACGAAGGCGCTAAGCGTCTTGTGCAGCAGATGGGCTGCGGTCTCGATCAGATCCTTCGTCTGCTGAGGCATGCGCATCGTCACCGTCGCGTCGTGCCTGACCCTCTCTGAGGTAATTGCCATATCCATGATCGTTGCCTTCCTCGGTGGGAGCGGGTTAGCGGCGCGCTCCGACCGGACTGGGGTATATTCGCGCTTGTATTAACGTTGTCAATACACGCGTACATAATTCCTTGCGGGCGCGTATGTTCCGTACGCGCGCCTATCCTCTGCGCGCGCGTGTGAGGGCATGCGTAAAGCGTAACGCGCGCGTTACGCGGATAGCGAACCGTGGCTCCCAGCGCCGTTCCCGCGCGCCGACTCCACTTGCGCCACCGCATGCACCCGCGCCCTCGGCTGCATCGGCACGCTCACCAGGCTGACCTCGACCAGCTCGACCTCCTCCAGCGCCCGCGGCGCCGCTCCGCTCGCCTTGCGCACCCGGTAGCCGAAGCTCAGTCCGGCCACCGCGCCCTCCTTGAGCAGGGCCGCCGCCTCGCGCCCCGCCGCGCCGGCCGAGAGCCGGGCGATCACCCGCAGCCCGCGCCGGTCCTCCTTCAGATATTCGATCCGCCCGACCGGCCGCGCCATGTCGTGCTGCCACAGCAGCGGCACCGCCCCCGCCCCTAGCCTCAGGCTCCGCTCGAACGCCCCCGCCCGGACCACGTCCCCGCCCCGGTCGGGCCGGCCGAAGATCGCCGCATAGCCCGCGAACCGCACGCCGGTGCGCCCCGGCGAAGGCCGGGGCCCAGCCCTGCCTTCGCTCTGGACCCCGGCCTTCGCCGGGGAACAGGTCCGCCTCATTTCAGAAGCTCCAGAAGCCCCAGCCGGACGCTCATCCCGAGCACCAGCAAGGCCAGAAGGATCCTCACCAGCCAGCCCGCCACCGCCTGCCACGCCGATTTCTTGGCGTCGCGCCAAGCCTGGAGGAGCTCGCGAAGCTCGTCCATGTCGCGCCGCGCCTTGGCGTCGCTAAGCCCGAGCGCCGCCAGGGCCCGCCCCGCGCCGAGCTCGCTCGCCTCCTCGACCAGCGCCCGAACCGTCACCAGCCCGGCCCCCTGCCCCTCCGCCTGAGCGGCGAGCAGGGCGAGCATGCTGCTTCCCTCATCCGCCATGATATCCTCCCCGGGACAGTCACTTGGGACAGTCACTAGTGACTGTCCCAAGTGACTGTCCCAAATCCTAAGTGGTTGAAAACCCGAGCATCTCCCTCTTCTCCTCGCGGCTGAGGAAGTCCGCCGCCGTCACCTGCGCCCAGAGCCTCTCCCGGTCCTCGGCCAGCGCCGTCACCTGGTCGACGTCGAGCGCCAGCCCGAGCCCGGGCCACCAGGCGCCCAGCGCCGCCGCGATGCCGCCGAGCAATTTGTCGGCGAGCGGAAGCACGGTCAGCCGCCACAGCGCCCGGTTCGCTTCCCGGTAATTGGCGTAGGTCGAATCCCCCGGAAGCCCGAGCAGCATCGGCGGCACCCCGAAGGCCAGAGCGATCTCCCGAGCCGCCGCCGCCTTCATCCCGGCAAAGTCCATGTCGGCGGGAGTCAGGCTCATCGCCTGCCATTTCAGCCCGCCCTCGAGCAGCAGCGGCCGCCCGGCATTGGCGGTCCCGGCGAAATGAAGCTCGAGCTCGTCCCTCAGCCGGTCGTATTGCTCGGCCGCCAGAGCCCCGTCGCCGACGTCGAGGGTCAGCGCCCCCGAAGGCCGGGCGGCATTGTCGAGCAGCGCCTTGTTCCACCGCGTCGCTTCGTTGTGGATCGCCACCGCCCCCGCCGCCGCGCCCAGGCAGCCCAGCCCATAATGGTCGTCGAGCGGGTGCATCGACTTGATATGGACGAGGCCGGGCCGGCCGAGCGCGTCGCGCGCCGGAAGCCGCGCCTTCACCGAGCCCGCGCGATAGACATAGGCCGCCGGCCAGCCGCCCGCATCCGCCTCCACCGACACCCGCTCGGGCCGGAGCGCGAACAGCTCCGCCGGCGCCGCGTCGGCGTCGAGCAGGATCTGGACGAAGGCGTTGCCGTGGAGAAGCAGTTGCGAAGCCGCGGCGTCGAGCAGGGCCGGGGTGGCGAGCTTGAGCGCTTTCGCCGAGGCCGCCGCCCCCGCCGCCCCGTCCGTCGCATAGACCGGCGCCCAGGCGACGCTCTCCGCCACCAGCCGGACCGCCCTCTGGGCCACCGGATTGCCGAGATAGGCCTCGCGCGCCTGGGCCTCGTAATTGCGCGGCCACTCCCCAACCCCCGCCGCGCCGGCATAGGCGCGATGAAGCAAGGGCCGCGCCGCCGGCGCCGACTTCCGTCCGAACCACGATTTCATGATGATACTCCCCTCTGCTGACCGTCATCCCAGCGAAGGCTGGGATCCCAGGGGGGTGAAAGGCGCCGAGCTTTTCACCCCCCGGGGCCCCAGCCTTCGCTGGGGCGACGAGCCCCTCACAACCGCCGGATCCTCGGCTCCGCTTTCGCCTTGCCCAGCATCAGCTCGGTCATCGCATAGACCATCGCGTCGGCCCGGTCGGGCGAGCGCCCCGGCCCTTCATAGCCGCCACCATAGGTGAGCCCGGCAAGCTCGTCCTCGAGCGCCGGGAAGGCGCCGGCGAACCTGGCGACGCCGCGCTCGAACAGGGCCGCCACCGGCTCGGCCCGCGCCGCCTTGCCCTGCCAGGCGTGGACCAACCGCACCGGCAGGCCGATATCGGCGGCCCGAAGCACGCTCGTCACCATCGCCCCGCCCTGATTCCCCTCGGCCACCACCCGGTCGCCGCCCCACGCCGCCGCCGCCCGAGCCACCCGCTTCGCCCAGCCGTCCGGACTGAGGCCGGCGACGCTCGCATCGGCGAGCACATAAGCGATTCCGTCCGCCCCAAGCCCGCAAACCACGATCCCGCAGGAATCCCCATCCGCCGTCACGGGCGGATCCACGCCGACGACGATCCGCTTCAACCCCTCTCCCTGCAGCGGAGAGGGAGGGGCCCGCCCGGCGCAGCCGGGTGGGAGGGTGAGGGCCTCTCCTTCGCCGCCGCTGCCCTCACCCTGGTTCGCTTCGCGAACCTGCCCCTCTCCCCTGCAGGGAGAGGGGTTCACGCGGCACCGCTCGATCAGATCCCTCGGCCACAGGCTGCCCTCGACATCCTCGATCAGCTCCCCGTCCAGCTCCTGCCGCCCGAGCCGGGTCCCGCCATAGTCGCGCTCGACGTCGCCGAGGAAAGCGCCGGCGAGATTGGGCGCATTGTCGCTCGTCCGCCCTCCGGTCCTGGCCACTCCCGCCTGCGCGTAGAGCCTTCGCACCAGCGCCACCGGCCGCGGCGTCGTCGTCGCCATCGCCCGGGGCAGGGCCCCGCACCTCAGGCCGAGCATCAGATTGTCCCACGCCGCCGGTCCGAACGGCCATTTGGCGATCTCGTCGCACCAGGCGAAATGGTGCTGCGGCCCGCGCAGGCTGTCCGGCTCCGCCGCCGAATAGATCTGGGCCCGGGCGCCGCCCGGAAAGCGCAGCCGCCCGAGCGACGGCTCCCAGACCGGCCGCTCGTCGTCCGGGCAGATCGCGAGGATGCCGCTGGCTCCCTCCACCATCACCGACCGGGCCTCGGCCAGGGTCGCTCCGACCAGGGCGATCCGGACGCGCCCGTCGGACTTCGCCATCCGCCGCACCCATTCGGCCCCCATCCGGGTCTTGCCGAAGCCGCGGCCGGCGAGCACCAGCCAGGTCCGCCAGGGCAGATCGGGCTCGCGCTGCTGCCGGCGCTCCCACACCGCCCAGACATAGCGCAGCTGGTCGAGCTGCTCGGGGCTGAGGCGGGCCAGCGCCCGGGCCCGCGCTTCCGGCCCCAGGCTCGCGATCTGCTCCGCGATCGACTCTCCCTCAGGCGTCTTCATCGTCGGCCTCCCCGGTCTTGGCTGCAGCTTCGGCCCTGATCTCCGCCAGGCGGGCGGCCAGCTCATCGAAGATCGCCGCGCCGTCGATCGACTCCCGGCGGTCCGCCGCGCGCATCTGCTCGATCGCCTTGCGGTGGAAGTGGAGCAGCCGGAGCGCCGTCGAGTCGCTGAACACCCGGGTCGTCGCCGTCTTGCGCCCTTGGTAGAAGACGTCCCTGGGCGTGCCGAAGCGGCAGCGCTCCAGCATCTCCATCTCGAGCAGCTCATAGCCCTCGCGGAGCGCCTCCGCCCAGGCGGCCCGGAAACCGGGATCCCGCCGCCTCAGATCGTAATAGGTCCGGGCCGACCGCTTGGTCTCGCGCGCCGAAAGCGAGACGTTGCAGGTCCCGGCGAGGGTCGCGAGGAACCGCTCGATCTCGGCCGGGGTCAGCGCCCTCTTATGCTTCCTTCGGACCTGCGGCCGCCCACGCACCCGGTCCCCGCGCCCCCGCTTGAGCTCCGTCCCCGAGGTCCCCGCCGCCACGAAACGCCCGCGCTCCCCGCGCAGGGCATGCCTGTTCGTCTCCATCTCACCCTCCCACGATGAAACGGCCGCCATGCTTCGAGCGAAAAAATCCTCCCCTGCCTTTGCAGGGGAGGGGGGCCATGCGAAGCATGGTGGAGGGGCCTTGCTGGCTTTCGAAGAACCCCTCCACCGCACTTCGTGCGATCCCCCTCCCCCGGCAAACCGGGGGAGGAAACCTTCCTCTCGCAAAAACATGACGGCCGCGCTGCGCGCCCGCTCTCTCGAAACCGGGCCCGGCATCGCCGGCGCCCCGCGCGGCGCGCAAAGAAAAAGCCGCCGCGGACTGGCCCGCGCCGGCTGCTCGATCTTCCGTAGCTACAATTCTGCAGCGTGACTAAATAGTACCTGAGCAGCGTGACGCTGTCAAGCCCTTTGTACCGCTCCGGTCAAATCCTATTTTTTGGAGGCTCCAGCTGTATTAAAACCGCCATTTTTTGAGCCCGCTACTTTCCTGCACAAATCCTATTTTTCGCGGCCTTTTTGCAAAAAACTTTTTTTTGGAGACGGTTTTTCGGGGTCGATCCGGACGCGCGAATTCCAAGTACGAATCGGCGAGTCGCGGAGGTCGGCCAAACTGGATATCATCGCCCTCGGGGGGCTGGCCGTGACTTTGATATATGGAAATTCGATCGACGGACCTGGCACCCACGCTTTGATCGTCGGCGCGGGTGCTTTCTCCGGGACCGGCGACTCGCCCGACCCAGCCGTCGAGACGGCTCGCCGAATAGCCAATTGGCTGGAGACTGCATTCGTAAACGAAAAGACCCCGCTCGCCACCGTCGAACTACTGGCCTCCGCCTCCCAGTCGGTAAATTATCGGGTCTCCCCCGGTTTCCCCATGGCCGTGGAGCAGCCGTCTTTCGCCGTGCTGGGACACGCCGTCAAAGGCTGGCGAGCGCGTGCGGATAGGCACCCTGACAATGTCGCCCTGTTTTATTTCGCCGGATCCGGCGGTCCTGAGGAAAAGCGCGCAGATGAGCACGTCCTGGTGGTCCCTAGGGATACAGGCCAGCTCAAGGCCATCCGCTTGGTCTCGTTCGCCGGGATATTGGCGCTGATGAGCGATTGCCGCGCCCGCCAAGTTTATTTCGTTGACACCAAGAGCGTCGGCTATGCCGGCCTTCGCGGCGAGCTGTTGTGGCCATCCGTGCCCGAAAACCGCCGCTCGAGGAGCGCGGTATTCCATAGCTTTTCGGAAACCGACGAAGATTATGGGTTTCCCTACAGCCGTTTTGCGGCGGACGTGATGGCCGCCCTGGACAGTCCGCGCGAGGCGGCAGCGGCTGTCACCGTCGAAGACTTGGCGCGAGACCTTCGGGTACGTAGCGCAGGACGAAAGTTGCACCGGCTGGTGACCGCGGTGAACATGGATGTGGAGCTTCATTTTCCTTCACATTCACCTGCTCCTCGCCTGAAACCGACGTCGCCCTTCGTGGAGCAACCCGCAGCTTCTGCCCAAGCTAAGCCGGCCCGAAAACGTAAGCGGCCCGCTCGAGAGCCGAATTCCACCGCTCCCGACGAACTGCCGCTCGCCGTCCAGGGCGGAGAGACGAGTGGCTCTCTAGGGCCCGATGCCGCCGCCAAGTCCGCACAGCTCGAGCCGCCCGGGACGGAGACGAAAGCCCCGCCGCAGCCGATGACGAAAGGCGACATGATCGCGGTCCTTCGGGAGAAGGAGGTGTGGCTGCCCGGCAAGCGCGTGAAGCTGAATTTCGGTCCTGACGGACTGATCGTCCTTGACGGCGTCGAGAACAGGATCACCGAGGAGAACGGCCCGGCCGACATCCTGTTCAAGCTCGATTGGGGCGACTGGGTGGCAGCGACCGAAGGTACGCTCGACGGCATGACCGCGTTCATCGAGAAGAAGCTCAGGACCAAGGGCTTCACTGACGACGCGATGACGTTCCGGCGCGCGGTGAGCAGCCACCGGACCTCGGCTCCCGAGCCTGGGCCGTCCGGTCGACCCCACCGCCCCAAGGCTGAGCATTCGGGCGGTTCGGCCGACCCTGCGCCGGCCAAAAAGCGGGTGCGCGCCAAGCGCCCATCCGAAGCCGCTGCCGGGCCGCCTCAACCGACGCCTCCCTCGGTCGAATCCGCCACCGAATTCGTCCCCGACGACGCCGAGACCGAGCGCGACGAGCTCGGCCGCTCAGTCCTCGCGATCGGCCTCGCCCGCCGCCTCCACCGCATCTGGCGCAGCGCCAACGAGAGCGGCGCCCCGCCGGCCGGCGACGACGAGCGTGCCGCATTCGTCGTCCACCTTGATGCACCCTGGGGCGGCGGCAAGACCAGTTTCGCCAATTACCTCGGCCGGGTGCTCGATCCGGCGCCGGGCGGCCGGGCTCCGGCCGCCTTCCTTCGCGAGCGCTACGGCGAGGCGGATCTCGGCGGGATCTTCCTCGACGATCCGCCCGCCGATCCGGCCGCGGCGGAGCGGCTTGCGGCGCTGCCGGCCGTCGCCCGGCGGCCCTGGATCGTCGTTCCCTTCAACGCCTGGCAGGTCGAGCATTGCGCGCCGCCCTGGTGGGTCTTCTATCAGACCATCCGCAAGGGCTGCTTCGACTCCGTGCTGAAAGAGGGCGATCTGCCCTGGAGCCCGCGCACGGGCCGCCCCCGCCTGCCTCTCCCGCAGCGACTCGACACCTGGGCGAAGCTGTGGCTGCGCGAATATTGGTGGCGGCTCGCCAACCCCAAGGTCCGCTCGCTCTTTGTCACGGCCGCGGTCAGCCTCCTCCTGCTCCTCCTCCTCCAGCGTTTCGGAATCTGGGGCATGCTCGGGGGCAAGGATCCCAAGACCGGCTTTATCCTCACCAGCGGCCTTGGCCTGGTTCTTGGCGGGCTTACCGGAGTAACCTTCCTGTGGGGGCTTGCCGCCTTGTTCACCGAATCGATCGTTCCCGGCACCGACACCCTTGCCGAGCGGCTCAGCCTCGGCAGCGGCGACCCGTTCGCCCGCTTCCGCCGCCACTTTGCCCGCACCATCGCGCGGGTCCGGCGCCCGGTCATGGTCGTCGTCGACGATCTCGACCGGTGCCGTCCGGATTTCGTCGTCGGCCTCGTCCGCGGCATCCAGACCCTGCTGCGCAGCCCGCGCGTGGTCTTCGTCATCCTCGGCGACCGCGACTGGATCGAGCGCGCCTTCGAGGCGCACCACAAGGCGATGGAGAAGGTCGATGTCGGCCCGGAGCAGACCTTCGGCGCCCGCTTCGTGGAGAAGGCGATCCAGATGTCCTTCATCCTCCCGGCGATGGGCGACGAGGGGCGCCTCGCCTACGTCCGGCGGGTGTTGCTCGGCGCCGGGCCGCAGACCTCGCGGGAAGCGACGGCCGCAATGACCCCGCCCACTGCGCAGGCGGTTCGCGAGATCGTCAACCGCGAGGCGGCCGAGCCCGATTCGGATCCGTTCGATACGCAACGAATCCTCGACCGCGCGCTGGAGGCCGCCGGCTACCGCGCCGACACGGCGAGCGCCGACGATGTCGCGCTCCACCACGAGGTCGAGCAGCTCGTCGGCGAGACTCTGGCGATCAACGCGACCAGCAGCGAGCGAGTCGAGCAGGCGGTGGCGCACCAGCTCGAGGCGCTCGCCGCGCACTTTCCGGCCAACCCGCGCCAGATCAAGCGCATCGTCAACGCCATCACCGTCTATTACGCGGTCGCCCTGCAACGGCCGGGGCTCAATCCGGACGAGGCGTTCCGCACCCAGCTCGCCTTGTGGATCATCATCATGACCGAGTGGCCGGAGACCTGGCGGCTGCTCGCCTCCTTCCCGGCGCTGGTTCCCATTCTCCAGTCGGCTGATCCGACAAAAGCCGTGAAAGCCAAAGGCCTCGACCTGCCCGGCTCGCCCGAGGCGACCGCCGCTCTGGTCCGTCGGATTGCGGCCGACGCCGAGTTGATGGCCCTGATCAAGGGTGTGGGCGCCCCCCCGCTCGATCCGGCCCGAATTCCCCTTCTCGCCCAGCTTACCCCCTTGCACAGCCGAAAGCGCCGACTCTCCGAGGAAAAGGCGCCTGAGCCGGATCGCGAGAATGAAGCGGAGCTCCGAACTTCGAAGCCCGCACGTAATCTCGGCCCCGGCCCCAAAAAATCATAATCGGTGTCGGACACTATTTTTTCGGCACAGAGCTTGCCGGTCGCGGACGCAGGATTTGAAAGTGACCGTCGCAGCTGGGGACCTCGACGAGCGTGACCAGGCCTTTGAGCGGGGCCCTATTGTGGTCCGGCCCATGGAAGGCCGTTGCTCCCGCGGAACGACCCCCTCCTCTCCGCGTTGATGCGGCATGTCGGACATGGGCGGGAACGGGCTCGGCGGAGCCTCGACAGGACAAAGCGTCGCGGCCTTGATGCGCCGGGAAATGTCGCCGGCGGAGGCGCATCTGATCACCCGCGACTGGGCGATGCCGCCCCTGCGATCGCCATGGACTCCGCGGAGGCCGGACTAGCGGCTCCTGCACCTCAATCGTCGGGTCTCCAATCCCGTATTCGGCAAAACCCTCGATTCTCGGTGCCGGGCACCGGATCATGAGCTTTCACCCGAAGCACCCAAGGACCGAAGGGACCTGAGCGGCTCGAGGGCTCGGGCGCACTCACGATCTTCCGGACATCGAAAGAGCGACGAACGTCGCTCAACCAGTCATGCCGTTCAGCCCTGCCCTGCCCGCGCCCTCGGCCTCTTCGGTCCTTTGGTGCTTTGGGTGAATCAGAGGTCGCCGGTGAAAGTCACTCGCTTCGGCGGCGTCGTCCTGCCGCCTTCGCCCCCCGGGTCAGCACCCGCCGCCAGACCGGGATGGTGATCAGCCCCGCCTGCGCCATTTGCGGAAGGACGAGGCTGAGGCCACGGCGGCGAAACGCCGGTGACAGTCACTCCTTCATGATCATCCTGACTTCGCCCTCGGATGACAGTCACCCGTACGGTTCACCCCGTCGTCCTACGAGTCAGTACGGGCCGCAAGATCGGAGAAAGAGGGCAGGTGCCGGCACCTGTCCCCGATCCCCAACTCCCGAGGGTACATTGCGGCGGTTGACCTGATCTGGGTTCGGCACGACAGTCGGGTCGCGGAAGGGGCCGTGGGGGGAATCGCGCGATATGGAAGAGGATTTCGAGGCGGCAAGGCCGCCGCTGGGGGCACGCATCTCGGCTTTGCTTGACCGGGCGGAAAGCGTTTACCTGAAGCTGCTGAGAGCCGTGATTCTCATTATCGCGACGGGTCTCATCATCTATGCGGCGATCTTGGCGTCGGCGAGCTTGTACCGCATCGCCCAGTCGCCGAGCTCGGTGAAGGAGAAAGTGGCGGCGGTAGCCCCCGAGGAGCTTGCGGGTGCGGAGGCGAAGCCCTCGCGGCCAAACTCGGAAGAGCCGGCGGTCGACCCGGGACAGCGGCGCGCCTACGACCAGTTGCTGAGTCGGTACTTCGGTTTGTTCAGATCGCGCTTCGAGCCGTTCCGACAGAAGGAAGACAAACAACTCAACCGCACCGAATTCGATGACAATTTCCTCGGTACCCGCGCCCGGCTCAAAGCCGTCGCGCGTCATGACCTGGATTTCGCCGCCGACGTGTCCGACCTTCAGGCGCTGGTCCGAGTGATGGGCGAAGCCGCCGGTCTTCCAGCGACGCAGCGGCAGCTCGCGAAATACAAGGCCGCGAAGAAAGTCCAGGTCTGTCGCAATGTCGAGCGCACCCGAACGACGACCCAACGCGGCTGGGACCGGTTCAGCACGTCATGTTCCAACTGGTTTTACGAGCCGATCGGCTGTGCCGTCACCCGCAACGTCGAGACGCCCTATACTGCTCGCGAATGCACGATGAAGTTCCCAGAGGGCACGCAATCGCACACCCAGCTTTTCCGCGCCTACCAGGATCGTTTCTACATGTTGCTCCGTCAGCGGCGGAGCGACAATGCGGCGGAGGCTCAGGCCAAGCGGATGGGGATCATCGAAGGCATTGCGAAAGGGAAGCTTGATCTCTGGACTGCACTCTGGATCGGAGTCGGCTTCCTGCTGCTCATGTTCTTTTTCTTGTTGATTGCCATCGAACGCCATCAGCGTCGTAGAATCGCGGTCAAGGCGGGGCCGGATAGAGAGGGTGGCTAACGTGAGCGATTGCCCTCGCGGTCGATCGCTCGATCGATCCAGTTTTGATCGACCGCGTCGGAATTGCTGCTCGCCGCTGCATCGTCATCCTCGGGCTCCGTCCGTGGCATGGGAGCGCCGTCGGGATCGACGGTAATGTCGGAGGCGGGTGCTTCGAACCATGTCTCCTCGTCCGAGGTTTCCTCCGCAACCTGCTTGTTGTCGCTTTGCTGCTCTTCAGTCCAGTTCTCCTCCACTTGGGGGGGAGAGGTGGGGTCGTAAGGTGCGCCAGACGCAGCCTCCGTCGTCCCGTCGCACTTTACTCTCCAGAAGGCATCGAACGCGAGTTGGGCCTGCCGCTTGCCTTCTTCCTCAAGGGCGCGTGTGCAGGAGGAGCCGGCAAGCGATGCGCACAGGCTCCGCGCCGATTCGAGATCGTCGAAGTCGAATTGCGGGTCGATGGCTGGCGACCATGTCCCGACGTCGACGTAGAAGCGAGAGAAGCCCACATAGGCACCCATGCGGTTCTTGCCGTTGATTTCTCCGCAGACCGCCTTTTCTCGCGCCTCGACGTTGCGAAATTGGGCCGAGGATGGATCGATGAGGAGCTGCGCGGCTCGATCTTTCGCGCGCTTCTCCAAATTAGCATCGGTGCCCGGGATCAGATCGCATGCGCTGACCAGCGCAGCCGCAATAGCCGTCGCGGAGAGTGCGCGCATCACGCCGCCTTCGCCCCCCGGGTCAGCACCCGCCGCCAGACCGGGATGGTGATCAGCCCCGCCTGCGCCATTTGCGGAAGGACGAGGCTGAGGGCCACGGCGGTGGCCGAGCCGAGCAGGACGCTGAGCGAGCGCCGGCGCACATAGGCCACGTCCCCGGCGCCGGTGGCCGGATCGACCATGTCGGGTCCGGTCGCGATCCTCACCACCTTCACGTTGAACGCCGCGGCCGCCAGCATCGCCCCGCAATAGAGCAGGGCCGGCGGCCGCGCGTAGAGGTTCTGGGCGAGCCAGGCGGTGACGAACGGCATGAAGGCTATGGTCAGCAGAAGCCCCATGTTCCAGGGCAGGATCCTCGCATGGTAGCGGCCGGCGAGGGCGAAGGCGCGGTGATGGCCCATCCAGAACAGGCCGATGACGGCGAAGCTGACGAAATAGCCGAGCAGGCTCGGCCACAGCTGCGCCAGCGCCAGCCAATAGGCGCCGTCGGGCGAGCCGAAGGGCAGATGCGGCGCGTGGAGCTCGATGACGAGCAGGGTGATCGCGATCGCGAACACCGCGTCGGAAAAGAAGATCATCCGCTCCAGCGCATGGTCGACCCTGGCGACTGCCGCCATCCCCGCTCTCCCCCTGTGGCCCCGGCAGGATGCCACGGGCCGGCGGGGGAGGCCAGACGGCCGCGGCAATCGGCGGCCGCCCGTCCGTGGCCCGGCTATCGGCCGTTGATCAAGTCATGGTGCCTCTTTCCGTGCAGCCAGCTCTCCTTGAGCGGCCTCAGCGCGTCCTTGCGAAGCGACTTCGCGGCTTCGTGGAAGAAATCCAGCCACTGCGCCCGCCAGCTCAGCCGATCGACCCGGCATTCCCCTTTGTCGAAATATTGCGAGTAGCGGTCGTCGACGACGCGCGCGATCAGCCACCATCCCCGGAGCGCCTCGGCCTCGTCCGGTGCGGCCGCGATATGGCGCTGCCAATGGCGCGCCATGAGCACCCGGTCGAACCAGGTTTTCGCCTTCCGGTGCACCGCCTCCAGCCAGCCGCTGCCGGGCGTCGCGCTCAGGCGGCCGCTCCAAAGTTGCACGGCCCGCTCCGACCCGTCGAGAAAGCCGGCCACGGTTACCGCCCTGGCCTGGTCGATAGCTCGCGAAGCGGACAGGCCGGCTTCGATATAGCCCAGCAGGAAGTCGAGATGCCGCGAGGCCTCCAGCTGGCGGACGGCATTGAAGAGCCTCTCGTCCGTGACGGCGCGGCCGAGCATCTCGGCCCGGAGATCGTCGAACTCCCGGCCCGGAGGCAGTTCCGCCGGTATCTGCTCGACAGAACTGGCCCACATCCCGCCATTGTCTTCCACTGTCTCCCGCCAGATTCTTTTCACCAGCTGCGGATGGTCGCCCGCGAGCGCCTTGAGGAGCGGCCAGGCCGGCCCTTCGCGATGGTCCATCTGGATGTTTGCGCGAAGCGCCTTGCTCTCCCAGGCCGTGGTTATGAGGCGGAGCGCCTCCTCGGGCCGGTGCCGGCAGAAGAGGGCATAGGCCTCGTCGCGATCCCGGTATCTGCAGAAATTGCCTCCGAACGTTCGACTCGTCCTTGCCACGAGCAGCTCCTGCTCCAACCAGGCCTGCCATATTGGGCCCACATCGTTTCGGAGCACCTCCCGATGAAGATAGACGTAAGCCAGCGTCTCCGGGCACAAGCGGTGCAGCAGCGGGCGAAGCGCCTCGTCCGGAAGCTTCAGGAGAAGGGACGAGCCTTCGAAAGCCCGAAGCGCATTGGCCGAGCCCGCGGCCGTCCACCCGGTCTCGACAAGGGCGCGGGACGCCGCTTCTCCGCCGGCTAAATCGGCGATCTCAATGGCGGCGGCGGCCACCTCCTCATCCTCATGCTCGAAACCCCGCGACCATGGCCGCTCGATCGGGCCCGGGGGTCCGAAGCGCAGCAGAAGTTGCCTGACGAGGACGATGGCCGGCCAGATCCGCTCGCGGGGAAGGGAGAAATCCAGGGCCAGGATCTGCCGTTCAAGCTCCTCCTCGTCCGGGCCGTTCAAAAGATATTTATAGTCCCGCGGCCATCGGTCCTGCCTCGTCGAAAGCAGCAGTTCGACCTGATTCCGCAAGGGCGAATGGGACAGGCGCAGCGCCGTGGCGACCGTGCCGCCCGCCGCGACGGCGTCCGCCGCCCGAGCCGTCCGGTCCCGCTCGCCCTCTTCCAAGACCGGAAGCAGATCCAGCGCCCGGCGGAGGAGCGCCTTGTCCGATGTCTCGGACCCGCTGGGCGCCGTCGCCGCGCTGTCCCGCAAGTCCTCGCGGAGACGCTGGAACGTGACGTCGGGAACCCATCGCAGCGCCGCCGACAGGGCCCGACCTTCCCTCTCGAAGAGGGACTGGAGCCCTTCATTGTCGAGCGCGCCGACGGCGGCGACGAGCGCATCGCGAAGGCTGTCGGTCGGCTCGACGGCCGGCTCGGCCGAATAGTCCGACAGCGCCGACAATTGCCAGAGTGGCCGCAGCTTGTTGAATCTTTCGTTCCCTTCGAGCGTTCCCGCGCTGCTGGGGATCACCGGCGAGTACGTCGCCGAGTGAGGTCGGAGCGAAGGCTTGAGTCGCTCCGCGCGGTCGTGATCCTCGCCTCGGCCGGTGGCCCTCAGCAGGATCGCGGCGGCGGCGCGCTGCAGCGCGGACCCGCCTGATTCCAGGGACGCCGCCTCGGCATGGACCGCTTCGATGGCTTCGTCATGGTCGAGATCGTTGTCCCGGAGCAGCGCCGCCGCGTCGTCCTCGCGAACGACTCGGCCGGCCGCCGCCATGGTCAGCGCCCACTCGGCCAGCAACGGAACGAACGGCACCCTGGGAAGGAAGCCGATCACGCGCATCGCGCTATGGATGCGCTGGGCCCCGGCTTCACCCTCCTCCTGACCGATCCTGGGGCGCCAGCCGGCGACTCGTCGGCGCTCCAGGGCGGCCAGGCGAGCCTGCTGGCGGACTCGGTCACGATTGACTCGGCGCGCGTAGGCCCCCTCGGCGCCTTCGTCGAGCGGCGGCAACGGCAATGTCGAGACCCAGGCCCGGAGACGCTCACACACCAATGATCGATGTTCTGGATAGTCCTCCCAGAAGCATGCGAGACCCCACTCCATCAGCCACCCGCTCGTTCGATGGGCGCGTTGTGCGCACAGGTCGAGAAAGACTTGGGGCCGGAACACATGCAGGCGGCGCCAGAAATCCTGCCCTGCGCTGCCGTGGAAGGATCTTCGGAGCCAGAGCGCCAGCACGGCTTCGCATAGGCCGTCGGGGACGGTCGGGTCCACGACGAGGGCTGTGGCGCACATGCGCAGCACCGGCTCGATGAGGTCGTCGGCGCCCCAGGGTTCCAGGAACCTGTCGATCTCCGCCAGCGCCGAGTCCGCGTCCAGCCCGCTGACCTGCGCCGCCAAGGCTATCCCGACGGCATCCGGCAGGGCCTGGTTGGTGAAGGTGATCTGATTTGGCCTACCCGGCTCGCGGCTGCACCAATGCCCCGAGACGAGCTCGCTCAGCACCGAGCGCAGCTCGCTTCGTCCGAGGCCGGCGATATCTACGGCTTGCTCCACTACCGCCCCTTCGCTCACCCTGAAGGCTTGCTGGCGAAGCGCCGAGTCCTGGGCTTGGACTGCCAGCCGGCAGACCAGCTCGGCGAAGGCATGCTCGGTCAGGGGGCCGCCTTTGATCTCCCGTCGGTTTCGAAAATCTCGGAGCAGCAGCTGCTCGCGCGTGATCTGGGTCAGGTCGCCGATCTCGAGCGCGTGGCGGACGAGATGGAAGGCCGTGCGCGGGTGGAGAGCGGCTTGAAGAACGTTCGCCGCCACCCTGTCCGTGTCTTCGATCCCGTGCTCGGCCAGATAGGAATCGCGCTCGCCCGGCTCGAAGTTGCCGACAGTTGCGACCGCCACGCCCCCCTCCTCGGCATCGGCGAGGCTGAGGCTCAGCCCTTGCTGCCAGTCGTCGGCGCGGCAAGTCAGCAATATTCGGAACAGGCTTGAGGATTCGGCGGTGAACAGGGGCGCGAGCCACTCCTGCCAGCCGAACGCGCCCGCTTCGTCCAGCCCATCGATCAGCAGGAGGATCGCGGGTTGGCGGCCTGGCCCGGGCCGGCCCCACCGGGCGAGCCGCCGTCTCCAGAAGCGCATCGGGTCCTCCAGGCTCAAGCCGGCGAAGCTGCCCATGTCGGACAAGGCGGAAGCGACCGCCGACAAGGCGTCCGAATGCCGGATTGCGCGTCCGGCGGCGATGACGACGGGCAGCGGACCCTCGGTCTGTGCCGCCGAGCGAAGGCCGTCCAGCGCCGCCCACGTTTTGCCGGCGCCTTCGCCGCCGAGAAGGACCAGCGCCTGCTGGTCGCCCGAATACCAGCCCAGGATCTGCCGGCGCGGTCCTGCCCGCGACACCGGGGGCGCTCTGACCAGGAAGGCCGGGGACGCGCCGGCGATGATCCGCGCTGCGGCCGGGTCGTAATAGGCTCGCTCAAGATGCGCCAGCGCGGCGGCTTGTGCGGACACGAATCCGATGTCCGCGGCAACCAGCTCGCTCTTGAGGGCGGCGGCGGCGGTGTCGAACCCCGGTCCGGAGGCGATAGCCTCGAGATAGCCCGCAATGGGGGCGAGTTCCGTCCATCTGGCCACCACGTCCGGATAGGCGGCGCACAGCAGGGCCAGTCGGGGGGTCCCGTCCAGGCCCGGCGACCAGTCGAGGCCGATGAAGCCCCAGCCGAGGCCGTGCGCGTGGCTCCGCAGAGTTTCTGTCTCTTTCCCCAGGAGGGGCCGGGTCGTCGGCAATATCCAACAGTCGATATGCGGGAAGGCCGAAGCGGCGCGGCTCATTTCGCCGGTGAGCGTATTGAGGTTGAGCCGGGCGGTGTCGCCGTAGCGTTTCGCCTGCATCGCGCGGCGTGGCGCCGATCCGCGGTCCTCGCCGATCGCGTCGAGCCCGCCTTGGTCCCCGGATGACATGAGCAGCATCGGCCCCGCCGTCGCGGCCTCGATCAACGCGGCCGCCAAACCCTCGAATCCGTCCTTGGTCGCCGCCAGCTGGAGCAATGCTGCCCTGATCTCGGGACAGGGATGCCTCGGGCGCGGGCCGGGGGCGGCCGCGGCTTTCCTCGCCTTGGAAACTCCCGCCCGGCCGTTTCGCGCTGCCTGCGGCCCTTGTGTTCGCCTCACCGTCTCCGCCTCACCTCCTGGCAGACTGCCTTAGCAAGGCCGACGACAACGGCCAACGGAGTGGGTTTGGAACTCGGCACCCTTCTGGGCGGTCGAGCGTTGGTGCCTCAAGATGATGAAAAAGCTCGCTTTCGCTCTCGCCCCCGGGCTTGCACTCGCCGCCTGCGCGGCCGAGCCCGAGCCCCAGCCCGATCCGGCCCTGATCGAGCGGATCGCGCTCGCCAACAGCGCCGAGCCCGAGACCCCGGCGAAGCTCGAGAAAGCCGACAAGCTCGTCGGCGCGGTCGCCCAGGTCGAGCCCGACCGGGTCGCCGCCGCCGCCGAGAAGCTGCTCGCGCGCTAGAAGGGCCGCTCGCCCACGACGTTGCCGGCGGTGCGGTATCTGCATACCAGAACCTCTTCCTCCGCCCCTTGCGCAAGCGCGCAGCCGACCCGGTCGCTCTCGCGCCACATCAATTGGGTATAATGGCCGACGTCGGCGAAATCGCCGGTGACGCTGTTGTCGGGGAAACGGCCGGGGCGGAAATATTTCTTCTCCTCGATCCAGCCCTCGACCATCTCCTCTGGCGCATAGGCGCCGCGGGTCCCGGCCCACAGATTCTCGCCCTGCGGATCCTCCTCGCCCGAATCGGGGGCATGCTCGAACTCGCCGCTGGCGGCGAGCTCACGGCCCCAGGAAGCGGCCTCGGCGGCGAGCGCCGGGTCCCAGGCCAAGGCGGGAATGCCGGCGGCGCCGCGCTCGCGATTGTGCGCGGCGAGAAGCCGCTGGTCGAGGCTGGTCAGCCGCCCGGTGCCGCCGATCAGGAGCGGCGCGCTCAGCGCCAGCGCCGCCGCCAATATCCCGCGAATCCTCGCCATGCCGGCAATTTGGAGGATCGCGCTTAGGAACCCCTTGCCACATGAGGTTTACGCCCCGTCCACCATCCCGGCCACAATACGGCTCGAGCTGATTGGCAGAGGAGGCGGGTTCTATTCGGCCGCCTCGGCCGCCTGCTCGCCGAACAGGGGCGCCGGCTCCGGAGCCTTGCTCGCCTGTCTGGCGGCCGCCGAACCTTCCTCGCCGCCGCGGCGGCGCTTGAAGCGGCCCTCGACCTCGGCCCCGGCGGCGACGCTGAGGCTCTCGTAGAGGACGTCGCCGGTCACCCGCGCGCTCGCCTCGAGGGTCAGGATCCCGGCCTCGACCGCTCCGTCGACCAGCCCCGCCAGCCGAGCCTCGGCCGCCTTGATGTTGCCGCGCACCTCGCCCCCCTGCCCCTGGGTGAGGGCGCCGCAGCTGAGGTCGCCCACGACCTTGCCGTCGAGGTGGAGCTCGCTCGCGGTCGCGATGTCGCCGGTGATCGTGACCTCGCTTCCGATATAGGAGAAAGCGGTGCCGCCCTGGCCCGGCCCGCCGGCCCCCTTGCCGCCCTTCAAGAACATCGCTCAGCCCTCCCGGGCGGCATCATGACATAACGGCGAGGCGGATCAAGGCACCGCCATCCGACTCCGTGCGTACCCATTTTCAATAGAAGGCACGAAGGCACGAAGCAGCCCCGGCGCGAAGCGCCTGCAGCCAGGGTAACGTCGGCTAATGATCGGAGGCGCAGGCGGGCGCTTCGTGCCTTTGCCTTCGTGCCCTCTCTCAAAAATGCTGCGGTCACATTCTCGGAGGAAAGGCGCGCGAGACGCGCCAAGGGTCGGCCCGAATCAGAATGGGGGCCGGTGTCGCCACCGGCCCCCACTTGTCCCAGCTTTGACTGCCGTCGCTGGGTGGCGAGGCCATCTCTCGCTGGGCGGCTTTGGATCGCGAGGCGGGCGCTTGACGCCCGCTTCGCTTTCCCCCGGATCCCGGAGCGAGGCCGCGAAGCCCCGTTCGGCACCCGGTGGGTTTCGAAGAAAGGCCGTGAAGCCCTCGCCGATCCCCATCGGGTCGCTTGGCGAGGACCGAAATCCTTGCCATCGCTTCCCGGGTCGGATCAGGCCCGGCCGAAGCCGAGCCGTCTCCAAGGCTCGCATCGAGGCCGAAACCTCTCCGGTCGCCCTTCCGAAAAGCGCTGGGCCCTGAGGCTTTCCCGCTCTTCGAGGAACCTCTCAAAGCCGAAGCTTCTCGAAATCCCTTGTTCGGATCGCGGCGACGCCCGAAAGCCTTGCCACTCTCCAGGAGCCCGCCTCCAAGGCCGAAGCCTCGTCGATGGATCCCATTCGGGTCGCGGCTGGGGCCGAAGCCTTTCGCCGTCTCCCTCCGTCTCGGGCCTCGGGGCGATTCCCTCGACCTTTGCCGGTTCGGCAGACCTTCGAAGCTCCGAAGAGCCTTCCGGCCTTGCCATGGAGGTTTCGTGAAATCCCGCCTCGCATCGGCTTGCGCCGATGGGGGCGCGGCTTCGTCCGCCTCCTGCGCCTTCCGCCTGGGGCGCCAGCGTCCTTGGGGGAGCGACGGCGCCTTCGGCCTGGGCTTGCGGCCTTCGTAAGCGACGATCCGTTTCCGGTCCGCCGCCTTTCCGGCCACGTCCCGAAACTGTCAGCTTTGCCCGATTCGGGAAAGGCTAATCGCCATGTGGATAACGAGGATAACGGGGGTAAGTTTAACCTCGATCAGCCGACGTCGCCACGCTCCCCGTCGGCCGCTCCGGCCTGCTTCGATTCGGCCGCCTCCCAGGCGTCGATCGTCCGCCGGGCCATGTCGATCGCCATTCGGCGCAGCGAATCGCCGAGCTTGAGCGCTTCCTGCCCCGCCTGGTCGGCCGCGCCCGCGGCGGCGCCCGCCGCCCGCCGGGTCGCCGGAGGATCGCGCAACGCCGCCGCCGCGGCCAGCATTGCCGCCGCCACCGTCTCGCTCACCACGGGCTGCTCGGCGAGCTTGACTGCGGCCTTGCCCGCCTGCCGAACCGCCTTCGACACCTTCACTCCGGCGATCCGCTTCGGGACCTTGACCTTGTCCTTGCCCTTCTTGGCTTTCTTGTCGCCCTTGGCCATGTCGCTCAAGCTCCTATTCGACGATGATCCGGCCGCTCATGCCGAGCAGCCGGTGAAGGAAATTGGCGCCGGTCGCCTTGTAGCGGCCGGCCTTCGGAACCAGCACGACGGTGCGGGTCGACAGCGCGGGCACCCTGATGTTGCCGCCTCTGACCAGGCTCGCATCGCGCCGCCGAAGCCGGGCGTCCCGGAAGAAGCCTCCGGCCGAGAAGGTCAGCCCCTGATTGGTCGTGTTGACGAAGCGCAGCCGCACCGGCTCGCCCGCCTTGAGCCGGATCTCCCCCGGCTGGATGTCGTAGGCGGTCAGAAGCACGTCATATTCCGGCGCCATCCGCCATTCCTGGGCGGCCGCCGGCGAAGCGAGGAGAAGGGCGAGGGGGAGGAGCAAGCGTCGCATTGAGAGGCCTTTAGCACGGCGGCTCGCCTCTTGTCCTCCCTCGGCGCTCGGCGCATTGGAAGGCGATGAAAGCCCTTCTCACCTTCCTCGCCCTCGCCGTCCTCGCCACCCCCGCCGCCGCCAGGCTCGCCCCCGCCGAGCAGAAGATCGTCCGGAGCGTCGAATCCGAGCAGGGCCGCAGCATCGCCCTGCTCGAGCGACTGGTGAACCAGAACAGCGGCTCGCTGAACCTCCCCGGGGTCGAGGCGGTCGGCAAGATGATGCGCTCCGAGCTCGAGCCGCTCGGCTTCGCCGTGCGCTGGGCGCCGATGGCACAGGTCGGCCGGGCCGGGCACATCGTCGCCACCCACAGGGGCAGCGGCCGCGGCAAGCGGATGCTCCTGATCGCCCATCTCGACACGGTGTTCGAGCCCGACAGCCCCTTCCAGCGTTTCGTCCGCAAGGACGGCAATATCGCCGAGGGCCCCGGAATCGGCGACGACAAGGGCGGAATGGTCGTCATGGTCGCGGCGCTCCGTGCCATGCAGGCCGCGGGCACTCTGAAAGACTCCGACATCGAGATTGTCCTCACCGGCGACGAGGAGGATAGCGGCAACCCGATCGCCATCGCCCGCCGCGACCTCATCGCCGCCGCCGGCCGGGCCGACCTCGCGCTCGACTTCGAAGGCCTCGCCCAGGAGGGCGACCGCGACATGGGCTCGATCGCCCGCCGCGGCTCCGCCTCCTGGCAGGTGACAGCGAAAGGGCGGACCGGCCATTCGAGCGGGATCTTCTCGAAGGACATGGGCAACGGCGCCATCTACGAGCTCAGCCGGATCCTCGCCGCTTTCCGGACCGAGCTCCCCGAGCCCAACCTTACCTTCAACGTCGGGCTGATCGCCGGCGGAACCACCGCCGAGCTCGACAAAGACCTCATCCGCGCCACCGCTACCGGCAAGACCAACATCATCCCGCCCATCGCCATCGCCCGCGGCGACCTTCGCGCCCTGTCGCTCGACCAGCAGGAAAGGGTGATGGCGAAGATGCGCGAAATCGTCGGCCGGCACCTTGCGGGAAGCAGCGCCGAGATCGCCTTCGACGACGGCGCCTATCCGCCGATGGCGCCGACGCCGGCGAGCGGGGCCCTGCTTGCCCGCCTCAACGCGGTCAACCGCGACCTCGGACTCGCCGAAATGGGCGAGTTCGATCCTCTGAAACGCGGCGCCGGCGACATCGGCTTTGTCGCCCACCTCGTCCCCGGCCTGGTCGGCCTCGGCACCGCCGGCAACGGTGCCCACGCCCCCGGCGAGACCGTCGACCTCGCCTCCATCCCCCGCCAGGCAAAGCGCGCCGCGATATTGATGAGCCGCCTGGCGAAAGAGCCGCGCTGACCTTCCCCTCCCTGGAAGGGAGGGCCAGGGGTGGGTAGGCGAGCGCAGCGAGACTTTCTGCTGACTCGGAGTTTCGGCCGCCTGCGGCGGCCCCATCCCCAACCCCTCCCTTCCAGGGAGGGGAGCCGGCTGCGCCAATCCTCACCTCAGCCGGTAATGGTCCGCCAGCCGGTCGAGCGCCATGGTCAGGACGAGCTTGCCGGCCCGGGCCGGCCAGCCGAGCGCGCCTTCGGCCTCGCGCATGCCCTCGCCCGCGCACAGCACCCGCCAGGCGATGTCGCGCAGGCCGGGCCCGAGCGCCTTGACCGCGGCGTCGAAGCGGCGACGGGCGGCGATCTGGGCATGGGTCGCCGAGGCCGGGCCGGCGGGGCCGCGCGGGCTTCGGTCGGGGGGCGGCGAGTCCCAGCACATCGTCACCCGCGGCGGCAGCCCGGAACGCTCCCAGTCGCTTCGCAACTGCTCGCCGGCGGCGAACTGGCGCTCGTCGACATGGCCGCGCGAGCGAAGCCAGCCGAGCGGGGATTCCGCCAGGTTGACCGTCACCGAGCGCGCCTCCGGGCGGCGCCTCCTTTTGCCCCGCTCCGCTCCGTCCTGCGGCGCCGGCCGCTCGGCGAGCAGCCGGTTGCGCCTCACCCGCTCAGTCTTCATATCCGTTCTCCCGATACGGTACATATCGGGAACACTTGCCTTGTCGACAAGTATGTAGGAAAGTGAAATTACGAATTCGCACGCGCTCGTGGGGAAATAGTATGATCACGCGTATTCGCGACGTCCGTCGTGCCAAGAAGCTGACGCTTCAAGACGTGGCCGATCGCTGCGATCCCCCGACGACTCCGCAGACCATCGGCCGGCTCGAGACCGGCACCCGCACCGTCTCGCTCGACTGGCTCAACCGGATCGCGGGTGCGCTCGGGGTCGAGGCGACCGACCTGGTCGAGTTCGCCGCTCGCGAGGAGGACGTGCCTCTCGCCGCTTTGCTCGGCCATGACGGCGCCCATGCGCCGCGCCGGGCGAGCGTCGTCCTGCGGCCTCGGCCGGAGCCGGGAACGGTTGCGGTCGCGGTCGAATCGAGCGTCGGCGACTATCGAAGCGGCGACGAGATCTGGTGCCTGCGCCTCGCGCCCGAGGAGTTCGGCCGGGCCCTCAACCGCGACGTTCTCGTCCCGCGGCCCGCCGGCCGCTTTCTGTTCGGCCGGCTGATCGGCCGCGAGGAAGGCAAGCTCCACCTCCTCCCTCTGGGCGGCGGCCGCCGCCAGCTCGTCGTCGCCGACCCTCCCTGGCTGGGTATGGCGGTGAGGCTGGTACGCAGCCTCTGACGCCGTAGCCCTCCTTCGCTAAAGCTACGGCGGGCAGCCTTCGCCGACATGCCCAGACGGCTTGCCAGCCGAAGCCGCGCAGCGGCGAAATGATCAGGTCGCCGTGTCCCCCGGACACGGCTAAACAGTGCGGGGCACTGTTTTACCTGATCATGGTGGGCGCTGACGGGCTCGAACCGCCGACATCTTCCGTGTAAAGGAAGCGCTCTACCAACTGAGCTAAGCGCCCGCGCCCGCGGCCTCTGCCACCGGCGGCGCGCCCGCACAAGCCTGCCTCGAGGCGATCGTCAGGAGACGAGGTGTCCGATGCGTTGCGCCGACCTCAGATAGGCCTCCATCCGCGCCGCGGTGTCCCCGGACAGCTCGATGAACACGCGGCGGCCGTCTTCCGGGTCGGCGATGCGGACGAACAGCCCCTCGTCGCACAGGCTCTTGATCCAGCGCAGGGCCGTCGTCGGCGGAACCGAGGCGGCGATGCACAGGCTCGACACGGCGACCCGCTGCCTTTCCACCCGCGCCGCCATCAGGTCGAGAAGCATGTCCCAGGCCGGATCGGCGAACAGCTCGCTCCTGAAGAAATGATCGCGAAGCCGACGCGCCCGGATGATCGACCGGATGAAGCCGGCGTCGAGCTGCTCGGAATCGCCTTCGACGCCGCCGCCGACCGCCGCCACCGCCGCGGCCGCGGCCTCATGCTCGGACAGGGCCGCGAGCACGTTGGCGATCCGGCCGACCTCCTCGCTCAGTTGCTGAAGCCGCACCGTCGCCTGGGCCTTGCCGACCTCCGGACTCATCGCCGTTGCCATGATCGCCCCCTCTGGCGGGCAGATTGCCGCCATTCCGGAGCAATAGCAGGCGCACATTGATCCATTTCGGACCATATTTGCGAATTTCCCCGGCAGGCGGCCGCCCCGCGTTCGCCAGGAGCAGGATCGAATCCACCCGGAGGTCCACGCGAACCGGGAAAAGCCGCGTGGTCGTACTCGGCCGGAATCCTATTTAGTCCGTCGCGTCCGCCTTTCCTGTTGGCGAAATACATCCATTTTGGATTATTCGTCCAATATCCAGCGTGCGGCGGCGGCGGCGTGGAGTGCGGTCGTGTCGTAGACCGGGATGACGTTGGCGCCCGGGTCGACGAGAAGCACCAATTCGGTGCAGCCGAGGATGACCGCCTGCTGCCGCGCCTTGCCCATTTCGGTGACGCAGGTCTTGAGCAGTCGCTGCGAGCTTCGGCTCACCTGTCCTTTGGCAAGCTCCTCGAAGATGATCCGGTCGATATGCGCCGCCGTCTCCGGGTCGGGCAAAGCGAGCGCGATTCCCCGCGCCTCGATGCGTTCGCGGAAGAAGCTCTCGCCCATGGTGAAGCGGGTGCCGATCAGGCCGGCCTTCTGGACTCCGTCGGCGGCGAGCTTCTCCGCGGTGACGTCGGCGATATGGAGCAAGGGCACGCCGACTGCCGCCTCGACCGCGGGAGCGACCTTGTGCGTGGTGTTGCTGCACAGGATCAGCCCTTCGGCCCCCGCCGCCTCGAGCCTTGCCGCGGCGGCGGCGACGATCTCGCCCACCTGGTCCCACTCGCCGGCGAGCTCGAGCGCGGCGACCGGCGCGAGATCGAGGCTTTCGAGGACGAGCGGAGCCGAGCTCAGGCCGCCCCTCGCCTTGGCCACCGCCTTGTTGATCTGCTCGTAATACATGGCGGTCGAGAACCAGCTCGTGCCGCCGATCATTCCCAGTTTGCGCATGCGCAAGACCCATAGCCGCGACGGCTCGGGAAGGAAGGGCTTTCCGCCCGGCAAGCTCACTTATGCGCCGAAGCGCGAGAATCCGTCATTCGGCCATGCATCGTCCTGAGCTGAGAGCCGATAGGGCCTAGCGGTATTTCCGACTTTCCTCCCACTCGTAATAGGCCGCGAGGAGGAGGCTGCCGATGACGATGAAGGTCACGGCGCCGAGAATCCGGATCCCGAGGCCGGCCGGCGAGCCTACCGCCTCGCCCGAGAGCCAACTCCACCCGAGATGGAGGACGAACATGAACCCAACCAAGGGCGCCACGATGAGGGAACCGCTCATTACCCGCCTCGCATAGCTCGGGCGGCCGGATGGCTCCCAGGTCCAGCCGTCATAGGCAAAGCCGGCTTCGTCGGCGATCGTGCACAGTTTCCGGATCGTCGTCTCTGACCACTCCTCCGAAGGCCTGGCAAGCTCCCACGCCTCGACGAACGCCCCCCCGGCGGCATCGACATCAAAGCCCCGCCGGGAGAGCGCGGGCACCAGTGCCGAAAGGCGGGCTTCCGTTTCGACCTCGTTCCAAGATTCATGTGCGCTGAAGCGATGGCAGTTGGGCTGGAGGAGCGGCTTGGACGAGAGTTCGGCGCGAATGAACTGCAGCTCTTCGCTCGAGATGGCTAGCTGTTCGGCCACATCGTTCTTCATCGCCCTCTTTCTCGCATCCGCGACATGCCTGAGCAAAATGGACAGAGAATCCGAACTGATCGCAACGGCGAAGCGCCTGCCCGCTCAGCCGAGGCTCTTCACGATCTCCTCGGTCATCTTCTTGGCGTCGCCGAGAAGCATCATCGTGTTGTCGCGGTAGAAGAGGTCGTTGTCGACTCCGGCATAGCCGACTCCGCCCATCGAGCGCTTGATGAAGAGGACGGTCTTCGCCTTCTCGACGTCGAGGACCGGCATCCCGTAAATGGGCGAGGTCTTGTCGGTCTTGGCGGCCGGGTTGGTGACGTCGTTGGCGCCGATGACGAAGGCGATGTCGGTCCGCGCGAACTCGGAGTTGATGTCCTCGAGCTCGAACACCTCGTCATAGGGTACGTTGGCCTCGGCGAGGAGGACGTTCATATGCCCGGGCATCCGTCCCGCCACCGGGTGGATGGCATATTTGACGGTCACCCCCTCCTTCTTGAGCTGGTCGGCGAGCTCGCGCACCGCATGCTGGGCCTGGGCGACCGCCATTCCGTAGCCGGGAACGATGATCACCTGCTCGGCCTGGCTCATCAGGAAGGCCGCGTCCTCGGCGGATCCCCGCTTCCACGGCCGGTCGCTCGCGGCGCCGCCGCCGGCGATCGCGGTGTCGCCGCCGAAGCCGCCGGCGATCACCGAGATGAAGCTCCGGTTCATCGCCCGGCACATGATGTAGGAGAGGATCGCGCCCGACGAGCCGACGAGGGCTCCGGTGATGATCATCGCGCTGTTCTGCAGCGTGAAGCCCATCGCCGCCGCCGCCCAGCCCGAATAGGAGTTGAGCATCGAGACCACGACCGGCATGTCGGCGCCGCCGATCGGGATGATCAGGAGGAAGCCGACGAGGAAGGCGAGCGCCGTCAGCGTGACGAACACCCAGGCGCTCTGGTCGGTGGTGAGATAGCCGATCAGCCCGACGATCGCCGCCATGATGCCGAGGTTGAGGACGTGGCGGAGCGGAAGCAGGATCGGCTTGCCCGACAGGTTGCCGTTCAGCTTCAGGAAGGCGATCACCGAGCCCGAGAAGGTGACCGCTCCGATCGCCGCGCCGAGGCTCATCTCGATCCGGCTGACGGGGTGGATGGACACGATACGGCCCGCGAAGCTCGTCCCGTCCGGAAAGCTGTAGGCGACTCCGGTGATGTCGGCGATCCCGAACGCCTCCGGATTGAGATAGGCCGCGCCCGCGACCAGCACCGCCGCGAGCCCGACCAGCGAGTGGAAGGCCGCGACCAGCTGCGGCATCGCCGTCATCGCGATCCGCCGCGCCGTCACCAGGCCGATGACGGCGCCGATCAGGATCGCCCCGCCGATCAGCATCAGATTGTCCCAGTGGATGGGCTCGTGCCACTGGAGCGGGAATTCCTCGTCCCGGGTCGGCATGTAGTGGATGAGGGTGGTCGCGAGCGCGATCCCCATGCCGATGATCCCGGCCCGGTTGCCGCGGCGCGCGCTCTCCGGATTGGAGAGTCCGCGAAGCGCCAGGATGAAGCAGATGCCCGAGATCAGATAGGCGACCATCACCCAGGCCGGGGGCGCCGCGGCCTCATGCATGGGCGCGAACCGTCGCCCCAGCGCAGGCTGGGGCCCCAGAGAGGAAAGGCTCGGAAGGACCGCTGGCGCGAACTCCCGCTGGGGCCCCAGCCTGCGGGTTCCCATCAAAGTAATATTTTGACGGGTGCCCTGCCGGGGCGACGTGCCTTGCCCTCACCCCTTCTTCTCCTTCTTCCTGTACATGGCGAGCATCCGCGCCGTCACCGCGAAGCCGCCGAAGATGTTGATGCTGGCGAGCACGACCCCGGCGAGGCCGAGCCACTTGGCCCCGGGCACGCCCGCGGCGGCCGAGGCGATCAGGGCCCCGACGATGATGACGGACGAAATGGCGTTGGTCACCGCCATCAGCGGCGTGTGGAGCGCCGGGGTCACCGACCAGACCACATAATAGCCGACGAAGCAGGCCAGCACGAAGATCGACAGGATCGAGACGAAGTCCACCCGGCACTCCCGGCTTGAGGCGGGCGCACCTTGGCGTCGCGCCCCGTCCTTGTCGAGGCCCTTCCTGAATTCCTCCCCGATGGATCGCGGGGAAGGATCCTAGAGCACGAAGTCCCCGGCCCCGAGCGGGGTCGCCCCCTGCAGGGTCAGAGCGATGACGAGGTCGGCTCGCCCGTCGCCGTCGACGTCGCCTTCGACGATCCAGACCGGGCCGGAATCATAGGCCCGAAGCTCGCCGGCCGACCCGCTGAACGCGTCCGAGCCGATCCAGCGGAAGGCCTGGTCGCCGGCGGCGACGCCGTCGGCGTCGATCCGGTCGAGCTCGATCCGGTCCGTGCCCGGGGTGAAGTCGAGGATATGGTCGGCCGAGCCGTTCACGGATTCGGCCGCCGACTGATAGCGGAACGAATCCGCGCCGCCGCCGCCCTGGATCTCGTCGCCGCCCAGGGCGCCGCGGATGAGGTCGGCGCCGGCGCCGCCGAACAGCGTGTCGTCGGCCGCGCCCCCGAACAGCCGGAGAAAGCCGTTCGTCTCGGCGCTTCCGATCAGGACCATCGTCTCGCTCGCCGTCAGCAAGGCCCCGCTGACCGTCAGCATGTGCCCCGAGCCGACGTTCGAATCGGCGAGGACGATATTATAGTCGAACGCGCTTGCGCCGCCCCTCGCGTAGCGCGTGTCCGTCGCCGAGGTGAGGGTGATGTTCTCGATCTCGACGAGCGCGCGGTCGAAGCCGGCGTCGCTCAAGTCGAGCGCGTAATTGCCGCGCAGGAACAGGCCGTCATAGCCCGATCCGCCGTCCACAGTGTCGCCGGCGGCGAAGCGGCCGATGTCGAAGAAGAAGATGTCGTTGCCCTGCCCACCCCACAGCCGGTCCGTCCCCCGGCCGCCATAGATGAGGAAGTCCGCATCGGTTTCGAGGGAGCCGAGGAAATAGAAATTCTCCCCGGGGAGCAGCGCCGAGCCGTTGATCTTGGCGCGAATGCCGGCGCCGAATTGCTGATCTATGACACGGATCTCATAGCTGTTGAGGTCCTGGCCGGAGGCGCCGAAGGCGGTGTTGCTTCCGGCGAGCAGCGAGATGGCCTCGACGTCGTAGAACATCATGTAGAGTTGCAGGCCGAAGCTGTAATCGCCCTGCAGGACGACCGTGTCGTAGCCCCCGCCGCCGTCGACCAGGCCGACATAATCCATGGCGGCGCCGAAATAGAAGATGTCGTCGCCGCCCAGGCCCGTCACCGCGTCGTAGCCGCCCTGGTCGACCACGAAGACGTCGGCCGCCTCCGTTCCCCGAATGTCGTTAAAGTCTTCGTCGCCCCTCAGCCGGTCGCCGGGGCTGGCGACTCCGTTCACCGTCACGGTCACCGTCGCGCTGTTGCCGCCCGCCAGGGTGTAGGTGAAGACATCGCCGATTTCGGACGTGTTCACCGCTCCGCCGCTGCCGTCGGTGAGGTCGTCGAACCGGCCGTTGGGATCGTAGGAATAGGTGCCGTTGGCCTTTACGGTCAGAATGGCGCCGGAGGCCAGGACGATAGGCACGCCGACCTTGCCGGTCGAATCGTTCACTTCCGAGATCTCGAGCGCCGGCCCGTCGGGATCGCCGTCCGCGCCATTGCCGTTGTCCGCGAAAAGGCTCCCGGTCGCGACCGCGTTCTCGCTCGCCGCGATCGCGTCGTCCTGGGCGAGCGGCGCCGTGTCCGCGCCCTTCACATCGACCGTCGCCGTCCGCGGCGCGCTGGTGCCGCCGTCGCCGTCGGTGAGCGTGAAGGTCACGACCCGTTCGCCGGCGACGGGGGATTCCGAATAATTGACGTAGCCGATGGCCCGGACCAGGGCCGCCGCGATCGCCGGGGTGGAGTCGGCGTTGAACGTCACCCTCAGCGGGGTCGAGCCGTCGGTGCCGCCGGTGATCGTGCCGACCGGAATCCCCTGATGATAGAGGTCCGATTCCTCGACCGAGAAACCGCCGCCCAGCACCCGCAGCTGATCGTCCGCGGTTGCGCCGCTAGTGAAGGCGACGGTGAGCCCGCCCTGGTCGAAATCGGGCGAATCGGGATCGCTGACCGTCGCGCCGGGAGCGATCGGCGTGATCGGGTCGTATTCCGCATAGGCGACGGGGGCGCCGCCGTTGAGCTCGATTTCGGGGGCTAGATTGGCCACGAGTTGAATTCTCCTCCCGGGCGCGCCGGAAGGGAGCCCGTTTCTGACCCGGTCGAATCCAGGGCAGTCCGCACGATCTAGATCGCGAATATCTCCGTCGGGTTAAGAGCCGCTAGAGGATGAAGTCCCCCGCCCCGAGCGGAGTCGGCCCCTGCAGGGTCAGCGCGATGACCAGGTCCGCGACGCTGTCGCCGTCGACGTCGCCCTCGACGAACCAGGTGCCGCTCTGCTGATAGGCGCGAAGCTCGCCAGCCGTGCCGCTGAACGCCGAGGAGCCGATCCAGCTGAACGCCTGGTCGCCCGCGGCGAGCGTGCTGGCGTCGATCCGGCTGAGGTCGATCTTGTCGGTGCCAGGCGTGAAGTCGAGGATCTGGTCCATTGAGCCCGAGCTGGAATCCGCCGTCCCGTCGTAACGGAACGTGTCCGCGCCGCCGTTGCCGGTGAGGCTGTCGGCGCCGAGATTGCCGTGGATGAGGTCGGCGTTCGCCCCGCCCTTGAGCGTG